>JADMIO011210297.1_pt1 | contig 72435 bp, 57 predicted proteins | sample 8958161 | NCBI WGS metagenome assembly JADMIO01 (sample SAMN16585339, study PRJNA669376) | soil metagenome | isolation source: Crop rotation soil | place: USA: Cullars Rotation, Alabama | collected 2011 | reverse complement strand
GCGACAACTTGTCCACGTGGAATTCTAAGCTTAGGATCCCAATGTGCTGGAAAGATCCGGCGCTGAACCCGGTGCGCGGCTGGTCGCATCTGTTCCTGAGCAAGGACGAGATGACCGCCGACCTCGCTCAGCGCGGCGTGCCGGACGAGGACGCGGCTGCCATCGCGACCCAGATCTACGACGTCGACGACAAGAACCGCAAAGGCTATCGCGCGATCGACGATGCGTTTGCGGGCTCGGGCTTGAACCTCGTCGACCGCATCGAAGTCGCCTTCAAGCAGCCGCCCGATGACGTGCGCGCGGCTATCGAGCGCGGCCCCTATCGCGGACAGGAACGCTATGACGTGACCGGCGTGACCTTCGTCGCGCGTCCTTAATGCGACTGCGCGTCGGCGAAGGAGCCCAGGGCCGAGAAATCGACCTCGGTCACGATGTCCTTGGCCATCATCATGCGCATCAGCGGCATGCGCCAGGTGACGGTATGGCGCCAATAGTCGCCGGTGATTTCGGGCCGGATCTCGACGCCCGCTATTCTGAGCGGCGCGACGCGCTCGATGGACCCCGGCAGCGTGACCGAGAAGCGGTATTCGTGATTGCCGAAGATGCCGGCCAGAAGCTGCTGGCTCATCTCGTCGTCCTTCTTGCCGAGGCCCGCGCGGTCCGAGCGCGCGTCGCCGACGGCGAAGCTGTGGCGGAAGCGCATGTGCTTGGGCGTCAGCCCGAAGAAGCCGCCGTCGAGCACCTTCAGGCTCATGCGCTCGTTCTTGAGCGTGAGATCGGAGAGCGTCTTGAACTGCGCGGTCGCGACCTTGCTCACCTTGCCGTTCTTCGACACCGTCGCGACCGTCGCCTTGTTCGGCGCCAGCGGATTGCCGGACGCGTCGCCCTTGGATGATTTCAACGCGTCGGCCATCGCGCCTTCCATCGTGATCGAAAAGGCGTAGCGTCCCGAGCCGTCGCGGCCGACGTTCACGTCCTGGTCGAGATCGAAGCAGCCGGTGAGCGCGCATGCCGTAACGGCAACGAGCGCAAGACGAACGAGCGCGAAACGCAGAATCCGCATCGACAACCCCCGCAATTTCCCCGCACACTATAGCGCATGAACGCTCAAGAACTGAACGCCCCAAAACTGAACGATCAGGAACGGGACAACGCCATCGCCGATCCGCGCACCTATGGCGACGAGACGCTGATCCATTCGCTTCTCGCCGATCTGCGCGACAACGATCCCGTGCATTGGACGCGGCCCGAAGGCTTCCGTCCCTATTGGACGGTGACGAAATATGCCGACATCCTCGAGGTCGAGCGGCTGAACGACAAGTTCCACAACGAGCCGCGCTCGACGCTGATGAACATCCAGACCGAGAACGACCTGGCGGCGATGTGGGGCGGGCCCGATCCCAAGACCGGGCGCGTCTCGCCGTTCCGCACCCTGATCGACATGGACGGCGAGGACCACCGCGCCTATCGGGGCTTGAGCCAGGCGTGGTTCATGCCGGGCAACCTGAAGAAGCTGGAAGCGCGCACCGCCGAGCTCGCCAAGCGCTATGTCGACCTGATGATGACGAAGGGCCCGGAATGCGACTTCGCGCGCGACATCGCGGTCTATTATCCGCTGCACGTCATCATGTCGATCCTGGGGGTGCCGGAGAGCGACGAGCCCTTGATGCTGAAGCTCACCCAGGAGCTGTTCGGCGGCGCCGATCCCGACATGAAGCGCAAGGACGACGCGAGCACCGGCACCGTGCAGTCCAACACGATCATGGATTTCTTCGTCTACTTCAACAAGATGACGGCGGAGCGCCGGGCCAATCCGGGCGAGGACCTGGCCAGCGTCATCGCCAACGGCAAGGTCAAGGGTTGTCCGCTGGGCGATCTGGAGACCGCGTCGTACTACATCATCGTCGCCACCGCCGGCCACGACACGACGAGCTCGACCATCGCGGGCGGCTTGCGCGCGCTGATCGAGAACCCGGGAGAGCTCGCCAAGCTGCGCGCCAATCCCGAGCTGCTCGGCCCCGCGGTCGACGAGATGCTGCGCTGGGTGACGCCGGTGCAGCACTTCATGCGCACCGCGATGGAGGACCACGTGCTGCGCGGCACCAGGATCGAGAAGGGCCAGGCACTGCAGCTTCTCTACGTCTCCGGCAACCGCGACGCCGACGCCTTCGCCGATCCGTTCGCCTTCCGCATCGATCGCGGGCCCAACCGCCACGTCGCCTTCGGCTATGGCGCGCATGTGTGCCTGGGCCAGCACCTGGCGAAGATGGAGGCCAAGGCCTTCTTCAAGGAGCTGCTCGGACGGCTCGATTCCATCGAGATGGCCGGCGAGCCCAAGCGCATCCAGTCCACCTTCGTGACGGGGCTTAAGACGCTGCCCGTGCGCTATTCGATCAGGCCCTGAAACGCGGCCCAGTCCTCGACCACCCGCTCCGCGCCGGCGGCGAGAAGGCTCGCGCCGAGCGCCGGCGTCATGTGCCCGCCGCCGGCAAAGCCCCATACCCGCATGCCCGCGGCCAGGCCCGCCTTCACGCCGTTGACGCTGTCCTCGACCACCAGGCAATCGGCCGGCGCGATGCCAAGCGCCGTGGCCGCGTGCAGGAACAGGTCGGGCGCGGGCTTGGCATGCGTGACGTGATCGGCGGAATAGATATGCGGCGCGAAGTGGTGCCACAGCCCCGTCTTGCGCAGCTTGTATTCCAGATGATGCGCCTCGCTCGAGCTTGCGACCGCTTTGGGAAGCGCGAGCCGCTCGACGACCGGCGCGATGCCGGCAATGGCCATGAGGCGCGTCTCGTTTGCGGCGCGTTTGCCCGCATCGATCCGTGCGCGGAAATCCTGCGGCAACGCGGTGCCCAGCCGCGCGCGGCAATCCTCGTCGAGCGCGGCATAGAACGCCTTGTCGCTCATCCCCATGAACCGCGTCTTGAACGCGGGCGGCTCGTAATCGAGGCCCAGCCCCGCGAGCAGCGCGATCTCGACCTCGACCGCGATGATTTCGCTGTCGATGAGGACGCCGTCGCAGTCGAAGATGATGGCCTTCAGGCGACGAACTCCAACGCGATGGCCGAGAACTGCAGCACGGCGGCGACGAGCACCGCGGCGTGCCAGATCGCCTTGTGATAGGGGATGCGCTCGATCACGTAGAAGGCCACGCCTGCGGAATAGACCAGGCCCCCCGCGCAGAGCAGCGCGAAATCGAGCATCGCCATGGCGTGGGCCAGCGGCACGATCACGGTCACGATCATCCATCCCATGCCCAGATAGAGGGCGAGGCTCGCGCGCTCGAAGCGCATGGGGAAGAGGATCTTGAGCGCAACGCCTACCGTCGCCGACAGCCAGATGGCAGCCAGGACGATCTCGCCATAGGGCGCTTCGAGCCGGTTGGCGGCGAGGGGCGTATAGGTGCCGGCGATCATGATGAAGATCGCCGCGTGGTCGAGGCGGCGCAGGATCGCCTTGGACGGGCGGTGCTGCGGCATCAGGTTATAGGCGGCCGAGAAGCCGATCATCGCCAGCAGCCCGACGCAATAGACCGTCACCGACACCGTCACCGGCAGCCCGGTCACATGGAAGAACAGCCACAAGCTCGCATTGATGGCGAAGACGATGCCGAGCACGTGCACGACCGCGTCGGCGAAGTGCTCGTGACGCGAATAGAGCCGGGCGACCTTCTGGGCGGCGACTTCTGCGGGGTTGTTCATCGGGAAAGCCTATCACATCGCGTGTGACCGCAGGGTGAACGCATGCGCGCGCCACCCGGTTGCCCTTTCCGCCCGCCCGATTATCATTAACGAAAGACATGAGGGGTGGGGGATGTTCTGGCGCAGGCACAAGAAGGTCGCCGTCGGGCTGATGTGCGCGGACTGGCGGCTGCATCAGCACAAGGTCGAGCTCAACCGCCGCATCGCCCGCCAGCTCAAGGTCGACGGCGTCGACGTCATCGCCGTGCCGGGGCCAGACGGGCTGCTCAAGCCGGAGCGCGAGGCCGAGTGGCAGGCGGCGCTCGGCCAGATCGAGCTTTTGATCGGCGCGCACAAGCCCGACGCGCTGGCGGTGATCGCCCATCAGCGTTGCGCCGGCCATCCGGTGTCGGACGAGGTGCACGACACCGACGTCGCCACCACTGCCAGGGTGCTGAAGGAGAGGACGGGTTTCGCCGGGCCCGTGGTCGCGCTGGTCGCGACCTATACCAGCGACAGCAATTGGGGACTGAAGAAGGTCGGCCAGTTCTAGCCGCGAGCGCCGATCGCTCGTTCCGGTCAGCGCACGCTGCGCGCCCATTTGAGATATCTGTCGAGCTCGCCCCGGCTGACCGAAAGCTCGGTGACGTCGCGCGCATGGTCGCCCGGCGCGCAAAGCCGCGTCATGCCCGCGTCCAGCATCAGCTCGGCGAAGCTCGCGCGATCGAGCGCCTCGGGCCGCGCGTCGCCGGACTTGCGTCCCTCCACCGCGACCAAGCCCAGAATATTCAGCGCGAACCAGAATTGCGGCTCGCCGCCCCGCTCGGCCATATGGGCGAGCGCGAGGCCTTCCGTTCTTGCGGTATCGAGCGCGCGCTGCGCGGCCTCGCCCAGCGTGAAGCCTTTCTGCGAACGCGCGAACATCGGCGCTTCCTTCCAATCCCTTGCGATTGTCGCCCGGCAGTGGTTAGCGCCCGGTAAGCGCCGCATAACGCTATGCGCACGTGCAACCTCGCATTGAACCGGCCGAATCGCTTACCAAGGCGGCATGGCCCCGCACAACGATGCCTGCCCGGCGTCTTCCAGGCTCGACACCGGCCGCGACCGCGGCCCGTGGTACAAGACCCTGATGCCGTTCGAGCATTTCAACTCGATCCGGACCCAGGAATTTCCCCATACCTGCGACGTGCGGCAGCTGGCGGGACCGGGCGCGGCGACGATCTCGACCCGCGACGCGAGCGGCGAATACTCGGCTCCTTACAACGTCGTGACGCGGGAGCGCGACGAGCTCTTCGTCTATGGCGGCTATGTCAACGTGGACGACGGCGCCTATGTCGCCAAGCTCCATGCAGCGACGCTGAAGGAGCAATGGCGCGTGCATATGAAGGTCGCGAGGAAGGAATACTTCGAATGGCCGGGCGTCGCCGGCGTGCTGGGCAACGGCTTCGTCTATGCCATCGCCGGAAATCTTCTGGCCAAGATCGATGCCGAGTCCGGCGCGGACCGCATCGTTCATCTGCCCGAGCATCCGGGCGGCGGCGGCGCGGCCTATAACGGCTTCGTGGTGACCGAGGGCGGCGTTCTGATCGCGAAATCGATGGAGCGCGGCACGACCGAGGTCAACGGCCAGCTGGGGCTGCGCGCCGTCGCCAAGAACGGCATCCCCGCCATCCTGCTCGCGATCGATCCGCAAGACCTTCGCATCCTTGCCCGGATCGAGACGCCGGAGCCGATCCTCGGCCGCGTGACCGTCGCCCGGCACGGCGAACGCGACTATGTCTATCTGGCCGGGACCTCGCGCATCTGGCGCTATCTCTATGCCGGCGACGCCTTCGCGCTCGATAGCGCCTGGAACCCCGTCTATGTCGACACCGCGAGCGGCGAGGAGCCGGGGACGGCTTGCGGCCTGCTGAACGACTGGATCGTCGTGCAGACCAATTTCCTGTTCTCGCGGCAGCCGCTGCGCATCTCGGCCTTCCATGTCGAGGACAGCGCGCGATCGCACACGCTCATCCCGTTTCCCGACGGCGCGCCGAGCCAGGAATTCTCCAAGCCTGCGCTCGATCCGTCGACCTGGCGGATCTACACCAACGATCAGGTGGCCGGGCTGGTCGGCGCCGTCGATCTCGATCCGGTGGCGGGTCTTTCGCTGCGCTGGCAGGCCGAGCAGAGCATGGCGTCGTTCTGGGCGATCGTCGGGCCCGAGCACGGCCGCAACATCATCGGCACCGACCACAGGCCCGAGGGCGATCATGTGCTGTGGCGCGATGCCGAGGATGGCCGCGAGCTCGTGCGCAGCGCGGTCCTCGATCCCAAGCTCAACCCCGGCATCGTCGCCAGCGGCTTCGACGGGAAGTTCTATTACCTGGCCGAAGAGCGCAGCAAGGTCGTCGAGCTTTCCTTGCGCGCAGGGGCGTGAGCGGCCTGCGCTAGAGATCGAGCTTTTCGCGGCCCGTCATGCGCCAGCGCGAGACGATGTCGTCGAGCGCCTCGCGGCCGATGGCCTCGGGGCCCGCGACCAGGGGCGGATCGTCCTTCGACAGCGCCGTTTTCCCCAGGTCCTCGATGCGGATGCGCATCGGCATGACCGTGCCCTGTCCCAGCACGATGGCTTCGCGATCGCCGAGCAGGGGCAGGAAGTCGATGAGATCGACCATGCCCTCATAGGTGCTGTCGCGGATGACCTGCTGATCCTTGTCGCTCGTGAGCCTCAGCGTGATCGCCGTGCTGCATTGGGAGAGGATCGTCGTGTCGAGCTCCGACGGCCGCTGCGTCACCAGCCCGAGCGAGATACCGTACTTGCGGCCTTCCTTGGCGATGCGGCCGAGCGCGGTGCGGGTGGGAACGAACTTGTCGGTGCCGTGAGCGGGAACGTAGCGGTGCGCCTCCTCGCAGACGATGAGGATCGGCAGCCTGCCCTTGCTCCAGACGGCGAGATCGAAGGCGAGCCGCGAGATGACCGAGATCACCACGTCGAGAATGTCGTGCTGCACCGCGGAAAGATCGATCACGCTGATCGGGCGGCCGTTGTTGGGGATGCGGAACAGGCGGCCGAGCACGTCTGTCATCGTGTCCTGCACCGCGACGCTGCCGAACATGAACTTGTAGCGCTGGTCGATGACCATGTTCTCGAGCCGGGTCTTGAGGCGGCGATAGGGAATGACGATGCGCGTGCGTTCCAGCTTGCCGAGCTCGTTGTCGATATAGGCGATCACGTCGGAGACGCGGAACGGCGCGGGCGTGTCGACGGTCATGACCAGGGTTTCCGACGACTTGCGCGCCAGCACCCGTCCCGCCGCGCCCTCGGCGTAGCGCTTCTTGGCGAACAGGACGGCCTCGTTGAGGATCTCCACCTCGTCCTCGCGGTACGAGTCGTCGCCCGTCAGCGCGACGCAAAGCTCGTGGAAATTCAGCATCCAGAGCGGCAGGTTGAAGTCGTCGAGGGTGATGCGTTCCACCATGCCGCCGAAGGCGCTCGCATATTCGTTGTGCACGTCGAGGATGACGACATGCGCCGTGCTTTGCAGGTCGAGAAGATGTCTCAAGATGTTGGTGAGCGCGCAGGACTTGCCCGAGCCCGTGCTGCCCACGACGATGAAATGCTTGCGCAGCAGCTCGTCGACTTGCAGCCGCGCCGGCACTTCCGGATCCTGGTAGAGCGATCCGATCCTGATGCTGTGCGTGCCCGGCGGCGCGAAGATGCAGGCAAGATCGTGCTTGTCCGCGACGACGACCGGATCGCCGAGGCTCGGCAGCGCCGACACGCCGCGGCGGAACACGCCGCGCCTTGTGGCGTCGGCGATGCAGATCTCGCCGGTCAGGTTTATCTCGATCAGGCCGATGTCGCTTTTCTTGCCGTCGATCTCGGGCAGCGGCGCGCTGATCGCCGAGATCAGGCCGACGACCGCGGTGCCCGGAACCTGGATGCGGACGACGCCGCCGACCTGGATGCGCGGATCGTGCTTTCTTTGCTCGATATCCGAGGAGCGCTCGAGCAGCGCTATGGCATGCGAGCCGGATACCGACACGATGTGTCCGATGCGCACGAAATCCTCCGCCGGCTGGCGGGATTTCTCCCTGACCCCGCGCAGGTCTTCCCACGGACGTGCATTCGTCGCTGCGCTCATGACCGTCATCCCGTCGAAGAGTGGTTGGGTTTGCGCGGCTTGCGCCGCTCGCCGCCGCCGGCCCGAAGCGGCCCGCGCGCCTTGGCGTCGCTGTTGCCGGGAAGGGTCAGCACCGCCGAGGTCCCGGCGTCCGGCTCGCTTTCCAGATAGAGGTCGCCGCCGTGCTGCCGCGCGAGGCCGCGCGCGATGGGCAGGCCCAGACCCGTGCCTTCCTGGCTGCGCGACAGATGCGACTGGACCTGACCGAAAGGCGTCAAGGCGACGGCGATCTGGTCCGGCGACATGCCCACGCCGGAATCCACCACCGCGACCGTGGCTCCGCCGTCGCGATTGGCGCGCGCGAGCAGGAGGATGCGGCCGCGGTCCGGCGTGAACTTGCTGGCGTTGGAAAGCAGGTTGATCAGGATCTGACGGATGCGGCGCGGATCGACCCGCAGCCGCGGCATGCCCGGATGGACGCGGACCTCGAGGATCTGGCGCTTCTCCTCGATGCGCCGGGCGACGATGGGCACGGTGTCCGCGATGATCTCGGCCATCGAGCAAAGCTCGGTGTTGAGCGCGAAGGTCCCGCTCTCGATCTTGGAGATGTCCAGGATGTCCGAGATGACCTCGAGCAGATGGCGTCCCGCGTCGCCGATATGCGTCGCATAGTCGGCGCACCGGGTCGCGGTCTCGTCGGTCGGCTTCATCTTCTGGATCAGGTCGGAAAAGCCGATGATGGCGTTTAGCGGCGTGCGAAGCTCGTGGCTCATCGTGCCGAGAAAGGCGGATTTGGCGCGACTGGCCAGGTCGGACTCCGCCTTGGCCGCGAGGATGGCAAGCTCGGTCTGCCGGCGCAGCGCAAGCTCTCCCAAAGTCTCCGAATAACGGCCCAGCAGGGACGGCTTGGCACGCGCGTGGTGATGAAGCCGCATCATGGCTTCAGTGGAGCATGAATTCGTACCGGAACTGTTAACCGCGTTATTTTGCGGTCGCCTCCTGCAGGACCCGCGCGTTCTGCAAGGCCCGGCGCATGGCGGGGAGGAGCACGCCGTCGTCGACGGGCTTGTTCAGGAAGTCGTCGGCGCCGGCCGCCAAGCCCATCTCGCGGTCGCCGGGCTTGTCGAGCGCGGTGACCATGATGACGGGGAGCCGGGCGGCTTTTTCGCTCTGCCGTATCCGGCGGCAGACCTCGTAGCCGTCCATGCCGGGCATCATGACGTCGAGGAGCACGATGTCCGGACGGGATTGGCGCACCTTCTCGAGAGCCGCCTCGCCGCTCAGCGCGGTCGCGACCTGGTAGGAGGCGGACTTCAGAAGCTCCTCGAGAAGTTTGACGTTGACGAAATTGTCGTCGACCACAAGGACCCGGATGCTCATATCGGCCTTTCTCGCTCTCCGGCGCGCCCCAAACCGTCACGCATCATGAGTCCGAGTGGTTAGCGGGGGGTTAAGGGATTGTCCGATGCCATTGGCCCAACTTGGGTTGGTGGCAGCGGGCGCAGCAGCGCCTGACGGGCAAAGAGCGGCATCAGCAGCTTGGCCTTAGGCCCGAGCGGGTCTCGCCAGCTGCCATTGCCTGTTCCTGCTCTCATGAAGCCAGTGAAGCATATCGGCTTCGACCGACAGGAATGAACTTTGTGCCGTTCCTCTTGTGCGCCTCGCGGTCCAAAGCCTGAAATGCTGCTCTGCCAGGCGTTCAGGCAGCTGGACGGCATCGGGGCGGGTTCTCGCCACTTCGCGCAACCCAAGCCAAAGAGCTATTCGAAAATTGTCGATATGTGACGATTGAGGCGCCCAATGCTCAAGCACACCTGTCAGTGCATCGTCATCGGGCCAACGAATGTCGTCGCAAATGACGGACATGCCCAGTAGAGAACCTGCACCGAGCAACGCGAGTGTGTCCGAGAGCACGATCGGTTCCCGGGCGCCAGATCGCATATCCGTCAATATGCGCCTTTGCAGGGTCGGATTGACAAAAAGCCGTAGGGTCTGGCGGTCGAGCTGCTTGGCCAAAGCGCATAAGGCAGTCGCTATTTGGCCCGCCGGATTGAGCCAATACTGCTTACCGATCCAGGCCGGAGAAACCACCCGCTCGAGAAAACTCGCGGCCGCGCCTGGCGGGGCATCGGTTCCCGACCACAGCACGTGAGCGAGGTGCGACAACCCAATATGCTTCATGTCCCAATCACGCCGGCCGGAAAGCTGGATGGCCTGCGACGCCACATACTTCGCGAATTCACCTCTGCCTTTCTCTACGGCCACTGCTCGGAAGGTCATAAACGCGCCTAGCTCGAATTCGGTCTTGGCATTCCACGCCCTTTGCCACGTCGCAAAGTCGATATTCAGGAACACCGCTATCCAGATGTCTCTGTCGGCGCCGCGGGTCAAAGCGCCGACGATCGAGTCAAGCGGTTGCCTTGCCATGTGAGCGGCCAAGGCTTGGCGCAGCTCCGGATGTGCAAGCCTCTCTCGAACCATCGAGTGCAGCGTCTTGAACTCCGGGTCTTCGGCTATCGCCTGCAGGAAACCTGAGAAATGGCTCAGCCGGGTGCGCGCTGCATGCTCGACCAACTCGTCGACCACCGCCGGCTCCGTCAAGCTTTCGACGAGCGCGGCCAGCGCGGCGCTCATTCTCGGAGAATTCAAGAGAAACCGGAGAAGCCGCGTGAGATGGCTGGGGCAGCGCTTCGCCGCCCCCAAAGCCAAACGCCTGCTATTTTTCCTTATGGCCAAATCGCCGTTTACGGAATCCAGAACGGGTAGAAGTTTGTCGTTCTTCTCGCATTCGGAGAGGAAGCTCGCGATAAGATCGAGTCTTGTGTTCAGCAGAGTTTCGACAAACCACTCGCGGCTCCGCTTCTGCAAAGCAATCGCTATGGCCGCGACGATATTCTCCAATTTCTTTGCACGTCTCGAATATCCCAGGAAGAACCCTAAAGAGGAAAGTGACGCCGTTTCCGGGAGGTTATCGGCAATTTTATTGGCATTCTTCTCCTCGGACAGTTCTTCATGCAGCACGTTCACCAGAGGATTCGCGAGCGAAACGTGCGCGAGCCGGCGAAAGAAGGACCCGATGTAGCCGACAGGGGAGTCGGCCGCCATTCCGACCAAAACATCGCGGTTCGCGGGCGCGCAAAGGTCCTCCACTATGTCCGTCAACACGCCTCGCAGCTCGGGCAGTTGTGAGATGTCGCGCAAAAATAGCGCGAAATAGCCAATCGGCGTTCGCGAAAGCTGATCGAGAAGAAAGCTTCGGTTGCCCTCGGCTCTCAAACCATCGGCGATCGCCAGAAGCAGCTGTCCGAATTCAGATCGGCTGTGAAGCAGTTGAAGGAATACCGCGAGATGGCTGAGCGGCGTATGCAACGCCTGATCGATCAGGCGATCCCGGCCAACGTCCGAATCGAGCTGAGCCTTCAGATCTCTCGGTATTGGAACCCCGAGCTTTACTATCTGCCGGAGCATGACATGAATGTATACCAGAGACTTGAAATCAAGAATGAATGAAGAATCTTCGTGCAGAGCGGCGATGAAGCTCGACGCCTCTGCCTGCCTCTCGGCGCGCACGAGCCGTTCTACAATTCGAGAGGCAAAGAATGGAAATCGCTTTCCGATCGCCAACCTCTCCGCTTGTGGATCGACATGGATGTATACCGAGCGCAGTATGAGCTCGCTCAAGCTGCCGTGCGCAAGACTGAAGAGCCGATGACCTGAAGTTCCGGTGTCTCTGCGAAATACGATGCCGAGGTGTTCGGAGCAGGTCTTAAATCCAGCACGTGGATTGGATAGACTTTCTTCGGGAATACATAGCTCCAGTTGCTCGCAGACGCACAGCTGAATGAGGTTGTTATACTCGTCCTGCGAAAGAATTGACGGAGAAAGATAGGCAGTGCGAATCTCTTCCAACGCGTCGCCGGCTTCCAGTGTCCAGTCGCCTTTCAACAATGCCGGCATTCGCCGAAGCACGGCGGCGCTGAAGGCGATAAGATCGGCCGTTGTGCTCTCGACGCGAGGCGGGCCGCCGAAGATCGAGAGCCATTGGTCCAGGATTTCGTAAGGCGGTTCCGGAAAATCCGCCCCAACGGCGCGGCGGCGAGTTGCGAGTCTTCGGTAGACACCCGCCAACTCCAATTGCCGGGCCCGCAACGCAATTGGCTCAAGGTCGACGCTATCCAAAAGGCTGCCGCGGCCGATACGCAATTCTCTTCCGAGAAGGAGAAGCTTCGGGCGCTGTATCGGGGACATGTCCTCCCAGGCGAAAAGCAGATCCTTGACGAGCGCTTCATCGAGATGGATGTTGTCCATCACAAACAGAACGCTGGGATGCCCGAAGGCAACCAGCTCCTCGCTGAGACTTGCGCCGGAAGCTTGGCGGCTCTCCTGCGAATAGTTCGCCAGATCGAGAAAGTAGGACGGCCGACGCCGTTCGCTGACTTCCAGAGCCAGGAGCCAGCCGAGAACGGATTTTCCGGAAGCCCCGACGCCGCGAACCAACGCGCAGCCATAGCTGTCGAGACGTTCCGATATGAGCTCAGCGGCTCGAGGGCGATATATGCTCCCGCTTCGATAGTCCTCGTCCGAAGGAACAAAGGCGCTGTCCAGACGTCCTTCATCGGGCCCGCGCCTGCTGCGCACCAATTTGAAGTGCCTTGGCCCGAGCTGCAACCCGAGAATTTCGGCTCGAGTTCTGGCGAATTCCGGAAGCGCGAGCGACGAAACCAGCCCGCTGCCGAAAACCAGATCTAGATGTTCGGGAGGAACTCCGCTCTCATTGACGAAACGCTCTCTCCAGGCGAGGACTTCCTGAGGGCCGAATTGCGCTGAAGGACTGCCTGCGACGTGAATGAACCCGGCAAAGCGGTGCTTGCTGGATTTCATTTTTTCCAGATAGTCGTGCAGGTGCCGTTCTATCGCAGCCTTGCTTTTCGCGCAGGTGGCTTCGACGCCGTCAATGAGACCCTGCTGCTCGGTCCAGGCGTCGGGCCAGCCACTGCGGGAGCGTCCCTCGACGCTTATCGCCCGCGAGACAAAAGACGAAAATCGGTCAGGGTAGCGAATTCGCGCATAGTCTTCGGCTACGCGTTGCAAGTTCTCGGGCGAGATGCTCTCCAGCGCAGCGGCTATCTCGCTCTCGAGCACACTACGCGAATGCATTGCCTTCCTCTTTGGCCGAGTCCAATTGCGCCGCGATTCAAAAGTAAGTTGCGCCTCGACTACAGCACTAAGCTGGCGAGAAACACCAGTTGCACGACCGAGAGCGCCGCAAATTCCTGCCTGTTGATGGTGCGGGCGGTGAGACTTGAACTCACACGAGGCTTTCGCCCCTACGGATTTTCTTACCGCTTCGGCTTTCGCCGCCCCGGCGTGGCGCTGGTGCAACCCGGGTTCGTGGTCTGGACTATCCCTTCACCGTGGCGTCGCCGCGTTAGGTGCTGCCCGTCTAGTCTCTACACCTTCCCATTGCTGGGCTTGGCTCGGGATTGCCATTGCAGGTTTCCCCGAATTTGAGCAGTTCTACGTCGCCGGTTTCCCGGCGCGCACTCAATCGTTTAAGTCCGTTGCGTCTACCATTCCGCCACGCCCGCATGCGTGGGCTTTGCCTGGCCCTCCTCAATTGTCTCGGACGCGACCTTCCAAGTCCGTTGCGTCCACCGTTCCACCACGCCCGCAAGCCACCGTCACATATATTTTATGCGGCTGCGAAGGCAAAGCCTTGGGCGGCAGGTTTGGCGCTAAAGCCATGGACGACTTGCGCAAAACCGCGCCGCTGCAATGCAGCACGCGCTGGTCCGGGGGCCGCGGAGGCGCGGCTGTCCACCCGCGCAACCTTGGATTCGAGTCATGGTTGCCGTAAAATTTAGCCTTGGGCGGTTGGGGTTGCGTGCGATGAACTTGACTGCGCTGCAGAAGGCGGCCGCGCAGGCCATCATCAACATCTTCGAGACCGGATCGATCCGCGGCAACTACGGCGACGTGACCTTGCTGCGCGGCGACACGGGCCAGCTCACCTATGGCCGCTCGCAGACGACGCTGGCCAGCGGCAATCTTTATCTGCTCATCGCCGATTATGCCGCGCGCAGCGACGGCGCCTATAGCGCGGCGATGAAATCCTATCTCGACGCGCTGGAGGCGCGCGCGTCGAAGCTCAACTACGACATGGCCTTCCGCGGCCTTCTAAAAGACGCGGGCGACGACCCGGTAATGCACGAGGTGCAGGACGCCTTCTTCGACCGCATCTATTGGGATCCGGCGATGCGCTCCGCCGATGCGCTCGGCGCGCAATCCCCATTGGGCGCCGCCATCGTCTACGACAGCACCGTGCACGGCTCGTGGGCCCATCTGCGCGACATGACGCGCAAAGCGCATGGCGAGTTGAAGGAGATCGGCGAGAAGGACTGGATGGCGGCTTACGTCGACACGCGCCGCAACTGGCTCGCCACCCATCCCAACGCCCTGCTGCACAAGACCGTCTATCGCATGGACGCGTTCGAAACCTTGCTCAAGACGCAGAACTGGCCCTTGGCGCTCGCGTTTCCGATCCGCGGCCTGGTCGTGAGCCAGGAGGCGCTTTCCGGCGCCGATCCGGTGAAAGTGAGCGCCGGCGGCACGCCGCCGCGCCTGCTCAAGCTGAAGTCCCCGCCGATGACCGGCGCCGACGTCTCGTGGCTGCAAGAACGGCTGGCGCGCGCCGGCATCGAGATCGCGACGACAGGCACCTTCGATGCCAAGACCGACCAGGCCGTGCGCGCCTTCCAGCAGAACCACGACCTGAAGCCCGACGGCGTGGTAGGCCCCGTGACGCGCAGCGCGCTCGAGGATCTCTCCGTCATCGTGCCGGTGATCGACGTTCCGGAGCAGCCCATGCCGGCGGTCGATCCCGTCGTGCTCGAGCCTTATCCCGTCATCACGCCCGCGCCGCGCGAGAGCGACGACAAGCCCGCACCCAAGCCGCAGGATGCGCATGCGCCGCATGACGCGCATGCGCCCGCCACCAAGCCCACGTCCGCGCCGCACGGCAGCGACGACGATATCCGAAGCCGCGTCGCCGCCGAGATCCAGGCCCATATCGACGACTTGAAGAAGAGCGTGCTTGCCGATCCCGCGCAGGCACCGGGCTTGCTGAGCCGCCTGCTCGCCAACGGCCGCGCCTATATCGCGGCGATCTTGAGCATGCTGACGCTTGCCTTCACTGAGTCGCGCGATCTGCTCGCCTGGACCAGCACCAGCGGAGGACAAGAGGCGCCGCAGCTCCACGCCGTGCAGGGCCCGGCCAAGGACGTCTATCAATCGCTCTCCGGCGCGCGCGACTGGGCGACCGAGACCTACATACAACTGCACAATTTCGCGGCCACCATCCCCAACGACTGGGTGTTCCGGCTGCGCGTCGCGGCGCTGGCGCTCATCGCCTATGCGGTGATGCGCTTCGCCCGCCGCCGCAACCCCGCCCAAAAAGCGGTCAAGGGGGCGTCATGATGAAATTGCTGGTCAGAAAGCGTGTCGAGCGCCATGCGGCGAGCCGCGTCTCGGCGGATGCCGGCGCGGACGCCGCTGCCGATGCCGGCGTCGCGGCGGAACCCGCCCCCAGCCGCGCCGCGCTCGCCCATCATCGCAACTCGCCGCGGCTGATGGGCTCGTTCGTCTATATCCTCATCCTGTGCGGGCTCGAGATCGTGGTGACGGCGGTGCTCGCCCTCGTCCTGCTCGACTTCGCCATCGGCGGGTCGATGCGCGAGGCGATGCGCTATACCGTGCTCGACGCGCCGGGGCAGATGGGCTTCATCGCCGTGGCGCTGGTTCTAGCCTGCGCGGCGGTTCGCTTCGCGGCCGAAGCCAATATCGAGCTCGTGCTGCCGGAGCTGTTCGACACGCCGGGCAATATCGGCCGCTTCGCGAGCCTCCTGCCCCGCGCGCTGGCCTTCCTGGTCGGTTGGTCGATCGGCTATCCGATGATCCGGCTCGCGCTCGACGAGCTCACCGGGTCCGCGCATGTGCTGGACAATTCCGCCAACGGCTATCGCGCGCTGTTCTTCGGCTTCGCCGCCATCGCCATCGGCTTCTTCACGGCTTCGATCCGCGGCCTGCACGCGAAAGATGCGGAATACAGCACCGGCCGCTCGAGCCTGTTCCTGCGGCTGGCGCTGGCCTTGATCCCGCTCACCGCGATGGTGGCGCTGACGGGCACGGTGCTGGGCCTTTTCCCCGGCGACATACCGGGCCATTTCCTCGGCATCGCGCCCGGCGCGGTGGAGCGCTACTCGGCGGGCGAGGACGCGACCTATCACATGGCGGTGGAGGGCGCAGCCCTGTTCCTGACCGCGATCGTGCTGCGCGCAGGCTTCGCCATCCTGTTCGGTCTTCTTTCGCCGCGCGGCGCCGACGACGTGCGCACGGGCCTTGCGAGCCTGGCGCCGCGCGTCGCCGCCGCCCTGGTGGGTTTCGCAGCCGCCTATCAGCTGTCGCGCAACTATGCCGGCGTGACGCTCACCTCCGCCGAGACGCAATGGTTCTACGGCATCGCCTCCGCCTATATCGCCATCGCGGTGCTCGCGAGCCTGGTGGTGTGGCCGTCTTCGGAGCATGGCGATGCCAGCCACGCCTCACACCGCTTGAGCGCGCGCTGGCGCTGGGCCGCGGATCGCGTGGCGGGCCGGCCCGGTGGCGGCTTCGGTCCGCTCTATTGGATATGTCCGCTGATCGGCGCGGCAGTGTTCCTGTTCTTCGTCGATACCACGCAAGTGGCGCGCGCCCAAACCATAGGCCCCATCGCCGTGCTGTTGCTGTGGGGCTTCACCGCGACGGTGCTGTTCGCGCCGATCGCCTACCTCTCGCAGATGACGAAGATGCCGCTGCTGCTGATCCTTTTGATCGCCGGCGTGGCCTTCGCGGGCTTCGACCTGAACGACAATCACCAGATCCGCGGCGCCAGCACCTGGCATTCCGCCAGGCATCACACCGGCGACCCGGGCTATTACCGCGAGCATCTCGAGCTCGGCGAATGGCTGAAGAGCCGGCACGACTGGCGCGCTTACGACCACTATCCGATCTTCCTGGTCGCGACCGAAGGCGGCGGCATCCGCGCCGCCTATTTCACCGCCACGGTGCTTGCCGCGCTCGAGCAGAAATGTCCGGGCTTCGCGCAGCACGTCATCGCGCTCTCCAGCGTCTCGGGCGGCAGCGTGGGCTCGGCGGTGTTCGCCGGGCAATCGGCCGACGCAACCGCCAACACCGACGCGGCGGGCTGCACGCTGAGTGCGATGAAGCCGGGCGCAGAGCTCACCCAGGCGCGCGCGGTCCTGTCGACCGACCTGCTCTCGCCCCTGCTCGGCGCCTCGCTCTTCCCCGACGCGCTGCAGCGCATCCTGCCGATGCCGGTGCGCAGCTTCGACCGCGCCCGGGCGTTGGAATACGCGCTGGAGGACGGCTGGCGCAGCGCCAATACCGGTTGCAAAGGCTGCGATCCCGAGCGCATGTCCGAGCCGGTGGCGAGCATGTATCAGCGCGGCGAGCCGCGCGCGCCGGTGCCGCATCTTTTCTTGAACACGACCGAGGCCGGCACCGGATTGAGCCGGCCGTTCGCGACCTGGGATATCGGCGACCTCGCCGTGCCGGAGCGCTCCGTCACCGAAGAGGAGAAAGCGGCGCTGCCGCATTCGACCCTGGTGCCGGTGCAGAACCGCATGCGCCGCGACGACGTCGCGCTCTCTACCGCTTCGATGCTGTCGGCGCGGTTTCCGTATCTCACGCCCGCCGCCAAGCTCGGCAATACCGGCCACTATGTCGATGGCGGCTATTTCGAGAACTCCGGCACCTGGCTGCTCTCCGGCATTGCGCAGAACCTGATCGGCCAGCGCCTCGACTACACCAGCAGCGACCAGGAGCTGGAGCAGGCGGTGCAGAACTCCATCCTGGTCGTGATCGTGATCCGTTCCGAGCCGTGCACCCGCAAGACGGAAGGCGACGGCTGCGACGAGGAGATCTACAAGGGCGACGCCGATTCCACCTGGAACGAGGTGCTGTCGCCGCTGCGGGCGCTGCTGGCGACGCGCGACAAGCGCTCGGAATATTCGGTCAACGATCTGGGCGCGGTGACCGCGCTGATCCAGCGGCTCACCGGCGCCGCAACCGTCACGACCTCGGCGGGCACGACGGGGCCGGCGGGCGGCATGCAGTGCAACGAGATTCTCTGCTCGGTCACGATCCGCTTCTACAATGCGCCGGGCGCGGAGGTGCCGCTGACCTGGATGCTGTCGAGCAAGGCGCGGCAATCGATGGACAATGCCGTGCAGCGCATCCTGGACGAAGACTTGAGCGCGCCGCCGCGCGACATCGAGAAGGACGACCGCATCGAAGGCTCATACCGTCAGGTGCTGTGCCTGCTCGAGGAAGGAACCGGAAAGCCCGTCTGCCCGGTCGCGCCCGATCCGGCGGCCGCGGTCACGTCCTCGCAGCCGCCTATACCGGCCCCTTGAAGGTGATCGTGCCGGGCTTGCAGGTGTCGACGTCCAGCATCTGCTGCTTGCGCCCGTCGTCGAAGGTGGCCAGCAGGTCGTAAGCGCAGCCCGTGGCGTTCGCAGGGAAGGTCGCCTTGGTCGCGCGCCCCACGCCGAGCGAATACTTGCCGAGCAGGTCGATCGTCCAGTTCTGGGTCTTGGGCGGACGCGCCTGCAGCTCGACGATGGCGAAATCGGCATCGTTGTAGATCGCGAACTGGCGCGGTGCGGCCGTCACGCCGGTCGCGAGCACGACGAAGATCAGGCACAGAACCGGACGCATGACGCCCTCCCCACTTGGAGCAAGTATACCGTCAAATGCGACGGCTGTCGTACGCCCAATGGAGCACGGCCTGGCGCTGGCGCGGCCGGCAGAACAGGTCGCCCTTGTCGCAGGCCTTCCGGATCTGGGCGATGTGGCGGCGGATCGCCTTCCAGCGCTTGATCTGGCGGGCGTCGTCTTCCATGCGCCGGCCCATCCAATAGCGGCAGTACCACTGGAACCAGCCGCGCGGGTCGTCGGGATGGATCCAGCCCTTCCTGCGCCAATAGGACAGGGGCTTGCTGGCGTCGACCTTGAAGAAGTTGAGCTTGGGGTCGCGCCGGCCCGAAGCGAGCTTGGCCTTGGCAAACCACGAGGCCGGAAACTCTTTGCGGCAATCGGTCATGTATTTGCCCGCAAAGACGCCGAGCGCCAGCATCTCCTTGGGCGAGAGCTCGGGCTCGAACTCGGGATCGAAATTGCGCCCCGCAGGCTCGGTCCGGACATAGCGATAGCCCCGCTGCATCCGGTCCGAAACGGTGACGGACGTCCCCAAAAGCCTAGTATTCCGGCTTGCCCTTGTGGGGCTTGCGGATGAGCTCGGGCGCCTGGAAGGGCGGAGGGGCCGCCTTGGTCTTCTGATTCTTGTCGGACTTGGGCTTCTTCTTCTCTTTGTTGCCACGTTGTTCACGGTTGGCCATAGGCGCCTCCAGGGCTGAATCGGCCCCAAAAAGGTAGGCAAACCGTAACAAAACGCAATGGTCCGTGATCCAAATTTGCCTTTGGCGCCGGGGCTAAGCTAAAACCCCCCGGTCGAAGGCGGTCCCCCAACCGCCCCTTGTTGAAACACAAAACGGACTTACGGATGACCCCCGCCCCCGGTGCCACCCGCCTGTCAGCTTGTGTGCTGGCTCTGACTTCCTTCCTTCTGATGCCCCACCACGCTAACGCCCAGGAAGACCCGGTCGTTCCCGACGTGGGCGCCGGCGCCACGGTTGCGCCCGAGGACCAGGACGCTTCGCCCTCCTCGTTCCTGCCCAGCGTCGAGTGGCCGGCCAAGCGGCTGTTCTGCGTGCAATATGCCCGCCTGCGCTCCGGCCTGGCCATTTTCGGCGACGCCAAGCTGTGGTGGGCGAAAGCCCGCGACCTCTATGAGGAATTCGCCCAGCCGGCCGTGGACGCCGTCATGGTGTTCTCGGGCTCCCAGCGCATCCGCCGCGGTCATGTCGCCGTGGTGACCGAGATCGTCAGCCCGCGCGAGATCATCATCGACCACGCCAACTGGCAGAACCACGGCGAGATCGACCACAACATGCCGGTGATGGACGTCAGCGCCAAAAACGACTGGAGCAAGGTCCGCGTCTGGGACGTGAACAACAACCAGTGGGGCGCTCACGTCTACAAGATCAGCGGCTTCATCGCCGGCCATGCGCCCGCCGTCGTGGCGACGGCCGGGTCCTGACCGATCACAATCGCGAGCGCGCCCTTATCGGCGGCGGCGGAACTGAGCCACACTCAGGCCGTCGTCACAGGGGATGCGCATGACCTCGAGCCGCCGCGAGTTTCTGAAAGCCGCCGCCGCCATGGGCGCCGTGCTGGCCTGGCCGTCCGCGCAAGCCCAGGCGTCTCGGCGCAAATGGGTCGAGCGGCGCGATCTCTTTCCCTCAGGCGTGGCGTCCGGCGACCCCGCCGCCGGCAGCGTGATCCTGTGGACGCGGCGCGAGGCAAAGGCTGCGCTCGCCGTCGAGGTCGCCGAGGACGAGGCCTTCGCGCGCGTCGTCTCGACCGCGTCGGTGACGCCGGCTGCCGACAATGACTGGACCGTGCGGGTGCTGGCGGCCGGCCTCAAGCCCGCCACCACCTATTGGTACCGCTTCAGCGACGCAGCCGGGAACGGCAGCCGCATCGGCCGCACCCGCACCGCGCCCGAGGCGTCCGACGACCGCGCGGTGAGCTTCGCCTTCGTCAGCTGCCAGAACGAAAACCTCGGCGCCAACAACGCCTATCGGCGCATGATCTTCGAGGACAAGCAGAAGCGGGAAAGCGAGCAGCTGGGCTTCGTGCTGCATCTGGGCGACTTCTTCTACGAGATGGTTTGGTATCCCGAGGACAAGAAAACCTATTACGCCCGCACGGTGCGCGAGATCGTGCGCTATCCGAAGGGCGAGAAGCATTCCGATTTCCATGTCCCTGTCGACGTCGACGATTACCGCGCGGTTTTCCGCGCCTATCTCGCCGATCCCGACCTTGCCGAAGCGCGGGCGCGGTTCCCGTTCATCTGCATGTGGGACAATCACGAATTCTCGTGGCAGGGCTGGCAGTCGATCGAGAACTACGGCAAGGACTGGTACCCTGCGCAGACGCGCAAAGTGGCCGCGGCCAAGGCGTGGTTCGAGTACCAGCCTGCGCGCGTCGGCGGTACGAGTGTCGGGAACCGCGCCGTCGCCGCGAGGGACTGGAACCGGTTTGACGCGCCGAAGGTAGCGGATGCCCCCGTCACCGCGTTCGACGAGCACGGGCTCGGCGCCGAAGCGAACAACTTAGCCGCCATCCATGCGCTGCGCCTGTATCGCGCGCTGAACTATGGCGCCAATGTCGATGTGATCCTGACGGACAACCGCAGCTACCGCTCGCAATCCGTCGACGACCTGCCTGGGGCGGAGAACTTCGGATACGAGAATTTCCCGAGTGCCGCACCTTTCGAGGCGCTCGAGATCATCGATGCCGGCAAGACCTACAACGGCGGCAATCCGCCCGACACGATCCGCGTCGACGGCAAGGACATCCCCAACTGGTGCAAGGACAGACCCGCGCAAACCATGCTGGGCAAGGAACAGAAGGCCTGGTTTCTCGACACGCTCGCGGCCTCGAAATCGCGCTGGAAAGTGTGGGGAAATTCGGTCGGCAGCCTGGACGCGCGCATCGATTTCCAGAATCAGAACCTGGTGCCGTGGCCGGACAAGACCACTGCGACCATCACCACGGGCGACTGGACGGGCTATCGCCAAGAGCGCGGCGAGATCTATGACTTCGTGAAGGCGCGCGGCATTACCGGCTTCACCTCCGTCGCCGGCGACCGGCATTCCTTCTGGGCCGGATTGCTGTCGAAGCGGTTGCCGCCGCAGGAGTTCGAGCCTGTCGGCATCGAGTTCGTCACCGGCTCGATATCTGCGCCGGGCTTCCTGGAGTCGCTGGAGTACAAGTTTCCGAAAGATCACAAGCTGGCCAAAGCCTACAACCCCAACATCAACCGCACGGTGCTGCACGGCATACAGGCGGGGTTGGAAACCGGCGCGCCCGATCCGAAATTCGCGCCGCATCTGTCGTTCATGGATTGGGGCGGGCACGGCTATACCGTCGTGCGCGCCGGCAGCGATGCGCTCGAGGCCGAGTTCGTCTGCATCCCGCGGCCGATCGAGCGCGCGGCGGGCGAGGACGGCGGGCCGCTGCGCTATCGCGTGCGTCATCGCGCCAAGCTGTGGCAGGCGGGCGAGGCGCCGGCGTTGGAACAGACCGTCGTCGAAGGCGATCCCGGCCAGTCGATCTAGAACCGTCTATCTAGACGCCCAGCGCAGCGACATGCAGGAAAGCCCGGCGTCGAGCTTGGCGATCTCGTCGGTGTCCAGCGGCACGACGTTGTGGTCGCGCGCGAGAAGATCGACGGTGCGCTTGTATTGCGCGCCGACGAAGAGCGTGTCGTTGACGCGCAATGCATTCGCCGCCGCGGGCTCGGGCGCGATGACGGTCTTGAGACCCGTGAACACCCCGCGCATGGCCTCGGTCGCGAGCACCGTCTCTTCGTCGATCAGCGAGCAGGCGGTCTTGAAATGCAGCACGCCCTTGGGCGTCTCGACGACCCGTGCCGCGCGGCCAAGCGTTCCAAGATGAGCCTTGAGCGCTTCGGCGCCCACGAAGTCGGTGCGCTTGGACAAGCCGATATAGATGACGTCCGGCGCGATCAGCACGTCGCCGCCATCGGCATGGCCCTCCGCGACTTCCAACACGCCGCCGAAGTGCTTGGCGAGCGCCGTGCGCAGATGCTCGCGCTCGCCAAGCCGCGACGGCGCGCCGGGGCGAAGCAGGACCGCGCCTTCGGGCACGACGAAAGCCGGGTCCTCGACGAAGACGGAATCGGGAAAGTCCTCGAGCGGCGGCAGCACGTCGACGATGAGCCCCGCCGTTCCCAGCGCCGCGACATAGGCCATGTGCTCGCGCACCACCACGCCGTGACGGGGCGTCGCCGCCGCATCCTCGCGCAGCCCGTTCACGACGCTCAGGCCCGGCGTGCGCACGATGGCGTGGGTGAAATCGAAGACGCGCATGGGAGCCCTCTTGAGCCTCGTGCATTCATAAGGTGCGATGCGCAGAATTGGAACCGCAGGCTGGGCGATCCGCAAGGAGCACAACCCTCTGTTCGATGAAGAGGGCAGCCACCTGGCGCGCTATTCCGCGCGGCTGGACGCGGTGGAGATCAACTCGTCCTTCTATCGCCCGCATCGCCCCTCGACCTATGCGCGCTGGCGGGACGAGACGCCGAACCATTTCCGCTTCTCGGTCAAGATGCCGCGCGCGATCACGCACGACGCGCGGCTGAACGGCGGGCCGCTCGAGGCGTTCCTGAGCGCATGCGGCGCGCTTCAGGAAAAGCTCGGCTGCATCCTGATCCAGCTTCCGCCGAGCCTGGCGTTCGAGCCGGGCGACTTCTTCCGCCGCTTGCGCGACCTCTATGACCGGGATGCCGCGCTCGAGCCGCGTCACAAGAGCTGGTTCGTGCCGGAGGTGGACGATATGCTGAAGCGGTGCCGCATCGCCCGTGTCGCGGCCGATCCGCCGATCGGCCCTTTCGCGCCGGGCGGATTTCGCGGCTTCGAGTACTGGCGCCTGCACGGCAGCCCGAGGATGTACTATTCGAGCTATGACGATGCGTTCCTGCGCGCGCTCGCCCATCGCATCGATGCCGATGCCTGGGCGATCTTCGACAACACCGCGCTGGGCCATGCGGCCGAAAACGCGCTCGCGCTCAAGCGGCTCGCCGCGCTTCCCACTTCGCAGGATCGACGCCCCGGATCAGCAGCCACAGCCCCAAAAACACGCCGCCGGGCGCGATGAGCATGAGCATGACGTTGCTCGAATATTCCGGCGCCAGCACGGCGGTCGACGTCCGCGCGACGAAGCCGAGCCCACCCATGGTCATGAGCAAGCCCAGCACCTTCGGAAAATATCCCGAGCGGATCATCAGCCACCCGCGGATGATCCATCCCGTGCCGTAGAAGATCAGGAACATCCCCGCGCCATAGTTGAAAAGCTTGAGCGACAGCAGCACCAGCGTGTCGATCTGCGCCGGAGCGAAGGCGTTCAAATACGACGCGCCGCTCAGAAGCAGATGCGGCAATGCGAAATAGAAGATCTCGCAGGCGGCATAGAGCGCGGTGCTGAGCAGGCCGAAAAACGCCGCCATCAGCGCCATGCCGCGGCTGACGGGCGCGAGCAGCACGTAGAAGATCACCGCAAGCGCGACGTCCGCGAGCGCCTCGGCGAGATAGGCCGCGAAGCTCAAGCGATAGAGCGTGTCGTGTGCCTGGAGATTGGCGACCGTGGCGGCCGCATCGTTCGCGACGATGAGCTGGCCCGGCGCATAGCCTTCTCCGAAGCCGCCGGCAGCGATGGAGACGAAGAACAAGGCGCCCGCCACCCGTGCATAGCCATTCACGGCGGTGCGCGTCTTGCCCGGTTGCTGCTCCATGAATCCCCTATCGCGAGACACGGGGCATTCTAGCTGCGGACGGCACGCCTGACATGACCTTGGCGCGCAAAAAGCTGACCGCCGAGCTCACGCATCGAAATGGTGTTGAGCGGGAACTCGAGCAGAACATGCATCAAGCTGACGAGCAGGAGCACGGTGATGCCGAGCGCGTAATTGTAGAAGCAGAAGGCCGTCGAGGCGAGGCTGAGGACGACGACGACGACGAGGCGCGGCTTGGGCATCTTCGCCCAGCGGATGACGTCGGCCTTTATGAACCAGTTCAGATAGTGATAGGTGTAGACGAAGGAGAGCAGGCCCGCGATGCGGCCAGCGAAGGGCAGATCGGGCAGGCCGAAAAGGCTGCCCAGGCTGGGCGCGACCGGGCCGAAATAGTATTCGCCGAGCTTTGCGAATTCCGGCACCAGGCTGCGCGCGGAGGGCGGCACGATCAGGATCGCGGCGATGCCGGCGAGATAGACGCCGATGAGGCCGAGCTGCGCGGCGCTGCGCGCGCGCATCGCGCCCAGCGTCATGAAGATCAGCGTGAAGATGCAGACATGGATGAAGGTCGGCAGCAGCACGGCGATGAGCACGAACGGCGCGCCGCCGGCCATCATGCCGAGCGTGAGCGCCGCCGCGACGGTCGCGAGCATCGCGCTCCTCTGCGCCGAGAGGCCCAGCGCCGAGATTCCGGCGCCGATCAGGCACGACCAGACGAGCACGCCGGACCAATAGGGATCGGCGATGAACATCCCGCCCAAGGCGGCCAGAGCCAGCACCACGGCCAGCGCCCGGTGCGGCATGAAGTATTTGCGATCGTGCAGCCAGGAGATCTCGGTGTAGTAGTGCGCCGGCCCGAGCACGATATAGGCCAGCAGCAAAAGCTCGAACGGCAGCACATAGGCGAGCGCGAGCGACGCCAGCATCAGCGCAAGATGGACGAGATCGCCGCGGCGGATGGTGGTGTCCATGGCGCAGATTAGCCCAATGCCGGCGACCGTTGTCTACGGATGAGCCTGTCGCGCGGCCAGAATCGGACGCAGCTTTTCGACCAGCGCGGCGTTCGCCTTGTGCAGCGCCGCGAACAGAACGGGGCCGTTGTCCGGCGGCGTGAACCCCGGATAGCCCCTGCCGAGCGTGAAGAATTCGCGGTCGAGGGATTGCACCATGCGGGTGGAATACTCGTTCCCGTCGAGGCGTACGGCGATCTCGACGATGAGCGGCGAGTTCCGGTTCGTGACCTCAAGGGCCGTATAGTCGGATTCCGGACAGTTGTGCGGCACCAGGATCGCGCCGACGACGGCGGGGCCGAGCTTGACCGGCGTGCCTTCGGCGAAAGCCACGGCTGCCATTTTGGCGTTGAACATGACCTTGTACCGCTCGACCGTCAGGGTCGTGCCGGCGAGCTGAGCGCCGAGCTCGTCCTCGAGGTCGCGCCGGAGCAGAGCCATCTTCGACGGCGCGGTCTCTTCGTCGCCATATTGCGCGACGCCGAAGGCGCATCTGGTGATCCAGATCGAACCGCGGTCGCGTTCCTTGTCTTGCGGCGGACGCTCGTCGACGATGGTGAAGCCGGCAAGCGGCGCGCGTTCCCGATAGCCCTCGAGCACCGCGGTCAAGGGAGGCGCCGGCTCCGCCGCGGCCGCCGTCGCCAGGACCGCCATGCCAAGCGCGGCCCAAGCCGCTCGTCGCGAGAATTGCATTTTGTGCCCCCCGGCAGAATGCACACGGAGCTTAGCCGACAAACGCAAAAGCCCCGCGAGATTTCTCTCGCGGGGCTTTCGTGATTTGTGATGGCGGGGCGCTTTCGCGCTTCGGCTTTTTGCGCTCACGCTTTCGCGTACGCGCTTGCAAACGTCCTTTGTAGACCTGGCAGCGACCGACTCTCCCGCGTCTTGAGACGCAGTACCATAGGCGCTGGAGGCTTTAACGGCCGAGTTCGGAATGGGATCGGGTGGAATTCCTCCGCTAGGACCACCAGGTCGACGAAGGACGTTTGCACGATCGCGAGCCGCCGGCGGGTAACCGGGGCTTGCGATGAATACGACACTCTTCTTGAGCTTTTAGATCTGATCGTTCTGTTGTCTGGCCTTGTTTCCAGACATGGAACGAGGGTGCTGATGATCAAGAGTTACAATCGAGCGATTAGTACCAGTAAGCTCAACGCATTGCTGCGCTTACACACCTGGCCTATCGACGGGGTAGTCTTCCCCGGCTCTCAAGCGAAACCTGGTTTTGAGGTAAGTTTCCCGCTTAGATGCTTTCAGCGGTTATCTTGTCCGTATTTAGCTACTCGGCTGTGCCACTGGCGTGACAACCGATCCACCAGAGATACGTTCCTTCCGGTCCTCTCGTACTAGGAAGAAGTCCTCTCAAGTTTCGAACACCCACGGCAGATAGGGACCGAACTGTCTCACGACGTTCTAAACCCAGCTCACGTACCACTTTAAATGGCGAACAGCCATACCCTTGGGACCGGCTACAGCCCCAGGATGTGATGAGCCGACATCGAGGTGCCAAACCGCGCCGTCGCTATGGACGCTTGGGCGCGATCAGCCTGTTATCCCCGGCGTACCTTTTATCCGTTGAGCGATGGCCCTTCCACGCGGGACCACCGGATCACTATGACCGACTTTCGTCTCTGCTTGGCCCGTCAGCCTTGCAGTCAGGCGAGCTTTTGCCATTGCACTCAACAGCCGATTTCCGACCGGCCTGAGCTCACCATCGCGCGCCTCCGTTACTCTTTGGGAGGCGACCGCCCCAGTCAAACTGCCCACCATGCATGGTCCTGAACCTCGTTTCGAGGCCGCAGTTAGACATCAGGAACTCAAAGGGTGGTATTTCAAGGACGGCTCCACGAAAGCTAGCGCCTCCGCTTCAAAGCCTACCACCTATCCTACACATCGGATTCCTAATGCCAGTGCAAAGTTGCAGTAAAGGTGCACGGGGTCTTTCCGTCTGACCGCGGGAACCCCGCATCTTCACGGGGAATTCAATTTCGCTGAGCCGATGTCGGAGACAGTGGGGAAGTCGTTACGCCTTTCGTGCAGGTCGGAACTTACCCGACAAGGAATTTCGCTACCTTAGGACCGTTATAGTTACGGCCGCCGTTTACCGGGGCTTCGATTCAACGCTTTCACATCTCCTCTTAACCTTCCGGCACCGGGCAGGCGTCAGACGCTATACGTCATCTTTGGATTTCGCAGCGCCCTGTGTTTTTAGTAAACAGTCGCCACCCCCTGCTATGTGCCCCCGGCTATCACTTGCGTGAAAACCGGGCCCTCTTCTTCCGAAGTTACGAGGGCAATTTGCCTAGTTCCTTCGACATCGTTCTCTCAAGCGCCTTAGCATACTCTGCCAGTCCACCTGTGTCGGTTTGGGGTACGGTCTGAACGTGGGAGTTATTTCCTGGGACCACTTCGCGGCCCGCCCAATCCAGTAAGGGCGAACAACTTGCATGATCCGTCACTTCCCACAGGCCCAGGAATATTGACCTGGTTCCCATCGACTACACCTTTCGGTCTCGTCTTAGGGGCCGGCTAACCCTGCGCAGATTAACTTGACGCAGGAACCCTTGGACTTCCGGCGAGAGGGTCTCTCACCCTCTTTGTCGCTACTCATGTCAGCATTCTCACTTCTGATACCTCCAAGGTCGGTCGCCCTTCCTCTTCGCAGGCATACAGAACGCTCTGCTACCATTCACTTGCGTGAATCCTAAGCTTCGGCTCGTGGCTTGAGCCCCGTTACATCTTCGGCGCAAAGTTCCTTGTTTAGACCAGTGAGCTGTTACGCTTTCTTTAAATGATGGCTGCTTCTAAGCCAACATCCTGGTTGTTTTGGGAACCTCACATCCTTTCCCACTTAGCCACGAATTGGGGGCCTTAGCTGTAGGTCAGGGTTTTCATCCCTCTTCACGACGGACGTTAGCACCCGCCGTGTGTCTCCCGCACTCAGCACTCTTCGGTATTCGGAGTTTGGTTAGGTTTGGTAGGCGGTGAAGCCCCCTAGCCCATCCAGTGCTCTACCCCCGAAGGTGATATGCGAGGCGCTACCTAAATAGCTTTCGCAGAGAACCAGCTATCTGCAAGTTTGATTGGCCTTTCACCCCTAGCCACAACTCATCCCCGACTTTTTCAACAGGCGTGGGTTCGGTCCTCCAGTGCGTGTTACCGCACCTTCAACCTGGTCATGGCTAGATCACTTGCTTTCGGGTCTCATCCGTCTAACTCCGTCGCCCTATTCAGACTCGGTTTCCCTGCGCCTCCGCCTTGCGGCTTAAGCTTGCTAGACAGACGAACTCGCTGACCCATTATACAAAAGGTACGATGTCACCCCGAAGGGCTCCATCTGTTTGTAGGCGTCCGGTTTCAGGTCTCTTTCACTCCCCTCGCCGGGGTGCTTTTCACCTTTCCCTCACGGTACTAGTTCGCTATCGGTCACACACGAGTACTTAGGCTTGGAACGTGGTCGTCCCATATTCAGGCAGGATTTCACGTGTCCCGCCCTACTCAAGGACCTTCGTTCTTTCTACCCGTACGGGGCTATCACCCGCTATGGCCACCTTTTCCAAGATGTTCCGGTTCTTAAACGAAGGCCACTGGCCTAGTCCGCTTTCGCTCGCCACTACTAACGGAGTCTCTATTGATGTCCTTTCCTACGGGTACTGAGATGTTTCAGTTCCCCGCGTTTGCCTCTCTCCCCTATGGATTCAGGGACAGATAATCCTTGCGGATTCGGTTTCCCGATTCGGAGATCTGCGGGTCAACGGGTGCTCGCCCCTCACCGCAGCTTATCGCAGCGTGCTACGTCCTTCATCGCCTGTGTGTGCCAAGGCATCCCCCAGACGCCCTTGCTTTAACGCTTGATCGCTCAGCATTCGTTCCATGCCCAGAAAGAAAGCCAGCGCTGGAGGATGCTAGCCGTCTAAGATGCTCCGGGAATGGTATTCATGCGATCAGTCTTGAGTGTCGTATTGAAATTCACCGGTCGTGCAAACCGGCAAATCCCGCCTTCACAATGTCAATGATCTTGCAGAACGCGCGTCCGCGTGGGTTACGCGAAAGCATGTTCTGAAGCTGATTGTTTCCGCCGTTCGGTATTGCCGGAGCGTTCGATCGGGACTGGTGGAGCCAGACGGGATCGAACCGACGACCTCATGCTTGCAAAGCACGCGCTCTCCCAACTGAGCTATGGCCCCCGCCTACGCTCCTTCGGAGCTGCGGCGCGGCAAGCCGTTAAAGCGCAGGGCTTGCCAAGCCGAAGCTCAGCGTAGCTGAGCGAAGGCTGGTGGGCCCGGGACGAGTTGAACGTCCGACCTCACGCTTATCAGGCGTGCGCTCTAACCACCTGAGCTACGAGCCCGATGAGGTTCAACGGCAATATCCGCGCTGCATCGAACAGCGCGGACTCGACGGAAATGAGGAAGAGAAACGAAGGGGGCGGCTGCGACGAGCCATTGTCTATTGATCGCCGTGAAACGGACGTGAGCCGTTTATCAGGGCAGATCCTTAGAAAGGAGGTGATCCAGCCGCAGGTTCCCCTACGGCTACCTTGTTACGACTTCGGCCCAGTCGCTGATCCTACCGTGGCCGGCTGCCTCCTTGCGGTTAGCGCACCGTCTTCGGGTAAAACCAACTCCCATGCCGTGACGGGCGGTGTGTACAAGGCCCGGGAACGTATTCACCGCAGCCTGCTGTTCTGCGATTACTAGCGATTCCACCTTCATGCACCCGAGTTGCAGAGTGCAATCTGAACTGGGACGGTTTTTTGGGATTAGCTCACTCTCGCGAGTTGGCTGCCCACTGTCACCGCCATTGTAGCACGTGTGTAGCCCAGGGTGTAAGGGCCATGAGGACTTGACGTCATCCCCACCTTCCTCCGGCTTGTCGCCGGCGGTCCCTCTAGAGTGCCCAACTGAATGATGGCAACTAAAGGCGAGGGTTGCGCTCGTTGCGGGACTTAACCCAACATCTCACGACACGAGCTGACGACAGCCATGCAGCACCTGTCTCTGCGCCCCTTGCGGGGAAAACCCCTTTCGGAGTCGAGCACAGGATGTCAAACCCTGGTAAGGTTCTGCGCGTTGCGTCGAATTAAACCACATGCTCCACCGCTTGTGCGGGCCCCCGTCAATTCCTTTGAGTTTCAACCTTGCGGCCGTACTCCCCAGGCGGGACGCTTAATGCGTTAGCTGCGCCACTGACCAGCAAGCTGGCCAACGGCTAGCGTCCATAGTTTACGGCGTGGACTACCAGGGTATCTAATCCTGTTTGATCCCCACGCTGTCGTGCATGAGCGTCAGTTACGAGCCAGTGAGCCGCCTTCGCCACCGGTGTTCTTCCCAATATCTACGAATTTCACCTCTACACTGGGAATTCCACTCACCTCTCTCGTACTCGAGCCAATCAGTTTCAAAGGCAGTTCCAGAGTTGAGCTCTGGGCTTTCACCCCTGACTTGAATGGCCGCCTGCGCACGCTTTACGCCCAGTAATTCCGAACAACGCTAGCCCCCTTCGTATTACCGCGGCTGCTGGCACGAAGTTAGCCGGAGCTTCTTCTGCGGGTACCGTCATTATCGTCCCCGCCGAAAGAGTTTTACAACCCTAAGGCCTTCATCACTCACGCGGCATGGCTGGATCAGGGTTTCCCCCATTGTCCAAGATTCCCAACTGCTGCCTCCCGTAGGAGTCTGGGCCGTGTCTCAGTCCCAGTGTGGCTGATCTTCCTCTCAGAACAGCTACCGATCGTCGCCTTGGTGAGCCTTTACCTCACCAACTAGCTAATCGGACGCGGGCTGATCTACTGGCGATAAATCTTTCCCCGTAAGGGCTTATCCGGTATTAGCTCAAGTTTCCCTGAGTTGTTCCGAACCAATAGGTACATTCCCACGTGTTACGCACCCGTCCGCCGGTGACGTATTGCTACGCCCCCTAGACTTGCATGTTTGAGGCCTGCCGCCAGCGTTCGTTCTGAGCCAGGATCAAACTCTCAAGTTATGATCCTGAACAACGAAGCGCTGATTGCTCTTGTTGCGTTAGTTCGCATCACATGACGAGGTTTGATCGTCTTCGGTCCCGTCACAGGCCCGAGAAACGATCGAACATCTTTGTGTATGCAGAAGAACGCGAGCATTCAGCGTGTTGCTCGATTAGTCAGCGGACTTGCGTCCGCGTGGCTGGCCGAGCCGCCGCCCACGTTCCCCTTCCTCGAATCACAATGTCAAAGAGCCGTTCTCAAGCCGAACTTTCATTCTGCCAGAGACGAAACACCGCCCGCAAGGACTTGCCACAGCGAGCGGCGAGGCGCGGTGTATAGGGGGGTGTCTTTGGACTGTCAAACGCAAATTCAGCGGAATTTACGATTTTTTTTCAGCCCCGATTTCGCGCCTGTGGATGGCGCCAAACCCCGCAACTGCTTGGGGCAATGAAGAGCCCGCCCCCGATATGTAGGTCGGAGGCGGGCCGTTCAAGACGCTCCGATCAGCTGGTCCGGGCCAGGGCGCGGATGTCGTCGATGGACAGGTCCGTGAACACGATTCTGTCGGCCGGGTCGAAGCGCAGGTCCCGCGCCTTCACCCAGGCATAGTCGCCGTTCCGGAGCGAGATCCGGACCGCGTGCACCCGCCCGTCGGGGTTCTTGTCGATGTCGCTGATGCGCCCGGCGGTATAGCCGTCGTCGCGGATCACCCGAAGACCGATCAGCTCGGCCCGCGGCACGTCGTAGAACTGGTTCAACGAGGCGCGCTCATAGCGCTCGTGCCACCAGGCATAGGGGTGCGAACGGTCGTAATATTCCGCCTGCTCGGCATGATAGAGGCTCTGCTGGGCGTGATAGCGGTCCTTCTGGTCCTCGTAGCGCGCCCGGTCGTCCTGATACTGCTGCTGCTGGGCCTGATACTGGTCCTGCTGGTCCTGGTACTGTGCTTGGCTGTCCTGGCCGGCATCGGCGTCGGAGACCGCCTGGCCCTGGGCCTGCTCGTTGAGGTTTTGGGTCTGGGCCCGTTCCGCCGGCGTCGGATTGTGCGTATACGGATCGTCTCCCGCCCACGCCGCACCTACGGTCAGCGCGAAAGCGGCCGCGCTCGAAAGCGCCAAGGACTTGAGGCTCGATTTGAGGTTCATGTTCCGCTCCTTTTCTTGTTCTTGCCGCGAGCGACAGCGGCCTCGCTTGGCTTTCGATAAAAACGCTTAAGGACCGGGCTTCGTTCAAGCACCCCGTCTAAATTAGGGGCAAGGCACCGCGGTCGACTGCGGCGCCGAGGTCGCCGTGCTGCCCGGTACGCAATTGGGCGACTGCGCGGCCTGCGGCTTGGGCGACGGCGTGGGCAGCGGCGTGCAGCTCGGATTGGCGGTGGCTGACGCGCTTGGATTGACGCCCGGCGTCGTCGCGCAGCCGGCGCGCGGCGTCAGCGGCGACGGCGGCGTGTAGGGATTGGCGGTATCGGGATTGGGCGTGCCGCTGGGCGAGGCCGTGTGCTGCGGCGCGTATTGGTTGGAGTTGGGCATGGCGCCCGGCGGCGTGGTGCCCGACGTGGTCGCGCCGGCGGTCGTGCCGCCGCCCGTCGTCCCGCCGGTCTGCGCCCAGGCAGCGCCGCCCGCGAGCGCGGTGACGACAAGCGCAAAGGCAGCGTTCCTGAGATCGTATCTCACGGCGAAGCTCCACAATTCGACCCTTATGCAACGTTGCAGCCGCGGCGATGTTCCGCGCATTTACCAAATGCCCCCGCCAATGCCCCAAAGCTGCCCCATTTCACGAAGTTCACCTTGCCAACGCAGTCGTGAACTCGTGACGATTCCAACTAGTCTTGCCGGAGCGCTTTGGCCTCCTTAAGTGTTCCTCCGTCCTTGGAGGGGTTCCCATGCTCGATAGACGTACCGTTCTGCTCAGCGGCGCCGCCAGCGTCGCGCTCACCGCCACGGCCGGCGCGAAGACCGCAGCCGCGCCTGCCGCTTCCGAAGCGGCGAAGATGAACAAGCTTTTCGACGCCTTCATGGAAGAGGTCATCGACCAGGCGCCGGAATTCGCGACCAACCTGGGCATCGACAAGGGCGACCGCGCCTATCAGCGCTCGCTGGTCGGCGACCGCTCGATGGCGCAGGTCGAGTTCTTCAAGCGCATGAACACCGACCAGCTGAACCGCCTCAGAGCCATCGACCGCAAGAAGCTGACCGGAATCGACGCGACCAACTACGACGTCGTGATGTACGGGCTTCAGCAGCAGGAGGACGACGGCAAGCGCTTCCAATACGGCGGCGGCGGCGTCGGCGGACCTTATGTGATCAGCCAGTTGACCGGCTCCTATCAGCAGGCGCCCGACTTCTTCGACAGCCAGCACCCGATCGAGGTCAAGGCCGATGCCGACGCCTATCTCGACCGCTTGAACGGCTGGTCGAACGCGCTGGACCAGGAGCGCGAGGTCGCCGAGCACGACGTGGCGATGGGCGTGACCCCGCCCGATTTCGTGCTCGCGCGCGCGCTCGAGCAGATGACCAAGCTGCGCGGCGTTCCCGCCGATAAGTCGCCGCTGGTCGATTCCGTCGTGCGGCGCGCCAAAGACAAGAAGATCGAAGGCGACTATGCCTCGGTCGCGACGCGGTTGGTTTCGCAGCGCATCTATCCGGCGCTCGACCGCCAGATCGATTTCCTCAAAAGTCTGCAGGCCAAGGCCGTGCACGACGCTGGCGTGTGGCGCCTGCCCGACGGCGACGCCTATTACGCGGCCTCGCTCGAGGCTTCGACCACCACCGCGCTGAAGCCCGACGAGATCCATCAGCTCGGCCTCGACGTGGTCAAGGATCACACCGCCAAGATCGACGAGATCATGAAGGCGAACGGGCTCACGCAAGGCACCGTCGGCGAGCGCCTGCGCGCGATGTATAACGATCCCAAGTTCCGCTACGAGAACACCGATGCGGGCAAGGACAAGCTGCTGGCCGACCTGAACGTCAAGGTCCAGGCGATCCGCGCCAAGCTGCCGGGTTATTTCGGCACGCTGCCCAAGGCCGATCTGCTCATCAAGCGCGTGCCCAAATACATCGAGGCCGGCGCGCCGGGCGGCTATTACAACAACGGCTCGCTCGACGGCAGCAGGCCCGGCACCTACTATATCAACCTGCGCGACACCGCCGAGGTGCCGAGCTGGACGCTGCCCACCCTCACCTATCACGAGGGCATCCCCGGCCATCACCTGCAGATCTCGATCAGCCAGGAAACCTCGCTGCCGCTGATCCGCAAAGTGGGCGGCTTCAACGCCTATCAGGAAGGCTGGGCGCTCTATGCCGAGCAGCTCGCCGACGAGATGGGCATGTACGAGGGCGATCCATGGGGCAAGATCGGCCAGCTTCACGACGCGATGTTCCGCGGCGTGCGCCTGGTCGTCGACAGCGGCATGCATGCCAAGAAGTGGAGCCGCGAGCAGGCGATCAAATACTTCGTCGACACGCTGGGCGACCAGGAGGCTTCGGCCACGACCGAGGTGGAGCGCTACTGCGTATGGCCCGGCCAGGCCTGCGGCTACATGGTGGGCAAGATCACCATCCTGCGCCTGCGCGACAAGGCCAAGGCCGCGCTGGGCCCCAAGTTCGACATCCGCAAGTTCAACGACACGGTGCTGCTCTCAGGCGCGCTGCCGCTGGACGTGCTCTCCAAGGTCGTGGACGGCTATATCGCGGCGGCCTGAGCCGCGCGCGTCAACCGGCGGCGCTGATGTAATCCCTCAGCGTCGCCGCTTCGCGCACCGTCTCCTCGATGCGCGTCTTGACGACGTCGCCGATCGACACGATGCCCACGAGCTGCCCCGCGCCGTCGATGACGGGCACGTGGCGGAAGCGCCCGCGCGTCATCATCTCCATCAACCCGTCGACCGTGTCGGCCTCGGTGCAGGTGGCGACGTTGCGCGTCATATAGGCATGGACGGGCCGGTCGAGAGCGCCTGCGCTTTCCTCGGCCACCGCGCGCACGACGTCGCGCTCGGACAGGATGCCGATGAGCTCGCCGCCGGGGCCGCGCACGAGGACCGCGCCGATGCGCCGGGCCGCCAGGAGCCGCGAGGCCTCGCCCAAGCTGACGCTGCTCTCGAGGGCTACGATCTCCCGGCCCTTCTCGCGCAGAATATGGCTGACCTGCACAGCACTTCTCCTTGCTCCGGCGCTTTCGTGCGCTGGTTCAAGGGCCTGGTCGGCCGCGCCGTTCGAAGAAGCGCTGTCGGCAAGGCAATGCCAAGCCCGGACGAGGATGCTGCGCCCATCCCCCGGGGGCTGGCAAGTCTTGATACAAATCGCCAGCGAATCCGCGCCTCAGCACCTTCATGAAGCTTGAGAGGCGGGGCGTTCTCGGGCAAAAGGCGCCCCACGGAGCTGTGGCCGAGAGGCTGAAGGCGGCGGTTTGCTAAACCGTTATACGTTTGAAAAGGCGTATCGAGGGTTCGAATCCCTCCGGCTCCGCCAGAACGTTTTGTCATTTAATATCAAAACCTTATATGAATAACGCGGCTCGCGCAAGCCTCGGAAGCCGCGCCTCTATTCGCGCTGTGCCGTGACCTGTGAAGGCAGAAGAAAGTCTCCTTCAGGCCCGTGTGCCGCCTGTCGCGCGATGCTTTCTCTATTGTCGATTTCGGCGGTACGACATTCGGGCCAAGCATCGGATAACCCTCTGCCGCCTAGCGGCAGAGAGTTCCAACGAGCGTTCAAGCTGCCTGTTGTTTGGTTGGCTGAGAGAATTTGCGCGCGAGGTATTTCTCGACGCGATCTGCCATATCCGACTTGGCAGTACTCGGGAAGATTTGGTCGCGACCATCCACGATTGCGCCCCAAGCGTCCGGGAAACTGAACTTTTCCATGTGCTTGAGCAGCGGCGCTTCCGTCTTACGCCAATCGGGATGACGGTCCAAGACCACGCATAACGCCTCTATTATCGTCGATCGCAGGTATCCAGGATTGCCATCGGCCGTTTTGGTGATGCATTAGAGCGCCGCGAGCAGGTCTCAGCACCATAGAGATCATAACACCGGGTTACCATGGCTGCCGTCGTTCGACCATCGACGATGGCAAACAGACCTCCTTCGACTGGCGCGACTATGACGGGAGCGAACTTGGACCAATCGAAATGCTCCGCGATCTGCGAGATATTCATTAGTCCTCGCCGGCTGATGCCACGCTGATATTGATCATCGACGGCAAGTCTTTCTATGTCGATCCAGTTCAAGACCGGCGCTGGCCCGGGCGCGAAATCCAATGAAGGCTTCGCAAAGCGGTCTGCATTGAGGGATTTCAGCATGTGAAGCTCCTTTCAGGCGCCGACATTGGCGCGTGCGAATGCTTCACTTTGATTTTCTCACCCAAAATCCTGGCAGTCGCTTTCCGGCGGATATTTCTGTGCGCAAGCCGCGCCAAATCAAAATGTGAGGAGAGGATGGCTTCGAACAGGCTACTGACCTGCCCCGCACAAGCTATCTTTTCGAAACCTGCTTTAGGGCGGCGGCGATGGTCGCAAGCGGCAGGATCAGCTTGAGTGGATCGTCGAGAAGCGGCATTGCGCCGAACCGCGCGTACCACTTGGCCGCGCGTTCGTGTTTCGCGTCGATTGCTAGCGCAACACCGCCAGCTTCTGCCGCGACTAGCAGCGCGCGCTCCCCTGCTGCAAGCAAAAGATCGGCGCCGAGCCCGTGGCCCTGCAGTGAGGGGCTCACCGCCAGCCTGCCAAGCCGAAAGACGGGCACTTCGTAGCGGCCCAGCTTCTTCGTGAGGCTGGCTGGCACGCGGGCAAATTCGATCGAACCGGGACCTATTGAATAATACCCGAGCACGCGGGACGGCTCATCCGGCGGGATCGCCACGAATGTCTTTGCACCGCCCGACTCGTGATTCTGGCGAGCGAAGCGGTCCAGATATTCATTGAGCGCCGGTTCGCCGCAATCGAAGCTCTTGCGATCGTGATGCTTGGCGATCGGTTCTTCGCGCCAAGCGACGCCGCCGGTCACCTGCGGAGCTGGCGGCGCTTCGCCGCATCGAGCAGTGCCCGCGCCGGCTTGGGCGGGTTCTCGAGGAGATTCAACACGCGCTCACTATCGCGCTTCGACAGGAGAATGCGCTCGGCTTGGTCGACAACCTCGCGCGCCGCCGGAAGGGCAAGACGCATGATGAAGCTCGTGACGTCCAAGCGTTCCTGGGCGGCCGCGGCCACCAAGATGCGCTTCTCTTCCTTGGTCGCCCTGAGTTCGATCCGATCATCGCGTGCTGGCGCCGCTACAGCCATTTGAGCCTCCATCGGCCCTTATCTTACTGTACGGACGACGTCCGTGCAAGTGTGACCACGCGCAAGCTTCGCGACGGGCAATTTAAAGGATAAGGGAAAGGTGCCGAAATTTGTCAGGAATTTCTGCGCTTTATCTGGCTACATTGGCTCCCGTATCGGCAATTCGAATCACAATCGCTCCGCCACCACGTTTTGCCCCCGGATATCCGACGTTTTCGCGCTCCACGCGGCGCGGCCTCTGCTTCGGATTGGTCGGGAGCCGGCGCGCCCGATTCAGGGGCGCGGGGCCGGTAGAAGTGGAGCGTGTGGCGACCGAGCGATCGACGCTTTGCGTCACCGGCGATCGAGCTGGTCGAGCCTCGTGAGCATCCGAGCCATCTGCTGTTCTTCGGCGTTGAGCTCGGCCACGATTTTCGTCGGGTCGCCGTCCTCGATCGCTTCGCGGACTTCCTTGTCGACGTCCGTCGCTTCGGCCTCGCGGAGCCCTTCGCTGAGCTCGGCTTTGACCCTTTCCGGATCCTCGCCCGCCGCACGAAGCTCGGTCGTCCGCGAATCGACCTCCGCCAAATCGCGCCGCAAGTCCTCCCGATCCCGCAGGTATTCGCGCCTGAGCTCGCCGCTTCGGGCGCGATCGGCTTCCCGCTTCGCTTCCGCCAAGCGATGGGGCAGTTCCGCGCGCTCGCGGACTTGCTCGCGCTGCGATTTGAGGATGACGGTCCGAAGTCTCGAGCGTTCGGCGGCGCTGAGTTGCTCGAGGCGCATCCTCCTCTGGTCGATCAGCACCGTGTCGTCCGCGAAGAATGCAACGTCGTTCCTGCCGAGGGTGACGCCCTTGAGGTCGGGGATCGGGAGTCCGGCGCCCACTTCATCGTTCGAGGCGGCCGCGGCGCGCGCAGCCGGAACGTCGACAAATTCGGTCGCGCGGCTTGCGGTCAGCGGCAGGGCTGCGGCGGCAGTCAGCGCGATCAGCGCCCTGCCGGCAAGGCGGCGTCCCCAATTCGGTCTGGTGAGCATGGCCGTCAACCTCCTGTGCAATGTGCGTGGACGATCCAGAGCGCCGGCAAACAGCAGAGCCCGTCCCGATGCTGCCTTGGCGATCGCGCGTGCATATATGCTGCGATTCTCGAAGCTCGCCTTGGCCAGCACCCGCGCGTCGCAGGCCGCTTCCTGATCGAACCGGAAAGCGGAATGGGATATCCAGGCCAGCGGATTGAACCACTGCAGGCAAAGAAGAGCGTAGGCGAGCTGATTGGCGACCAGATCGCCCGACCGATGATGCGCAAGCTCGTGATCGAGCGCCAGGATGCGCTCCTGCGCATCGTAACGATCCTTGAAATCGACCGGGAGCGCGATGACCCGGTCGAGGATGCCAAAGGCGACCGGTCCACCGACCGCCGTGCTGCGCACGATGCGGATATCGCCGACGCGATTGAGCTCGATGCTGTCGCGCAGCACCTGGCGCCGCTGCCGGTGGTAGGCGATGAAGCCGCAAAGCAGCATGGCCGAAGCGCCGATCAGCCACGCGGACACCGCCAGATTTTCCCAACCGCCGAACCGCTCGAGATTCCAGTCTGCGGCCGGCATGATCGACGGTTGTGCCGACTGCGGCAGAAGAAGCGGAAGCGGTTGCGCCGCCGGAACGGCCCGCTCGATCGTCGTCGTCAACGGCGGCATCATCAGGCGCAGCGCGGGGATGCACCAAAGGCCGTATGCGGCGGCGGGCCCGAACAGCCGACGCACCGGCTCGCGGACGACCAGCACGAGCGCCATGAGCACCGATGTCGCTATCCATGTGCCGGCGAGCCAGTCGGTCATTTGCGCAGCTCCTTGAGCATCGCCTCGATCTTGGCAAGATCCTCGTCGTCGAGCGCTTCGTCTTCGGCCAGGCGAGCAAAAAGCGGCGACAATTTTCCGCCGAACAGGCGCATCACGAAGCGGCGCGATTCGGCCGTGACATACGGCTCGCGCTCGATCGCGGGCGAATAGAGGAATCGGCGTCCGTCCTTGGTCGGTTTGACGGCGCTCTTGGCGAGAAGTCGGGAAAGCAGGGTTTTCACGGTCGCGAACGACCAGCCGCGGTCGGCGGGCACGCGTTCGGCGACTTCATTGGCGGTGAGCTGCTGGCCGGCCGACCATAGCACCTCCATCACGCACAATTCGGCGTCGCTGAGCCGCATTTCCACCGACCGCTCCCTGTCACCGATTACAACTATAATCGTCACGATTACGATTGTAAACAGTAGACATGCGATCGGCGAAAAGTTCTCGCTTTGCGGGGTGTGACCCCGCCTTACCAGTTCAGCTCGCCGATCATTGCCGCATAGACGGCGATTCCGTCCCAGACGTTCTGCAAACGGATGTTCTCGTTCGCGGCGTGCTGATTGTCGTCGTGATTGGCGATCGGAAGCCCGACCAGCGGCGTGTGAAAAACGTCATCGAAAACATAAAGCGGGACGCTGCCGCCCAGGCTCGGCGTCACGGCCACCGGCAGATCCGAGGCGCCGGCTGCCGCCGCGATCGCCGCGCGCGCCGGCGGCGACGACATATCCGACCGGAACGCCGGATAGCCGTCTTCCCAGTCGATCTTGACGATCTTCGGATGCGCAAGCCGCGTCGCTTTGTCGGGAACCGCCGTCGCGATGGTCCATCCTTTCGAGCGCAGAAAGGTCTCAAGCTGCGTGCGAACCCCGTCGGGCTTCTGGTTCGGCACCAGGCGGAAGTCGATCGAGACTTCCGCGTCGACCGGAATGGCATTGGCAGCTTCGTCGCCCACCTTGCCCGCGCGGATGCCGCGAATGTTCAGCGCCGGCCGCATGACGGCATCCGTCACGCTTTCGTCCGCCTCGCTCCGGGCGATCTGGAATTCCGCCTTGAGATCGCCCTCGACGGACGGCAAAGCCGCGACGGCGTCGCGCTCCGCCTTCGACTCCGGACGCACGTCATCCATGACGCCGGGGATCAGAATGCGCCCGTCTTCGGCGCGCAGCTCGGCGATGAGATCGGCCGCCATCGCCGCGGGGTTCGGCACCCAGTTTCCGTAATGGCCGTCGTGCAGCGCCTTGATAGGGCCGTAGATCGTCGCATCGAGCCCGACGACGCCGCGCGCGCCGAAATAAAGAAGCGGACGGCGCGACTGGTGGACGGGTCCGTCGCCGATCAGCCACAAGTCGGACGAAAGCTTGCCGGCATTGGCGCGAAGGATCTCCTGCAGGTGCGGAGAGCCGGCTTCTTCCTCGCCTTCCCATACCACCTTGATGTTGACCGACGGCTTTCTTCCGATCGCCTTCAACGCGTCGAAGGCCTGCAGGAATGCAAGCTGCGAAATCTTGTCGTCGCCGGCGCAACGCGCATAGAGGCGCCATTCCGGATCGAATGGCGGCTTGGCGGCCTTCCAGTCCACCACGTGCTCGCTGCTGCCCAGCGGCCCGCTTCGCATCACCGGATCGAAAGGCGGCGTTGCCCATTGCGAGGGCGTGACCGGCTGGCCGTCGTAATGCGCGTAGAACACGACGGTGCGCTTTGCGCCGGGTGTCGCGAGCGATCCGAACACGACGGGCGGAGCGTTGGGGACGGTCAACAGCTCGGCATGGAAGCCGCGATCTTCCAGTTGCCGCTTTAGATAATTGCCGGCCGCCTGTGTGCCCTTCGGGTCCGCCGCGACGCTGGGAAACCGCAGGAGCTGGTCGAACGCCGAAAGAATCTGCGTTTCATGCTCGCCGCGCCAGCCGTCCACCTGCTGCTTGAGCGCGTCGCCCGCGACTGCCGCACGTACAAGGAAAACGCCGGCGGCGACCGCCAACAGCGCGGCTCTGCAAGCTGCCATTTCCGACCCCCAATCAAGCAATAGTGAACACGGCAATCATGCGCATGGGCGGTTTCGGCGCAAGCGGTCCGCTATGATGAAGCCGCTTGAATTCCGGGGGGAAAAATCGATGAAGCATCGGAGGGGATTTGCGCTGCAGATGGCCGCGCTCGCCGTCCTGGCCGGCGCGGCCGCAACGGCGGCCGACGGCGCCGCCGCCCGCTCCTATCCCAGCAGGGCGCCCATCGCCCAATACATGATGGCGAGCCGCGCCGACGAGATTGCGCTCGCGCGGAGCGCAGCGCCTGCGTCGATCTCGGACGACGCCGAGGTTCTCGTGCTCGGCGCGCACGGATACGAGACCGCGGCGAAAGGCAGGAACGGATTCGTCTGCCTGGTCGAGCGGTCGTGGGACGCGGGCTTCGACGATCCGGCTTTCTGGAATCCGAATATTCGCGGAGCCGACTGTCTCAATCCTGTCGCGGCGCAAAGCATGCTGCCGCACCTCGTCGAGCGCGCGCGCTGGGCGCTGGCCGGCGTGTCGAAAGTGGAAATGGCCGAGCGCGTCAAAGCAGCGGTTGCCGCTGGCGCTTACAAGCTTCCGGCACCCGGGGCGATGGCGTTCATGATGTCGAAAGGGCAGTACCTCTCCGATACCGGGGAACACTGGCGCCCGCACCTCATGTTCTTCGTCGCGAGCATCCAGGACGCGAGCTGGGGCGCGAACCTTCCGAGCTCGCCGGTCATGACGGCCAAGGGCGACGGCGTCGATCCGATCACGACCTTCTTCGTCCCCGTCGCGCGTTGGTCCGACGGAACGCCGGCCGAGATGCACAAATAGATCAGGCCAGCTTCGCGATCTCGGCCTTGATCTCCTTTGGCAGGTTGGCCGAGGCTTCGATCCGGTCGAAATATTTCGCGTCGCCCGCGATGGTGAGCGGGTCGAGATCGACGGGCACCGTCGGCAGCGGCGCCGCCGCCATCAGCATCATGCGGTGCATGTCGCCCCACTGATTGGGATCGAGGTCGAAGGGCTCGTCCTCCTGCTCGTCGAAGTCGAGCGTCCAGCTTTGCGGATTGCGCGCCGCCGCCATCATCATCATCGGCTTTTTGGCGACGAGATCGGGCAGGTGCTTGAGCCCGTCCGCAAGCGCGGCCGTCGCGTCGGCGAGCGTGACGAAGGGCAGGTCCGGATCCTTGTCGAAAGCCGCCATGTAGACGTGGTGGCCGAGATGGACGGTCTCCGCGCCGGGCACCAGCGTCTTCATCAAGGCCGAACGGCCGTATTTCGGCGCGCCGTCAATCATCACCATTTCGATGTCGCTCTCCTTCGCCCGGCAGAGCTTGGCATAGGGATCGCCCGTGGCGCCGGAGACGACAAGGAGGTCGGCGAGCTTGCCCGGCTCGATGGAGCCCAGGAGCGCATCCCATTTCAGGATGCGCGCCGGAACGATGGTGACGGCGGCCACCAGATCCTTTTCCTGGAAGCCGAGATCCCGGATCTGGTTCACGATACGGGCCACCTTGAGCTCCGCGAGCAGGTTCTTGCTGCCCGAGGGCGACCAGTCCGAGCCCAGCGAGACCTTGCAGCCGGACTTGCGCGCGGCGTCGACCTTCGTGGTGTCGCCATAGAGCAGGAGATTGCTGAGCGGCGACCACACCACCGACGCCCCGGCCTTGCCCAGCACGTCGAAATCGTCGGGCCTGAGCGCCGTGCAATGGATGCCGGCGAGCGCGTCCGACACCGCCCATTTGCCCTTGTCGTTCTTGAGCGAGAGGAAGTGCTTGCGCGCCTTTTCGCTGGTGCCCTCGGCGAGATGGAGCAGCATGCAGCTCGCCTTCTTGAGCTCCTCGTCGAACTTGCTCCAGGTCGAGGCCGCGACGTCCGGCACGCTCGTATTGGCGCCCTTCAGCCCGGCCGCGCGCGGCACCTCGACGATGCGGATCGCGCCTTCGTAGTACTTCTTGATCGCGCCCGCCTTGGAGAGCCCGATGCCCTGCGAGGTCGTCACGCCGCCGAACAGGCACTTCGCCTCGACGTAGCGGGTGATGGCGGGAAGCAGCTTCGGATCCTGGCCCAGCGTGTTGGGCGGCAGGCTGACGCGGCGCTTGTAGTCCGGATCGCTTTGCCATTCCTCGCGTGCGCCGTACTTCTTGGGGACGGACCAGAGCGTGAGGATGTCGTAGCTGAGATGGTTGTGCAGCTCGATCATGCCGGGATAGATCGTGCCGCCGGTGTCGGTGGCCTGGGCGTTCTTGTAATCGTCGGGCAGCGGATCGCCCGGCTTGAGGACATGCTCGATCTTGTTGTCGGCGATGCACACGCGACCGTGCGCGATCACCTCGAAGGCCGCGTTCATGGTCACGACGGTGCCGGAGAGGATGCGCTTCACGGAATGATGCCGTTCGGCACGGCGATCTGGATCGTCCTGCGCTTGGCCGGCGCGGTGGTGCCGACGCGAGACGCCCAGCCGTCCTGCAGCCGCATCCAATCGGGCGTGCCGGCGGGAAGGTCGATGGCGGGAATGTCGGGCTTGTCGCCCGCTGCGAACGCCGTGCCGTAGGGCGCGAAAGGACGGCCCGAGTCGGGGTGCTTGATCGCGGCGCGCAGCGCGGCGATCGCGGTGTTCCACTCCGACAGCATCTGCTGCGTGTTCTTGGCCTGCACGGCCTTGGAGGTCGAGCTGCTCTCCGGCCAGGTCGGGTGCTTGATGTGCTGGTAGGCGACGGCCGGGGCCGCCTTGCCGGCGGCAGACTTCAGCCAGTGCTGCCAGGCCTTGTCGGCCAGGCTTCCCAGCGTCACCACCGCCTCGATCTGGTTCGCGGCGAGCAAGGCTGCGATCCACTTCTCGCGATAGGCGGCGATGTTGGCGTCGCCGGCATGCTTGTCGCCGCCGGTCTGGCCATAGACGCTATAAAGGAACGTGTTGATCATGATGTAGGACGTGTCGATGCCGCATTTCGCCATGAAGCCCTGGAAGCGGCGGCCGGCCTCGCCGACGAGGATGCGGCGGAGCACGCCTTCGGTCTGGGCCGGGTCCTGGCCGATCGCCAGGATGCGCGCCGAGCCGTCGAGCCTGCCGCGATAGAAGATCGGGCCCCATTCGGTGCGGAAATCGGCGAAAGGATAGACGCCCGCGTCGGGATAGCTCGACATCAGCGCCAGCAAGGTTGCGGATTGCGGCCCGGGATCGAAGGACGTGCTCATCGGCACCTCGCAGGGAAAGGCTTCGTCGAAAAAGCAAGGCGCGGAAAATATCCGCGCTGGAACGGTGACGAGCCATAGTGTCTCTACTTTAACGAGAATACAAGCCTGTCTAGGAACCCGCCGGGACCTCGTCGCGTTTGCTCGATATGCCCGATGAAACGACAAATGCGGAAGAAGCGCGCCAAGCGGCCGAGCAGGAGACGATCCACTACGACGGTCCCTCCGGCGGCTGGGGATCGCTCAAAGGCATCAGCCGGATTTTCGGCAAGGAGCTGGATTCGCCCGCCGTCGCCGCGACCTTGATGCGTCAGAACAAGCCGGGCGGCTTCATGTGCGTCTCCTGCGCCTGGACCAAGCCCGCCGACCATCATCCGTTCGAGTTTTGCGAGAACGGCGCGAAAGCCACGCTGTGGGAGCTGACCACGCGCCGCTGCGAGCCGGAGTTCTTCGGCCAGCATACGTTAAGCGAGCTGCGCGGCTGGAAGGACTATGACCTCGAGCAGCAGGGCCGTCTGACCCATCCGCTGCGCTACGACCGCGCGACCGACAAGTACGTGCCCGTGAGCTGGCAGGACGCCTTCGCCGGGATCGGCGCCGAGCTGAAAGCGCTCGATCCGAGGTCGGTGGTCTTCTATGCCTCGGGCCGCGCCAGCCTCGAGACCTCGTATCTCTATGCGTTGTTCGCGCGGCTTTACGGACACAACAACCTGCCGGACAGCTCGAACATGTGCCACGAGACGACGTCGGTCGCCTTGACGAAGGTCATCGGCGCGGGCGTCGGCACGGTCGTCCATCGCGACTTCGAGCTGTGCGACGCGATCTTCTTCTTCGGCCAGAACACGGGCTCGAACAGCCCGCGCTTCCTGCACGACCTGCAGGATTGCGCGAAGCGTGGCGTGAAGATCGTCACTTTCAATCCCGTCCGCGAGAGAGGGCTGGAAGTCTTCGTCAATCCTCAGCATCTCGACGAGATGCTGACGGGCAAGGAGACCGAGATCTCCTGCCAATACCACCAGGTGAAGGCCGGCGGCGACATCGCGGCCCTGATGGGCCTGTGCAAATGCGTGCTCGACGCCGACGAAAGGGCGAAGGCGTCGGGCGAGCGCCGCGTGCTCGACACCAAGTTCATCGCGGCGCACACCAGCGGCTTCGAGGATTTCAAGCAGAGCGTCGAGGCGACGTCCTGGGACGAGATCGAGAAGCAGTCCGGCCTCACGCGCGCCGCGATCGCCGACGCGGCGCGCGTCTATATCGAGGCCGAGAACGTCATCGGCATTTTCGGCATGGGCCTGACCCAGCACGTCCACGGCTTCGAGAACATCGCGATGCTCGTCAACCTGCTGCTGCTCCGCGGCAATATCGGCCGCGACGGCGCCGGCGTCTCGCCGGTGCGCGGCCATTCGAACGTGCAGGGCCAGCGCACCGTCGGCATCAGCGAGAAGCCCGAGCTCGTGCCGCTCGACAAGCTTGCGCAGATGTTCGGCTTCGAGCCGCCGCGCGATAAAGGCATGAACACGGTGGAGACCTGCGAGGGCCTGCGCGCCGGAAAGGTCAACGCCTTCATCGGGCTCGGCGGCAATTTCCTGCGCGCCATACCCGAGCGCGAGGAGATGGAGCGCGCCTGGACCAAGATGCGGCTCACCGTCCAGATCGCGACCAAGCTGAACCGAAGCCATCTGGTCAACGGCGAGATCGCCTATCTGCTCCCCTGCCTCGGCCGTTCCGAGGAGGACATGCAGGCCTCGGGACCGCAGACCGTGACGATGGAAGACAGCCTGTCCTGCATTCACGGCTCGATCGGCAAGAACAAGCCGGCGAGCGAATATCTGCTGTCCGAGGCCGCGATCGTGGCCGGGCTTGCCAAAGCCACGCTCGCGCCCAATCCGAAGGTGCGCTGGGACGATTGGATCGGCGACTATGCCAAGGTCCGAAAGCTGATCGAAGAGACCTATCCGGACATGTTCCACGATTTCGAGGAGCGCATGTTCACGCCCGGCGGCTTTTACAAGGGCAATACCGCGCGCGAGCGCATCTGGAAGACCGAGACGAAGAAGGCGATGTTCACCGTCTCCAAGACACTGTCGGCGACCGGCGTGGGCGACGCGCCCGGCCGCTACCGCCTGATCACCTTGCGCTCCAACGACCAGTTCAACACCACGATCTATGGCTATAGCGACCGCTTGCGCGGCGTCGAAGGCACGCGGGACGTGGTGCTGATCAATCCGGACGAGATGGCGCGCGCCGGGCTGAAACAAGGCGACGTGGTCGCGCTCGTCAGCGACGCCGAGGACGGCGTCCATCGCGAGGTCGGCGGGCTGAAGGTGCTGCCCTTCTCGCTGCCCGACGGCTGCATCGCCGCCTACTACCCGGAAATGAACCCGCTGATCCCCTTGTGGTATCACGACGAGCAGTCCAAGACGCCGGCGGCGAAAGGCGTGCCGGTGCGCATCGTCCCGCCATCCGCCGAGGGCGCCGCAGCTATGCGCTGAAGCACTTGTCTTTTCCTTGTCCGCCCGGCCATGATCCGCGCCAGCAAAACCAAGGGAAAGAACACGCATGTTTTCGCACATCATGGTCGGCACGAACGATCTCGACAAAGCCAAGACGTTCTATGACGCGGTGCTGGGCGCGCTGGGCGTCGCGCCCGCGGTCGTCGACGGCCATCGCATCTTCTACATGACCAAGACCGGCGTGTTCTCGGTATCCAAGCCCATTGACGGCAAGCCCGCAACGTTTGCAAACGGGGGCACGGTCGGCTTCGCCTGCGCCTCGCCCGACCAGGCCAATGCCTGGCACGCCGCAGGCGTCGCCAATGGCGGGGTGACCTGCGAGGACCCGCCGGGCGTGCGCGAAGGCGGATTGGGCAAGATGTATCTCGCTTACCTGCGCGATCCCGACGGCAACAAGCTCTGTGCCCTGCACCGGATGTGATCCCCTGGGTCCATCTGGATACCGCCAAGGTGCCCGGCGGCGGTGAGCTCAAGCTCATGCGGCGCGGCGGCGAGTTCTCGATCATGGCGGGCGCCATCGCCCTCATGAACAGCCGCATGAGCGGCTCGGAGATCGCGCTTGCCGAGCTTGCCTGCGAGCGGGTGGGCGGCCGCAAGCGCTGCCGCATGCTCATCGGCGGATACGGGATGGGCTTCACCTTGCGCGCGGCCTTGGCCGCACTTCGCAAGGATGCCCGGGTCACGGTGGCCGAGCTGGTGCCCGCGGTCGTCGCATGGGCGCGCGGAGCGATGGCCGAGCTCACGGCCGGTTCTCTCGACGATCCCCGGGTGAGCATCGTCGACGGCGATGTCGGTGCCGCGATCGCATCGGCAAAGTCGCGCTATGACGCGATCCTGCTCGACGTCGACAACGGTCCCGACGCGCTCAGCCGCGACGCCAATGCCGGTCTCTACGGCATGGCGGGGCTCAAGGCCGCGCGCACGGCGCTCAAGCCCGGCGGCCTGCTGGCGGTGTGGTCGGCGGCGCCGGATGCGAGCTTCAAGCGCCGCCTCGGCCATGCGGGCTTCGCGGTGGAAGAAGCCGTTGCGCGCGCTCACAAAGGTCGCGGCGGGCGCTACGTCATCTGGCTCGCGACAACGCCGGCGCGGTAAGCGAGGCCGCCACCTCGCGCGCGGCACGAAAGCCCGTCTGCACGCCCGAATTCAGGAAGCCGTTCTGGGTCGCGGTATGCTCGCCCGCGAAGAAGCAATTGCCCTCGGGCACGCGCTCGATGCCCAGCAAGGTCGTCTGATAGCCCGGCTGATAGGTGCTGTAGCTGCCATAGGACCATGGATTGAACTGCCACGCGTTCTTGATCATCAGCCCGTTCCACACGTCCTTGAGGCCCGGGATCAGCGGCGAGGCTTCCTGCATCAACAGCAGCGCGAGCTGGGCGTCGTCCATCTCGCCCGCCTGGGTCGCTTGGGTGCCGCCGGCGAAGAAGTTGAAGATGCCGCTCTTGCCCGGCTGGCCGCGGGTCACGTCCCAGGTCGTGTCGAAGCCGAAGGCCGGCAGGCGAATCTCGCTGTTGCACCCGACGTCGTACCAGACGCGCCGTGTGAACTGGAGTTGGGTCTTGCACGAGATGCCCATCGGCAAGGTGTTGATCGACTGCACCTTCAGCGCGCTGAAGCCGGCGCGCGAAAAATCGACGCCGACGCGCATGACCGAGAACGGCAGCGCCAGGATTACGCGGTCATAGGTGCGGTCGATGATGCTGCCGCCGCGCGCGAAGGTCAGCCGCACGCTTCCGTCCTCCAGGGTGCGGATCGCGGTGAGCGCGGTCGCCGAGTGGAGTCTGGCGCCGATCTCGGCCGCCAGGATGGTCGCGATCTGATCGTTGCCGCCCTCGATGTGATAGTGCTGGTCGCTGTCGGTGTAGTAGATGTTGAAGTTGTCGTACTTGTCCTCCGCCAGCGTCGGGATGGCGCAGAGCGCGCTCTGCTTGTCGGCGTCGAGCGCGTTCTCCTCGGTGAAGGCGTTCTGGATGAGCTGGCCGAGCTGGCTCTTGCGGCCGCCGGGGATCGTGCTCTGCACCCATTGGCTGATCGAAAGCGCGTCGAACTCTTTCGCCGCCGCGGTGGAATGCAGATAGCTGAAATTGCCGATCGCGGCCGCCTGCTGCTGCACCACGTCATAGACCTGCTGCCAGTCGAGCGTGGCCTGGGCGAGGTTGTAGGGCCTGCCGTCGAACATATAGAGCGCCTCAGTGCCGTGCGGCACCGCTCCCAGCACGTTTGTGAGCTTGAGGCCCAGCTCGCGCGCCAATCTGCGGATCGCGTGGTGGTCGCTGTCGATCAGCTCGCCGCCGTGCTCGGCGATCTGGCCTTGCGCGAATTGGCCGCGCGAAGAGAAGCAGCGGCCGCCGACGCGCGTGCTGCCTTCGAAGACGTCGGCATTGAGACCGAAGGTGCGCTTGAGCTCCCGCGCCGCGGTGAGGCCGGCGAGCCCTGCGCCGACGATGGCGATCCTGGCTTCGGCCGCCATGGCCGGCATCGGCAGCAGCAGGCTCGTGCCGATCGCGGCCGCGCCCAGCATCGCGGAGCGGCGCGAGACCTCGAGCGGTCGTCCGTCGCGCGCCTCGATCGCCGCGCGGCGCGTGGCGCGCTTCAGGAAATGCATCAGCGGTGTGCGGGCCATTTCGTCCTCCCGTGAATCGCCCAATTCAATCACACGACGAACAATGGTCAACGCGGTCGGGGATTGCCGGCCCTGCGAGACGCCACCGGCCGGGATCGAAGCGGACCGCCGGCTGCGAGTACACGCGAACGTTGTGCCGGATCGCGCCTTCTGGCAGAATTACCCGGCGTTGGGGGACTGCCGGTGACGGACGACGTCGCAGGCGAAGGCGCGCGCTATTGGGCCTTCGTGAGCTATAGCCACAAGGACGCGGCTTTCGGCCGGCGACTGCATCGTCGGCTCGAAGCTTATCAGTTGCCGCGGCGCCTGGTCGGGACCGAAACCGCGCAAGGCACGGTGCCCAAACGGCTGGTGCCGATATTTCGCGATCGCGAGGAATTGCCGGCGGCGAACAGCCTGAGCGCAGAGGTGCGCGCCGCGCTGCAGGCTTCGCGCAGCCTCATCGTCGTCTGCTCGCCCGCAGCCGCGGCATCGACCTGGGTGGCACGCGAAGTCGAGGTTTTCCGCGAGCTCCACCCGGAGCGGCCCATCCTTGCGGCCTTGCGCAGCGGCGATCCCGCCGAGAGCTTTCCGGCGGCCTTGCGCCTCGCCGCCGGGGAGACGCTCGAGCCTCTCGCCGCAGACTTCCGTCCAGGCCGCGACGGCGAGCAATTGGCGCTTCTCAAGCTCGTCGCCGGCACCGTCGGCATCCGGCTCGACGAGATCGTCCAGCGCGACGCGCAAAGACGGTTGCGGCGCGTGACGCTGCTCACCGCGGCATCGCTGGCCGCGATGCTGGCGATGGCGACGCTGACGGTCTTCGCGTTGAGCGCGCGCAGCCAGGCGATGCATCAACGCACCGAAGCCGAAGGGCTGGTCGAATACATGCTGACCGATCTGCGCGACAAGCTCAAAGGCGTCGGACGGCTCGACGTGATGACCGCGGTCAACGAGCGCGCGCTCGACTACTACTCGCACCAGGACGTCGACATGCTTTCGGCGGAATCCCTCGAGCGCCGCGCGCGCGTGCTGCATGCCATGGGAGAAGACGAGGAGGCGCAAGGCAAAAGCGATGCGGCTCTCGTCAAGTTCCGCGAGGCGCGTCGCGCGACCGCGGCCCTGCTGGCCGAAGCCCCCGACGACCCCGAGCGGCTCTTCGCGCAAAGCCAGAGCGAGTTTTGGATCGGCTACGTCGACTATGCCCGCGGGCGCTATGCGGCGGCGAAGCCCGCGTTCGAGGCCTACAAGAAGCTCGCCGACCGCATGGCTTCGCTCGCGCCCGGGAACTCGCGCTATCTTCGCGAGCTGGCCTTCGCCGAAGGCAATCTCTGCTCGGTCGCGCTGAAGCCGCCCGTGGACGCGGACCGGGCGCTCGGCCTGTGCGCCTCCGCGCTCGCGCATATGGAGGCGGCCGCGAAAGACAAGAACGCGCCGAAGGCGATCGCGGCCGACGTTGCCAACCGCCATGGCTGGCTCGCGGACGCCTATCTTGCCAAGCTGGACTACGAGCGCGCCGCCCGGCACCGCCTCATCCAGGACCGGATCATACGCGGCCTGATGGAGGCGGATCCGATGAACATGGACCTGAAGAGCGATTGGGTCGCGCTTCAGCGGATCCTGGCATGGATGGATATCAGGGCCGGCCATGCCGACCGCGCCATGGAGCGCATTCATCGGGCGCAGAAGGTCATCGACGACATGATCGCGTTCGATCCCAGCAACAAGGACTGGATCGAGCAGCGCGAGAAATTGAAAGCCGACGACGCGGACTTCTCCGCGAAGATACGAAAGGGCAATGTCCAATGACGAGGAAAGCCACCAAAGCCAAGCGCGCCAAAGCCAAGCCAAAATCGGGCCGGGCGGCGCGCCGCGCGACACCGGAAAAAAGCCTGCCGCCGGAATGGCAGATGGATCCGCCCAAGGTGCCGAAGCCGGGCCCCGTCACCGTCTATCCCTACACGCTGGGGGTGACGCTCAACGCGGACAAGTATCTGCAGTTCAACTATATCCAGCATTCTCCCGTTCTGATTCCTCCGGCGCTCGTCGCAGGCAAGCGGATCAAGGGGCTGAGCAAGGCCAAGGACTTCGACGTGGTCATCGAAGGACCGCTCGACATTTCGATCACCAAAGAGGTGGAGGGCAAAAACTGCCGTCTCCAGTTTCAGCTCGACAAGACGCAAGTGAATTGGGAATTCCGAAAGGACAATCCGATCACGCTCAAGAAAAAGGGCATGGGCCGCTACTACGACCTGCAAACGGCTGTCGATGCCGGCGGGAAAATCCTGTACGTCACGGTCATGGTGGACTATGCCGGAAGCGAGCCGCACATGCAGCGCGACGGGTTCAACATCCACGTCCTTGTCGACCAGCAGAAGAACGGCAAGCCGGCCAGGCCGCTGGAGATCATCATCGATCCCGACATCAAGAACCCGGGAGATCATCCGCCCGATCTGACAAGCTGATCCGGCGGGAGACGCAGCCTAGCTGCCGCCCGCCAGGGCCTGGGTGAGGTCGGCGACCAGATCGTCGGGATGCTCGATGCCGACCGAGAGCCGGATCGTCGTCTCCAGGATGCCGATGCGCGCGCGGATGTCGGCGGGGATGCCGGAATGGGTCATCGCCGCCGGATGGCTCGCCAGCGATTCCGTGCCGCCGAGGCTGACCGCGAGCTTGAAGATCTGCAGCGCGTTCAGGAAGTCGAAGGCCTCTTTCTGCCCGCCCTTGATGTCGAAGGAGAAGGTCGAGCCCGCGCCCGTCGATTGCCGCGCATAGACCGCGCCGCCGGCCGAATCCTTGCCCAGGAACGGCAGATAGTGGACCTTGGAAACCTTGGGATGGTCGCGCAGGAATTCGGCGACCGCCTTGGCGTTGTCGTTGGCGCGCTCCATGCGAAGCCCGAGCGTCTCGAGCGAACGGCCGAGCATCCAGCAGGTATGCGGATCGAGCTGCGTGCCGATGCCGCCGCGCAGGGCCTTGATCGGCTCGATCACGCGTTTACCGCCCAGCGCCGCGCCGGCGATGAGATCGCTATGGCCGCCGATATACTTGGTCAGCGAATAGACCGAGACGTCGGCGCCGAGCGCGAGCGGCTTCTGGAACACCGGCCCCAAAAGCGTGTTGTCGCAGACGATGATCGGGCGGTGGCCCTGGGTCTCGCCGAGCTCGTCGGCAATGCGCGCCATCAGCGCGATATCGACCAGCGAATTGGTCGGGTTCGACGGCGTCTCGATCAGGATGATGGAGATGCGGCCCTTCTTCCTGGCATCCGCCATCGCGGCGCGCACCGCCTCTTCGTCGACGCCGTCGACGAAACCCGTCGAGCCGATGCCGAATTGCGACAGCGTCTTGGTCATCAAGGTCTCGGTGCCGCCATAAAGCGGCTGGGAATGCAGGATGACGTCGCCCGGCCGCGCATAGCTCAAGATCGTCGTCGAGATCGCCGACATGCCCGAGGAAAACAGAATGCAGGCTTCCGCGCCCTCATAGACCGAGAGGCGGTCCTCGACGATCTCGCTGTTGGGATGGTTGAAGCGCGAATAGACCAGGCCCGCGCCCGTCGCCGGAGGCTTCTTGCGCCCGGCGACGTAGTCGAAGAAGTCGCGCCCCTCTTCCGCCGATTTGAACACGAAGGTCGAGGTCAGGAACACCGGCGGCTTGACCGCGCCTTCGGAGAGCTGCGGATCGAAACCGTAGCTGAGCATCAGGGTCTCGGGCTTCAGCACGTGGTTGCCGATGCGCGTCTTGGAAGGACGTGGGGCGGTCATGCGGTTGATCTCTTGGGCGCAGCGGAAGGACTATAGAGGGCCTTCCAGCTCCTCGCGAAGCATTTCGAGCTGAAGCCAGCGGTCTTCGGCCGCATCGCGCTCGCTTGTCGCCGCCGTCAGCCGCTCGGACGCGGCACGGAAACGCGCCGGGTCGCGCGCATAGAGAGAGCCGTCGGCCAGCTCGGTCTGAAGCCGCATGATCTCTTTCGACAGCGTGTCGATGGTCTTGGGCAAGGTTTCAAGCGCATGCTTGTCGGAAAAGGAAAGCTTCTTGCGCTGGCCTTCCTTGGCCGTGCGCTCCTTGGGCGGCGCCTTCTCGGCCGGCTTCTCCGGCGCGACCTGCTTGGCCGTGACGCCCTCGCCGCGCTGCGCAAGCATGTCGCTGTAGCCGCCGGCATATTCGACGAAGCGTCCGTCGCCTTGCGCGAACACGGTCGCCAGCACCGTGCGATCGAGGAAGTCGCGGTCGTGGCTGACCAGCAGAACCGTGCCCTCGAAATCCGCGATCATCTCTTCCAGCAGGTCGAGCGTCTCCAGGTCCAGATCGTTGGTCGGCTCGTCCAGCACCAGGAGGTTCGCGGGCGCCGCCAGAGCGCGCGCCAGAAGCAGCCGCGCGCGCTCGCCCCCCGACAACACCCGCACCGGCGTCCTGGCCTGCTCGGGCGTGAACAGGAAGTCCTTCATATAGCCGATGACGTGGCGGCGCTGCTGGCCGACCTGGACCGTGTCGCCGATGCCGCCGGTCAGCACGCTCTGCAGGGTCGTCTCGGTCTCGAGCAGGGCGCGCGACTGGTCCAGCGTGGCGAGCTGGATGTTGGTCCCCAAGATGACCTGGCCCGCGTCGGGCTTGAGCCGCCCGACGAGCAGATTGAGCAGCGTCGTCTTGCCCGAGCCGTTGGCGCCCACGAAGCCGATGCGGTCGCCGCGCTGGATGCGGGTGGAGAAGTCCTTCACCACCGTCTTGTCGCCATAGCTCTTGGAAACGTTCTTCGCCTCGACGACGCGCGTGCCCGCGCCTTGCGCGTCGCTGACGGTGAGCTTGACCTGGCCGAGCTGGCGGCGGGCCTCGCGGCGCGAGCGGCGAAGCTCGGCAAGCCCGGCCATGCGCCGCACGTTGCGCTTGCGCCTGGCGGTCACGCCGTAGCGCACCCAGTGCTCCTCGGCCTCTATCTTGCGGTCGAGCTTGTGACGCTCGCTCTCTTCTTCCTCGAGCAGCCGGTCGCGCCAGGCTTCGTAGCCCGCAAAGCCGCGGTCGAGATGGAAGGTGCGGCCGCGGTCGAGCCACAAGGTCGCGCGCGACAGGTTGGTGAGAAACCGGCGGTCGTGGCTGATCAGGACCAGCGCGCTCCGCAGGCGCGAGAGCTCGTCCTCCAGCCACAGGATCGTGGGCAGGTCGAGATGGTTGGTCGGCTCGTCGAGCAGGAGAATGTCGGGCTCGGGCGCCAGCACGCGCGCCAGCGCGACACGGCGCGCCTGGCCGCCGGAGAGCTCGTCCGGCCGCTCCTTGCCGCCGAGGCCCAGCTGGCCGAGCAGCGCATGCGCGCGCGAGGCATCATCGCCTGGCGCCAATCCCGACAGCACCGCGTCGAGCGCGGTGGCAAAGCCCGAGAGATCCGGCTCCTGCTCGAGATAGCGGATGGTGGCGCCCGGCTGGGCGAAGCGGCGCCCGCTGTCGGGCTCGATCAGCCCGGCCGCGATCCGCAGCAACGTGGACTTGCCCGAGCCGTTGCGGCCGACGACGCAAAGCCGCTCGCCCGCCTCCACGGCCAGCTCGGCGCCGTCGAGCAGCGGCGTGTTGCCGATGGCGAGATGGATGTCCTGAAGCGTGAGGAGCGGCGTGGGCATGGGGGCTTCTAGCACTTGCCGCGCAGGAGAAAAGCCGCACCGCCGCGCACGCGAAAATTGTACGACCTTGCGAATTCTGCCACACTGCACGCGCACGTTGGGGGCCCGCGATCGTGGGGGAAACGGGTGACGACGACGCCCGCTACTGGGCGTTCATCAGCTATAGCCACAAGGACGCTGCGTTCGGGCGGCGGCTTCATCGCCGGCTTGAGGGCTATGCCATTCCACGGCGCCTCGTGGGACAGCCCAGCGCCTGGGGCGCCGTGCCGAAGAAGCTCGCCCCCATCTTCCGCGACCGCGACGAGCTGTCCGCGGCGCATAGCCTGAGCACCGAGGTGCGCGCGGCGCTGAAGGCCTCGCGCAGCCTGATCGTCATCTGCTCGCCCGCCGCCGCCGCCTCGCAATGGGTGGCGCGCGAGGTGGAGGTGTTCCGCGAGCTGCATCCGGACCGTCCCGTGCTGGCGGCCGTCCGCGCCGGCGAGCCGCCCGATTGCTTCCCGCTGCCGTTGCGCCTGCCGGGTCTGGACGGTGCCGCGGTGGAACCGCTGGCGGCGGATTTCCGCTCCGGCGGCGACGGCGAGCGGCTGGGATTGCTCAAGCTCATCTCGGGCATGCTCGGCATCCGGCTCGACGCGCTCATCCAGCGCGACGCGCATCGGCGCATGCAGCGGGTCACCGCCATCACGACGGGCGCGGTTTGCGGAATGCTGGCCATGGGCGTGCTGACCTTCTTCGCCGTCACCGCGCGTCAGGAAGCGGAGCGGCAACGCGGACAGGCGGAAGGGTTGGTCGAATACATGCTGACCGACCTGCGCGAGAAGCTCAAAGGCGTGGGCCGCCTCGACGTCATGACGGCGGTCAACCAGCGCGCGCTGCAATACTATGCGGGGCAGGACGTGGGCACGCTGCCGGTGGATTCGCTCGAGCGCCGCGCGCGCGTATATCACGCCTGGGGCGAGGACGACGAAACGCGCGGCGACTACGACAAGGCGCTGGCCAAGTTCCGCGAGGCCGAGCGCGCGACCTCGCTCCTTCTGGCGGCGGCGCCGAACGATCCGGCGCGCATCTACAACCAGGCGCAAAGCGAGTACTGGATCGGACTCTCCGACTACGACCGCGGTCGTCTCGCGCAAGCCAAGCCCGCCTTCCTGGCCTATAAGGCGCTCACCGACCGGCTCGTCGCGATAGACCCGGAGAACCCGAAATACGGCTGGGAAGCGGCTCTTGCCGATACCAACCTGTGCGCGATCGCGCTGACGAAGCCGTACGACGCAAAAGCCGCGATGCGCTATTGCAGCGATTCGCTTCGCCAGCACGAGAAGGCGGCGCGCCGCATGACGCCGTCGACCGAGATCGACGACACCCTGATCAACGATCACGCCTGGATTGCCGACGCCTATCGCATCAACGGCGACTTCGTCCATGCGCGGGTGGAACGCGACACCGAGGAACGCATCCTCGACAAGCGCATGGCCGGCGATCCCAAGAACATGGATGCCAAGGACACCTGGATCGCGCTGCAGCGCGCCTTCGCCAAGCTCGACGTGCACGACGGAAACGTCGCGGACGCGCGCGTCCGGCTCGGTCAGGCGCTCGCATCGGTCGACGAGATGATCAAGTTCGATCCGGACAACAACGAATGGAAGAAGCAGCGCAAGCGGATCGAAAAGGACCTCGCCGCATTGCCCGCGGATTCGCCGGCGACCGGAAACCGGAAATAAGCGCGCCTCGACCGACGCTTGCGGCGCGACCCGATCGTCCGGCCTTCGGCCCGGACGGCGCGGCCTCGAAGACGCGCCGTTTTGCTTTCGTCCCGCGGGCAAGGCTTGCACGGGCCTCCGCGCCGCGCGTGACGGCCGTCACGGCGAAGTGGTTATCGCCATGTTAACGGTAAGCACGCTGACGATACGAGCGGCGGCCGTTGGGGGCGCCGATCGAGAAAGATCCGAGGGGTGTAGGAGAAATCGTCGTTAAGAAATGGAGAAGCAAATGCGCAAAGGCATAGGCCCGCTGACCTTGTCGAAGGTCGGCCAGGACTTCGATCTTGGGGGGATAACGGTTTCCAACTTCCAGCCGCAATACATCTTGTTCTACAGGCTGAAGGTCATCAGGAACGGGGCGCCGGATCCCTCCGGCTGGTCGTACCAGTATCCGGTCTACGGTCTCTACAACAGCATCGACATCTCGCAGTTCATCGACATGGCTCTGTCGGACGACCTGCCGCCGATGACGGCGACGTTGGACAATCCGCTCGAGGCGGCCAACATCACCGTCACCGCTCCGTGCTACGTCGTCATGCAGCTGACCAGCGACGACTCGACGATGCGGTTCCGGGACAATCACGAGGCGATCAAGACGTCCGACGACCACCGTACGCAGTATCGCAGGCTTTCGCATGTGGACGCCGACGGCAATGTCCACGTGGGGACCTCGACGACGAACTGCAGCCTGATCTACTTCGCGGTGAAGAGCATCGCTCTCACCGATCAGGACCACGGCTACAACATCTATGTGCAGTACACCGACGACGGAGTCGTCATGCCGAAGGCGATCGATCCCGCCATCAAGAACCGCGGCGGCGACGACGCCAGCTCCGGGCTCGTGCAACGCAAGGCCGGCAAGCAGCCGAAGGCGGCGCCGAGCGTGGCGGCGGCCCACGGGGCGGCTACGAACGGGGCAGCGCCGGCGGCGCCGCGCCAGGTGTAAGCCGCTTGGATGCAGAAGCGAACGGCGCGGCTCCTTCGAGCCGCGCCGTTTGCGTTTCAATCGGCCACTGGCGTCCCGGCGCAGGTGAACCGGCGTGCGCCGAAAAGCAAGGTACCGAAACGACCCGCACCTATGTTTCGCGACCGCGAGGAACTCTCGGCAGCCAGCGATTTGGGTGCCGAAGTCCGCGCCGCTCTCGCCGCATCGCGCAGCCTCATTGTCGTCTGCTCTCCAGCGGCGGCGGCCTCGAAGTGGGTTTCGCGCGAGGTTGAGGTATTTCGCGCGCTGCATCCGGACAGGCCGGTCTTGGCCGTGGTACGCGGCGGCGAGCCGCCCGCCTGTTTTCCCGAACCGCTGCGCCCAGCCGCAACGAGCGGCCAAGCGACGGAACCTCTGGCTGCGGACTCGGTAGCGCAAGCGATGGTGCGGAAAGACCCTGGAAATGCGCTGTGGCAACGTCTGCAAAAACGGCTTCAGTCGGAACTTGGAGGCATGGAGAAAGCCGCGCGCTGACTCAAAGACGAACGGCGCGGCCCCTTCGAGCCGCGCCGTCCGCATTCGACAGAATCGACGCCTTACTTCGGCTGCGTCAATCCGCGATGCTCGAGCATCGGGCCGACGTCCGGGTCCTTGCCGTAGAAGGCGCGGAACATCGTGCCGTAGTCCTCGGTGCGGCCTTTCGACAGGATCATGTCGCGGAAGCGCTGGCCGTTCTCGCGCGTCATGCCGCCGTGATCGGTGAACCAGGCATAGGCGTCGTCGTCGAGCATCACCGTCCACTGATAGGCGTAGTAGCCGGCCGCATAGCCGTTCGCCCAGATGTGCAGGAAGTAGCTCGAGCGATAGCGCGTCGGCACGTTGGGGAAATCGGTATGCGTGTCGGCGAGCGCCTTTTGCTCGAAGGCATCGACGTCCTGCTTGGGCGCGTCGGCGGGGAGGCTGTGCCACTGCATGTCGAGGTCCGACGCCGCGAGCAGCTCGCCCAAGTCGTAGCCCTGGCCCCAGGTCTGCGAGCTCTTGATCTTGTCGACCAGGGCCTGGGGGATCGGCTCGCCGGTCTTGTAGTTCACCGCATAGTGCTTGAGCACGTCGGGATAGAGCGCCCAATGCTCGTTGAACTGCGACGGGAACTCGACCCAGTCGCGCGCGGTGTTGGCGCCGGAGAGCGTGGGATAGTTCTCGTTCGCGAACAAGCCGTGCAGCGCGTGACCGAACTCGTGGAACATCGTCGTGACGTCGTCGAACGACAGCAGCGCCGGCTGGCCCGCCGCGGGCTTGGTGAAGTTGGCGACGTTGTAGACCACCGGCTTGGTGCCCAGCATGTGCGACTGGTTGACGAAGTTGCTCATCCAGGCGCCGCCGGCTTTGTTGTCGCGCTTGAAGTAGTCGAAATAGATCATGCCCAGCTGCGAGCCGTCCTTGTCGAACACGTCGAAGACGCGCACGTCCGCCTGATAGACCGGGATGTCGTGGCGCTCCTTGAAGGTGATGCCGTAGAGCTGGTTCGCGGCATAGAACACGCCGTCCTGAAGCACCTTGTTCAGCTCGAAATAGGGCTTGAGCTCGCTCTGGTCGAGATCGTACTTCGCCTTGCGCACCTTCTCGGAATACATCGACCAGTCCCAGGGCTTGAGGTCGAAGTGCTGGCCCGAGCCGTCGATCATCGCCTGGATCTGCTTGCCCTCGTCGGCGATCTTGGTCGCGGTCGCGGGCACCAGCTGGCCAAGGAACTGCTCGACCGCGTCCGGCGTCTTGGCCATCTGGTCGTAGAGCACATAGGCCGCGTAGTTCTTGTAGCCGAGCAGCTTGGCCTTCTCGGCACGCAGCACCGCCAGCTTCGAGATGATCTCGCGCGTGTCGTTGGCGTCGCCCTTCTCGTTGCGCGTCCAGGAATTGTTGAAGATCTGCTCGCGCACCGAACGGTCGGTCAGCGAGACCAGCGCCGGCTGCTGCGTGGTGTTCTGCAGCGGGATGACGAACTTGCCCGGCATCTTGCGGTCTTCGGCAGCCTTGGCCGCGGCGGCGATCTCCTCGTCGCTCAAGCCTGCAAGCTTCGCCTTGTCGTCGGCGACGAAGGCGGCTGCCTTGGCGCCGGCGAGCAGCTTCTGCTGGAAGTCGGTCGAGAGCGTCGCGTCTTCCTTGTTGATCTCCTTCAGCTTCTCCTTGTCGGGATCGGAAAGGCTCGCGCCCGCGTGGATGAACTGGTTGTAGTAGACCTCGAGCAGCTGGCGCGATTCCGCGTCGAGCTTCAGCTTGCTTCGCTGGCCGTAGACCGCCTTGACGCGCGCGAACAGCTTGGCGTTCAGGAAGATCGCGTCGTTATGGGCGGCGAGCTTGGGCGCTTCGTCGGACTGCACCTTGTCGAGCGCGTCGTTGGTGTTGGCCTGGACGACCGCGAAGAAGGCCGAGGTCGCGCGGTCGAGCAGGCGGCCCGATTTCTCCATCGCCTCGATCGTGTTCTTGAAGGTGGGCTTGGCCTTGCTGTTGGCGATGGCGCCGATCTCGGCCAGCTGCTGCTTCATGCCCTCTTCCATGGCGGGCTGGTAGTCGCTGTCCTTGATCTTGTCGAAGGGCGGCGCATGCAGCGGAAGCGTCGAGGGAGCCGCGAACGGATTGGCGTCCGCGAGCGCGGAACCGACGAGACACAGGGCGGCGACCGAGCCGAGGCACAGCGAGCGAAGATTCATTTTCCGGATTTCCTTGGGGAACGATGAGGCGCGGCACCATAACGGCTCGCCCGCGCGCAAGCCAACCGGAAAAGCCTCGCGTTAACCATGTATGCGCCGGCAAAAATCACGTTTCGGCGAGCTTCCGCGCCATGCTAGGGAAGCGTGCCCCCAAGGACAAAACGACATGACCCGTTTCCTTGCCCTGTTCCTTCTTTTCGCCGCGCCGGCCGCCGCCCAGGAGGTCCAGATACAGACCTCGCTCGGCGAGATCGACGTCCAGCTCGACGCCGTCCACGCGCCCAAATCGGCGGCCAATTTCCTGCGCTATGTGCGCGAAGGGCATTTCGACAACACGGTGATCTATCGCGTCGTGCCAGGCTTCGTGCTGCAGATGGGAAGCTATGAGGCGAACGGCACCGCGCGGCCGACGCATGAGCCGATCCCGCTGGAGACGGCTGCCGCGATCCCCAACATTCGCGGCACCATCTCGATGGCGCGCAGCGACGATCCCGACAGCGGCACGGCAGAGTTCTTCATCAACCTCGACGACAACACCGCGGCGCTCGATCCCAAGCCCGGCGCGGCTCCGGGCACGACCGGCTATGCCGTGTTCGGCAAGGTGGTCGAAGGCATGGCGGTGGCCGACCAGATCGCCAAGGTGCCGCTGGGCGGCACCAAGGGCCCGTTCCCGCCGGACTCGAGCCCGGCGTTGCCCGTGGTGATCAAGAAGATGGTGGTCGTCGGCGATCCGCCGCGCTGATCCGCGAAAATCGTAGATGCCAAGGGTGGCGTCCGAACATTGCTCAAGAACAAAAAGTGAACTAAAACCTCTCCATGTCCATGTCCTTGATGCAGAAGCTGGAAATCCTGGCCGACGCCGCGAAATATGACGCCTCCTGCGCCTCGTCGGGCGGCGCGAAACGAGACGCCAAAAGCGGCGGCATCGGCTCTGTGACCGGCGCCGGTATCTGCCACGCCTACACGCCCGACGGACGCTGCGTCTCGCTGCTCAAGATCCTGCTGACCAATTTCTGCATCTACGACTGCGCCTATTGCGTGAGCCGGCGAAGCTCGAACGTGCGGCGCGCGCGCTTCGGCACCGATGAGGTCGTGCGGCTGACCCTCGACCTCTATCGCCGCAATTGCATCGAGGGCCTGTTCCTGTCGTCCGGCATCGCGCGCAGCGAGGATGCGACGATGGAGGATATGGTGCGCGTCGCCAAAAGCCTGCGCCAGGAGCACGGCTTCCGCGGCTATATCCATTTGAAGACCATTCCTGGCGCCGACGATGCGCTGATCGCCGAAGCCGGCCTCCATGCCGACCGCCTGTCGATGAACGTCGAGCTGCCGTCGGAGCGTGCGCTCAAGGACCTCGCGCCGGAGAAATCGCTCGCCGCGATCAAGCGTGGCATGGCGCGCACGCGTGCGAGCATCGAGGAGGCGAGCGAGCCGGCGCGGCGCGCTGCCAAGCCGCAATACGCGCCCGCCGGACAGTCGACGCAGATGATCGTCGGCGCCGACGGCGCCAGCGACGCCGCCATCATCGGCGCCAGCGCAAACCTCTATGCTTCCTATGCGCTCAAGCGCGTCTACTACTCGGCCTTCAGCCCCAACGGCCACCCTTCCGCCGCGCTGCCGCATACCGCGACCCCGCTGCTGCGCGAGCATCGCCTGTACCAGAGCGACTGGCTGCTGCGCTTCTACGGTTTCGCGCTCGAAGAAGTGGAAGACGCGATGCAGGACGGCATGCTCGACCTTTCCATGGACCCCAAGCTTGCCTGGGCGCTGAAGCATCGCGAGCGCTTTCCGGTCGACGTCAACCGTGCGCCGCGCGAGATGCTGATGCGCGTGCCGGGGCTGGGCACGCGCGCGGTCGACAAATTGATCGCCTCGCGCCGCGGCGGCCGGCTCAGGCTCGCAGACGTCGCACGGCTGACCACGAGCCTCGGTCGCGCGCGCAACTTCCTCGCCGCCGCCGATTGGACGCCGATGCGCCTGGACGACGCGCATCTCGAATCGCGGCTGGTGAAGCAGCCAGCGCAACTGGCGCTGTTCTGATGTATGCGCTGCGCCTGTCCCCGGATGCCGACGACGCCGCGTTCCGCGACGCGGCCAAGCGTGCGCTGGCGCACGACCTGAAGCCGGCAGACGTCGCCTTCGTCGCACACGCTTCGGGATTCCTGTTCGACGAGGTGCCGCCGGGCCGGGCCGATCTCACCGTGCCGCGCGGCTTCGTCGAGATGATGCGCGACGTCGCCTGTCATCGCGCCGAGGACCGCTTCGCGCTGCTCTATGACGTGCTGTGGCGGCTGAAGCATGGCGAGCCCGGGTTGCTGGAACGCGCGACCGATCCCGCCGTCGCCAAGCTCTGGCTCTATGCCAAGGCGGTGCGCCGCGACACCCACAAGATGCACGCCTTCCTGCGCTTTCACGCCCAAGGCGACGACTTGTACTTCGCCTGGTTCGAGCCCGACCATTTCATCCTGAAGCGCGCGGTGCCGTTCTTCGTGGAGCGCTTCGCGAACATGCGCTGGATCGTCGCCACGCCCATCGGCACCGCGATCTGGGATACCGAGCGTCTCACCTTCGCCGCGCCGCGGCCAAAGCCCGAGCGGCTGGAGGACGGCGTGCTGGACGGGCTGTGGCGCGCCTACTACCGCACGATTTTCAATCCCGCGCGTTTAAAGACCGGCGCGATGACCAAAGAGATGCCGCGCCGCTATTGGAAGAACATGCCGGAGACGGCGGAGATCGCGACCCTGACCCGCAATGCCCAAAGCCGATCGGCGGTGCTCGCCCCCGACATCGCGCCGCGCTACGCCGACAAGGCCAAGCCCCGCGCAAAGACGGAGCTGCCGAAGGTCGGCCTCGCCAAGCTGCGCGCCGAAGCCGCCGCCTGCACCGCCTGCCCGCTCTACAAGCACGCCACCCAGACCGTGTTCGGCGAAGGCCCGGCCAACGCAAAGTTCGTGCTGGTCGGCGAGCAGCCGGGCGATCAGGAGGACCTGGCCGGCAAGCCCTTCGTGGGTCCGGCGGGACAGGTGCTCGACCGCGCGCTGGACGACGCCGGCATCGACCGGACGACGGTCTATGTCACCAACGCCGTCAAGCACTTCAAGTTCGCCCCGCGCGGCAAGCGCCGCATCCATTCCAAGCCCAATGCGAGCGAGATCAAGGTGTGCGTCGGGCAATGGCTGAAGCGCGAGCTCGCCGCCATCGAGCCCGATTTCGTCGTGGCGCTGGGGGCGAGCGCGGCGCAGGGCCTGATGGGCAAAGCCGTGACCGTCGGCGCGGTCCGCGGCCGCGAGCTCGCCTGGCCGGATGGGCGGCGCGGGCTGGTCACCGTGCATCCGTCCTACCTGCTGCGCCTGCGCGACGACAGGGAGGCGCAATACCGGCTGTTCGTCAGCGATCTTAACCGCGCGGCCAAGCTCGCCGCCGGCTGATAGGCTGCCCCCAAGATTCGGGGCGGCGCATGCGCGTTCTCATCATCGGCGGCTATGGCACCTTCGGCGGCCGGCTCGCGGAGCTGTTCGCGCCGGATGCGCGGCTGACCTTGATCGTCGCGGGGCGTTCGCGCGACAAGGCGCGCGCCTTCTGCGCCGGGCGCGCCGGCTTGCAGCCCGCCGTCTTCGACCGCGACGGCGACCTCGACGCCCAGCTTGCCGCGCTCGCGCCCGACGTCGTCGTCGATGCCAGCGGGCCGTTCCAGACCTATGGCACCGCAGTGGTCGAAGCCTGCCTGCGCCATGGCCTGCACTATCTCGACCTCGCCGATGCGACGGAGTTCGTCGACGGCATCGCGCGCTACGACGCGCAAGCCAAAGCCAAGGGCCTCGTGCTGCTCTCCGGCGTGAGCACCTTTCCGGTGCTGACCAGCGCGGCGATCCGCAGGCTGGGCGGAGCAGGCGAGACCGTTGTGGCCGGCATCGCGCCCTCGCCGCACGTCGAGGTCGGGCTCAACGTCATCCGTGTCATCGCGGGCTATGCGGGAAAGCGCATCGGCGACGGCTATGCCTTGATGAGCGCGCGCCGCTTCGTCGTCGCCCCGCCGGGGCGCGTGCCGCTGAAGCCCACGCGCTTCAGCCTGGTCGACGTGCCCGACCGCGTGCTGCTGCCCAAGCTCTATCCCGGGCTTAGGAATGTGTGGATGGGCGCGGGGCCAACGCCCGCGCTGTGGCATCGCTGCTTGAGCTGGCTCGCATGGCTGGTGCGGCTGCATCTGTTGCCGTCGCTCGCCTTCCTCGCATCCTTGATGCAATGGGTGATGCGGCACCTCACCTGGGGCGAGCATCGCGGCGGCTTCTTCCTGGAGACGGGCGGCCGCTCATGGCACCTGATCGCCGAAGGAACCGAAGGCGCCTCGATCCCATCGATGGCCGCCTATGCGATCTTGATGAAATGGCTGGATGGCTGCGCGCCCGCGCCCGGCGCACGCGCCTGCACCACCGATCTCGAGATCGAAGACTATGAGCGCGTCTTCACCGGCCGCGCGATCCATACCGGCGTTCGCGAGCGCGGCGATCCGAGCTGGCCGCTCTATCGCCGCGCTCTGGGCAGCGCCTGGGACGCGCTGCCGGCGCCGATCCGCGACATGCATGACGCGACCGGCACATGGGTCGCGCAAGGGCGCGCCGATATCGAGCGCGGCACGAATCCGCTGGCGCGCATCGCCGCCTTCGTCAACCGCTTCCCCAAAGCCGGACGCGACGTGCCGATCACCGTGCGCTTCGACGAGAGCGGCGGGCGCGAGACCTGGACGCGCATCTTCGCCGGCAAGTCGTTCTCCAGCGTCCAATATGAAGGCCGCGGCCGCGACGAGCGGCTGATCGTCGAGCGCTTTGGGCCGATGGCCTTCGCGATGGCAATGGTGGTGAGCGACGGCCGCATGCAGCTTGTCGTGCGCGGCTGGAGCTTCCTCGGCTTGGCCCTGCCCAAAATCCTGATGCCGGTCGGGAACACCTATGAGAGCGTGGAAGGCGGCCGCTTCAACTTCCATGTCGAGATCGGCTTTCCCTGGACGGGCTTGATCGTGCGCTATCGCGGCTTCCTGGAGCGCACGCCATGACCGTGCCCTACAGCTATCGCGACGACCCGGCCGTGCCGAAGTTCGCCGACGACAAGCCGGTCATCGTCTTCGATGGGCAATGCGTGTTCTGTTCCGCCTGGGCGCGCTTCGTGCTCGCCGTCGACCGCAAGGCGCGCTTCCGTCTTCTGCCCGCGCAGTCGCCGCTGGGCGAAGCGCTGTACCGCCATCTGGGCCTGGATCCTAAGAACTACGAGACCAACATCCTGATCGAGGACGGCGTCGCCTACTACAAAGCCGACGGCTCGATCCGCATGGCAGTCGGGTTGGGCTTTCCGTGGTCGCTGGCGGTTGTGTTCCGCATCCTGCCCAAACGCTGGCGCGACGGGCTCTATGACCTCGTCGCGCGCAACCGCTATCGGCTCTTCGGGCGCAGCGACGTGTGCTATGCGCCGAGGGCCGAATATCGCGACCGGTTCCTGGGCTAGATTGCGGCTACTTCTTACCCTGGCGCGCCTTGCGGGCGGCGTAACGCGCGTCGCGCGCCGCCTTCTGGTCGGCGAGCAACTGGGCGAGTTTGCCCTTCTCCTCGCTGGCGGCGCGCGCGCGCTCCTCGCGCTCGCGATGCTCGGCTTCGAGACGGGCGGTCTCGGCGGCCTCGCGCTCCTCGCGCTCGCGCTTGAGCTTGGTCTCTTTTTCGGCGCGGCGGGCGGACTCGCGCTCGTCGCGCTCGCGGGCGACGCGCGCGCGCTCGGCGTCGCGCTCGGGCTTGGACTCGGCCAAGGCGGCCATCTTGGCGCGCGCCTTCTCGAGCATGGCCTGGCGGGCTTTGGCGGCGTCGCCGAGGCGGTCGCCGAATTTGTTGGGGTCGGAACCCTTCATGGTCGTCTAAGTCTCTCGGACACTTTGCGGACGGCTTTGGAGCCGTGCACCTATCGCCAAATCTCGTGCGGCGCAAGATCGTTAAAATGGGGTGCCCGGCGCGGGCCGGGCGTAAAAGATTTTGGCGCGGCGGAGGCGGATTGGAGCAACGAAATTGTTTGACGGGATTTCGCAACTCCCTCTACCCAATTGGCGGTCACCTTCTGATCGCGAAGCGCAATCGGGCCGACGTTGATCACTCTGCCGCCGCGGTACGCGTCAGAACGCCGGAGTCGCGCAGATCGGTATAAAGCTTGATCGGATCGATGTCGTAGCCATTGGGCCAGGTCGGCGCGCCGTTCTCGATGAAAACGCGCGCGAAGAATTCGGGTGAGCGGAGGGGGCTGAGCATCGGCCCGTCCTGCGCGAGAATGTCGGCGAAGTCGCGCACACCTTCGCTGCCGTCCGTGAAGCGCAGCCATAGCTTATGCCCTTCGAGCGGTCGAAGCTTGAGCACGTCGACCATCGGAAAATCAGCCTTGGCCATCGGGACCTGCGATCCGTTCGAGTTCCTGGTGCAGCGCGGCACGACGCCAATTTTCCTCCAATTCGGCCCGGCGCGCCAGAGCCCAGTCGTGCACCATGCGCCGCGCGGTCGGTGGCAATGCACCGGCCAGAACTTCGCCGTTCTCGATCCGGACAAGCGCTTTTGCTCGACCATACCGCGCATGGAAATGCGGCGGGTTGTGATCGTCATAGAACATCGCGATGACGATGCCATAGAACTGAGCGACGGTCGGCAAAGCCAAACCTCTCGACGGCTTCGCCGTCGATTATAGTCGTCTAGAGCTCGCGATGCGAGCGTCTAGTTGTCGAGGAATGACCTCAGCTTCCGGCTCCTGCTCGGATGCTTCAGCTTCCTCAAGGCCTTCGCCTCGATCTGGCGGATGCGTTCGCGGGTGACGCTGAACTGCTGGCCGACCTCTTCCAGGGTGTGGTCGGTGTTCATGCCGATGCCGAAGCGCATCCGGAGCACGCGCTCCTCGCGCGGGGTTAGCGTGGCGAGCACGCGCGTCGTCGTCTCGCGCAGGTTCGCCTGGATCGCCGCGTCGATCGGCAGGACCGCGTTCTTGTCCTCGATGAAGTCGCCCAGGTGGCTGTCTTCCTCGTCGCCGATCGGCGTTTCGAGCGAAATGGGCTCCTTGGCGATCTTGAGGACCTTGCGCACCTTCTCGAGCGGCATGGCGAGACGCTCGGCCAGCTCTTCCGGCGTCGGCTCGCGGCCGATCTCGTGCAGCATCTGGCGGCTGGTGCGCACCAGCTTGTTGATCGTCTCGATCATGTGCACGGGGATGCGGATCGTGCGCGCCTGATCGGCGATCGAGCGCGTGATCGCCTGGCGGATCCACCACGTCGCATAGGTCGAGAACTTGTAGCCGCGGCGGTACTCGAACTTGTCGACCGCCTTCATCAACCCGATGTTGCCTTCCTGGATCAGGTCCAGGAACTGCAAGCCGCGGTTGGTGTACTTCTTCGCGATCGAGATCACCAGGCGCAGGTTCGCCTCGATCATCTCCTTCTTCGCCTGGCCGCTCTCGCGCTCGCCCTTCTGCACCGTCTGCACGATGCGGCGATAGTCGACGATCGACTGGCGCATCTCCTGCGCGAGCGTCTGGATCTCGTCGCGCAGCTGATGGACCTTGTCGCGCTCGTCGGCGACGAAATCCTTCCAGCCCGGCCGCGACAGGCGGCCGACGCGGCGCGCCCAGTTGGGATCGAGCTCGTTGCCGAAATGCTCTTTGAGGAAATCCTCGCGCGCCACGCCATGCGCTTCGGCGAGACGCAGCAGCCTGCCCTCGAGGCTCACCAGCCGGCGGTTGATGCCGTACATCTGGTCGACAAGCGCTTCGATGCGGTTGTTGTTGAGCTTGAGGCCCTTGACGAGATCGACCGTGTCGTTGCGCAGCTTCTTGAAGCGGCGCTCCTGGCCCGTCGACAGCTCGTCGGCGCCCAGCGCGGCCTCGACGCTCGCGTCCTGCAGGCGGCCGAGCTTCTTGTAGAGATTGGCGATCTGGTCGAGCGTCTCGAGCACCTGCGGCTTGAGGGCTGCCTCCATCGCCGAGAGAGGCAGGTTGCCCTCGTCGTCGAAATCGCTCTCCTCGCCGGCGGCGTCCTGGGCGGCCGCGGTTTCGCCCGGATCGGCCTCCTCATCGGAGGCGCCAGCAGGCGCGGTCTTGGCGGCGGCCTGCGCCTTCTTCGCCTCGAGCACCGGATTGGTCACGCCGGGGATCGCCATCGGCGGCGGCAAAGGCTTGCCGTCGGGGCCGACCGCGTTCGCGGCCGCAACAGCCGCAGCAGCGGCCGCGGCCTGGCCCTCGGGGCCGGCGCCATAGGTCGCTTCCAGATCGATGATGTCGCGAAGCAGGACCTTGCCTTCGTTGAGCTCGTCGCGCCAAACGGTGAGCGCCTCGAAGGTCAGCGGACTCTCGCACAGCGCGCCGATCATCAGCTCGCGGCCGGCCTCGATGCGCTTGGCAATGGCGATCTCGCCCTCGCGCGAGAGCAGCTCCACCGAACCCATCTCGCGCAGGTACATGCGCACGGGGTCGTCGGTACGGTCGTATTGCTCCGTCGCCGTGCCCGGCTTGGTCGCGACTTCCTTGCCCTCGGCAAGCGCGGGCACCTCGCCCTCGGCGCTTTCTTCCTGCTCTTCGCTCTCGATGACGTTGATGCCCATCTCGTTGAGCATCGACATCGTGTCTTCGATCTGCTCCGAGGAGGTCTTGTCGGAGGGCAGGACCTTGTTCAGCTCGTCATAGGTGACATAGCCGCGCTGCTTGGCGCGCTGGATCATCTTGCGCACGCCGACGTCGGACATGTCGAGCAGCGGCGAATCCGCGTCGCCCGGGGTTTCGTTCTCGCCGGGCTTCACACCCTTGGCCGGGGGAACCTTCACGCCCGGCTTGGCCGCGACCGGAACCTGGGACTTCTTGGCGAGCTCGGCCGCCTGCTTGGCCTTGAGCGGGGCCTGCTTGGGGTCGAGCTTCTCGGGCTTGGCGGGGGCGGTCTTCTGGACGGTCTTGGCGGCCACAGGCTTGGAGGCAGACTTGGACGCGTGCTGGGCCGCAGCCTTCGCGGCCGGCTTGGCCACGGACTTGGCCTTGGCGGCCGGCTTCTTGGCCGAGGCCGCCGCCGCGGGCTTCTTCGCGGTTTGCTTGGGTTTCGCCGTCTTCTTCGTCGTTTTCGTCGCCACGCGTGTCATTCCCAAAAGCGTGCCCGAGAGCACGCACCTGTCCCTACTAATAGGAGAGAGAGTCCCTAATCGTTCGAGGATGCCCGAAGCCGCAGGTACTCCTGCCAGCTTTCCTCAGTCGCCTCGAGAGGATAGCGCTGAGCGGCGCGCCGTTGTTCCGGGCCGGATTCCACCATTTGGCGCAGATCCTGCGCGGCACGGAGGAACTGGGCCTCGACATCGCCATCCCCTGATGATGTCTCGTCCGCGGCGGCCCCTCGTCCCAAACGGGCGACGAGGTCGGCCATCCCCTTGGCGACGAGATGGGTCTCAAGACCCGGATTTTCAAGCCTGAAACCGGAAGCGGCGAGGTTTAAAAGCTCGTGGCGGAGCGTGTCAAGCGAACGGTCCGAAAAGGGGATTTCGGCCAGGATTTCGCCGTGCCGGACGGCGATTTCCGGGTCTTTCAGCAAAAGCCGGGCGATTTCCTGTTCGCGCAGGTGGCGTGCCCCGTGCGTCCCGGACCGCACCAGGAGGCTCGCTTTGAGCAGGGCCGAGTTGGGCCCGGGCGGCGGCGGCGCAAACCTGCCACCCTTCCCTAGCGGCAGGTTTCGGCGGCCCGGGTCGGCCGGCGACGCCGGGGCCCGGCGCTTGAAGGCCTCGAACACCCGCTCGTCGAAGTCGCGGCGATAATAGTCGGCGATCTTGGCATCGCCGATCAGACCCACGATCTCGGCGAGCGAGCGCTCCAGCCCTGCGCGGCGTTCCGGCGTGGAGAAATCCTTGCCCTCGGTCTCGACCCGCCACAACACCTTGGAGAGCGGCTCGGCCGCCTCCAGCAGCACACCCATTGCGGCCGCGCCTTCATGGGCAATGAAGCTGTCGGGATCCTCGCCCTTGGGCAGGAACGCGAAGCGCAGCGAGCAGCCGGGCTTCAGCATCGGCAGCGCCAGCCGCGCGGCGCGGTGGGCGGCGCGCAGGCCCGCCTCGTCGCCATCGAAGGCGAGCACAGGCTCCGGCGCGGTGCGCCATAGCAGTCCGAGCTGATCTTCGGTCAGCGCGGTGCCGAGCGGAGCGACGGCATAGTCGAAGCCGGCGCGCACCAGCGCGATCACGTCCATATAGCCTTCGGCGACCACGATGGTCTGCGCCTTGATCGCGGCGGGACGCGCGGTCGCGAAATTGTAGAGCAGCTGGCCCTTCGAGAAGAGCTCGGTCTCGCCGGTGTTGATGTATTTGGGCTTGGCGTCGGCTTCCAGCGCGCGCGCGCCGAACGCGACCACGCGGCCACGCGCGTCGGTGATCGCGAAGGTCACGCGGTTGAAGAAGAAATCTCGCGCGCCCCGCTCGCCTTCGCCCGGCCGCGCCAAGCCTGCCGCGATCATGTCGTCGACGGTGATGTTCTTGGTCTTGAGATGCTCGATGAGCGCGTTGTTGCCGCTGGGCGCATAGCCCATGCGGAATTTCTTCGCCGCCTCGCCGTTCAAGCCCCGCGAGGAAAGATAGTCGCGCGCCGCGCGCCCGGCCGGCTCGCGCAGCTGCGCCTCGAAGAACGCGCACGCCGCCTCGACGACGTCGTAGAGGGATTTCTTCTTCTCCTCGCGCGCCTCGTCCTCGGCCGACCACTTGGGCAGCTCGACGCCGGCCTCGCCCGCCAGCCGCTCCACGGCTTCGGGGAACGACAGGCCTTCGGTCTCCATCAGCCATTTGAACGCGTCGCCGCCCTTGCCGCAGCCGAAGCACTTATAGGTGCGCCGCGCGTTCTCGACCTTGAAGCTCGGCGATTTCTCCTTGTGGAACGGGCAGCAGCCCCAGAATTGTTGGCCGCGGCGGGTGAGCTTCACGCGCTTGCCCACGAGCTGGACGATGTCCGTCCGGCGGAGAACCTCTTCGAGCAGGTTGGGGCCATAGCGCATGGCCCCAATGTAGTCCCTCAATCCCATCCATGCGCGGGCGGATAAGCGGAATTTCTGTGAATCCCGCTCAGGCCGGCAAAAGCTTGGCGCCCAAAGCCACGCAATCGCTGAAATGCTGGAAGTTCCTGGGATTCTCGCGGAAGAACTTGGTGGCCTTGAGGTATCCTTCCATCTGGGCCCCCTGGACCTCGGGCGGGCCCGGCGGTGCCGGATAGCCGTCGAGCGGGCTGCCGCCCAACCACGTCTTCAGGGTGTTCGGGGCGCCGGTCATGTTGATCCAGGGCGCGATATAGAGAAGCGCCAGGGGCGCCATGGCCATGCCCCGCGCTTGCACCACCGCGACGCAGCCGTCCACATTGTCCAGAACGCCTTTGAGGATGCGCGCGTCCTGGGCATCGACCAAAGCCTTGCCGGCATCGGACGACAGCGCGGCGTTGACGAAATCGGCGTCGGCCTCGGACAGCGGCGAGCCGTTTGGCAGCGCCGGCGTCAGTGCCGCGACCAGCCGGTTCACCGTCGCTTGATCGGCGCCCGCCGCGGCCAGCACTTGTCGCATCGTGTCGCGCGCATCGTCGCGCATGTGCATGTCGGATTGCATGTAGCCGAACGATGCGCCGCTGTTGCCCTTCTTGGCATAGGACAACACGTAAGGCTGGCCGCCCTCATTGGCGTAGACGGTCTTCTGAATCGCCGGGACGAGATTCCTTTCCAGCACAGTGGGATCCGAAGCTTGGAATTCACGTGACTTGAAGTCGCGGC
>JADMIO011124117.1_pt1 | contig 72455 bp, 64 predicted proteins | sample 8958161 | NCBI WGS metagenome assembly JADMIO01 (sample SAMN16585339, study PRJNA669376) | soil metagenome | isolation source: Crop rotation soil | place: USA: Cullars Rotation, Alabama | collected 2011 | reverse complement strand
TGTCCGCCGAGGAACGCGAACAGCGGCAGCAACATCGTCATTCCGGGGCTGTCCGCCGAGGAACGCGAACAGCGGCAGCAACATCGTCATTCCGGGGCTGTCCGGACTTCGTCCGGACAGAACCCGGAATCCAGCTCTTCCTTCCAGGACAACCGGTGCCAGACTTCAATGCGGGAACCGGCCGTATACATTCTCGCCAGCAAGCCGAATGGTACGTTGTATGTCGGCGTCACGTCGGATCTGGTGAAGCGGATATGGGAACACCGGAATGACACCGTGGAAGGTTTCACCAGGCGATATGGCGTATATCGCTTGGTATATTTCGAACAATTCCCATCGATGGTCGAAGCCATCGAGCGCGAGAAGGAACTGAAAAAGTGGCGGCGTGCGTGGAAGATCGCATTGATCGGGAAATCGAATCCGGCGTGGCGGGACCTGTTTCCGGACATCATTGGGTCGAATGACGATGGGTGAAGCTGGATTCCGGGTTCCATCGCCGATAAAGCCGGCGATGGCCCCGGAATGACAACGGGACATCGACGCGGGTAAACAGCCGACGGCCCGGAATGACGAACAAGCTTGAAGGAACGAATCGCGTGACCACCCAAAAAGGCATCATCCTCGCCGGCGGTTCCGGCACGCGCCTGTATCCGGTAACGCAGGCGATCAGCAAGCAATTGCTGCCGGTGTACGACAAGCCGATGATCTTCTATCCGCTGTCGGTGCTGATGCTGGCCGGCATCCGCGAGGTGCTGGTGATCAACACGCCGCACGAGCAGGCGCTGTTCAAGGCGCTGCTGGGCGACGGTTCGCGCTGGGGCATCCGGATCGAATACGCGGTGCAGCCCGCGCCCGAAGGATTGGCCCAGGCATTCCTGATCGGGCGCGATTTCATCGCCGGCGAGCCGAGTTGCCTGATCCTGGGCGACAACATCTTCTATGGCCACGGCCTGACCGAACTGCTGCAACGCGCGGCGTCGCGCACGCGCGGCGCCACGGTGTTCGGCTACTGGGTGCGCGACCCGGAGCGCTACGGCGTGGCGGAGTTCGACAAGACCGGCCGCGTGGTCGGGCTGGAAGAAAAGCCGCCGAAACCGAAATCCAGCTACGCCGTCACTGGTTTGTATTTCTACGACGAACGCGTCTGCGACTTCGCGGCAAAGCTGAAACCTTCTGCGCGCGGCGAACTGGAGATCACCGACCTCAACCGCTGTTATCTCGACGATGGCTCGTTGATGCTGGAGCAACTCGGCCGCGGCTACGCCTGGCTGGACACCGGCACCCACGAATCGATGATGGATGCGGGCAATTACATCGCCACGGTCGAAAACCGGCAGGGCCTGAAGGTGTGCTGCCCGGAGGAAATCGCGTTCCAGAACGGCTGGATCGACGCGGATCAACTCCGCGAGCTGGCCAGGCCGCTGGTGAAGAGCGGTTATGGCCAATACCTGCTGCAACTCATCGAGCAGGGCATTGCGAAGTGAACACCGTAGCGTCGAGTTGTTTAGCCCCCTTTAGTAAAGGGGGCAGAAACGCGCGAGCGTTTCGGGGGTTGTGGGAGCATGGCGATATCGGGCAGAACCATAACGGATTGAATTGAAAATGCAGTCTCCTGAGAGCAGCGCGCAGCGCGCAAGCCAGTTGAAACGCATCGACACCGACCTGCCGGGGTGCTGCATCGTCGAGCCCGCGGTGTTCGGCGACGCGCGCGGGTTCTTCTACGAGAGTTTCAACGCGGAGAAATTCGCCGCGATCGGGATCCATGCGCGCTTCGTGCAATCCAATGTTTCGCGCTCGATGAAGGGCGTGCTGCGCGGCCTGCACTACCAGTGGCCCAACCCGCAGGGAAAACTGGTCGGCGTGCAGGAAGGCGAAGTCTATGACGTCGCGGTGGATATCCGCCGCGGCTCGCCGACCTTCGGCCGCTGGACCGCGGCCATGCTGACGGCGGAAAACAAGCGCCAGTTCTGGATACCGGAAGGTTTCGCGCACGGCTTCTGCGTGGTGAGCGACCACGCAACCTTCGTCTACCAGTGCACCGCGGTATACGACCGCGCTGCCGATGCGGGCGTGCGCTGGAACGATGCGCAACTCGCCATCGACTGGCCGGTGGCGGAGCCGTTGTTGTCGGACAAGGACAAGGTCGCGCCGTTTCTCTCCGAGGTCGCCGTCGGGAAATTGCCCGCGTATTCGCCATGAGCGCGCGCGTCCTGCTGCTCGGCGCCAATGGGCAGGTCGGCCACGCGCTGCGGATCGCATTGCGGGATACCGCGCGCGAATTGAAGCCAAGGTTCGCGCAAGCCCTTCGCGCCGGCGAAATCATCCCCGCCACGCGCGACGGCAAGCTCGATGGCGCGGAATGCGAGCGCGTGGATCTCTCTGACCTCGAAGGCCTGCGCGCGAACCTCGACCGCATCGGGCCCGACCTGATCGTCAACGCCGCCGCGTACACCGCGGTCGACCGCGCCGAGGACGAGCCGGACCTGGCGATGCGCGTCAACGCGGAAGCGGTCGGCGCGCTGGGTGAATGGGCCGCCCGCCACGACGCGCGCGTGGTGCACTATTCGACCGATTACGTTTTCGATGGCAAATCGAAAAGGCCGTATCGCGAGGACGATGCGCCGCATCCGCTCGGCGAATACGGCCACTCGAAACTCGCCGGCGAATTGGCGCTGCGCGGCAGCGGGGCATCGTTCCTGATCCTGCGCACCGCCTGGGTGTACGCGCCGCGGGGGCAGAATTTCCTGCGCACCATGTTGCGGCTTGCCGGCGAACGCGACACCTTGCGCGTGGTCGCAGACCAGGTCGGCGCGCCGACGCCGGCCGAGCTGATCGCGCGCGTCACCGCGCAAATCCTGCCGCCCTGGTTCAATGTCGACGAAGGCGACATGACCGGCCATTCGCTGGACGGCGTGTACCACCTGACCAGCGCCGGCGAAACGAACTGGTGCGAATTCGCGCGCGCGATCTTCGTGCGTGCGAAGCAGACAGGCCTGCTCGCGCGCGTTCCGCAGGTCGAAGCGATCAGGACAAGCGAATACCCCACCCGCGCGCAACGTCCCGCCTATTCGGTGCTCGATACCACGCTGCTGCGCGAAACCTTCGGGGTGGAACTGCCCGACTGGCGCGAAGGGTTGGACGGCGTGTTCGAGGACCTCGCAGGTTGATTCCGACCCGCGTGAGGTTCTAGCATCGGCGGGCGCCGTGGGGCGGCGCGAACAGCGGGGAACAACGATGAAACTCCTGCGTGCGCTCGCGGCGCTGGCCCTGTGCGGCTGCGCCTCCGTTTCGCTTGCCGATACGGTTTCGTTCGACGACCTGGCGCGGCATCCGCAATATCAACAGGTGAAGATTTCCCCCGATGGCCAATACATCGCTGCGACAGCGGTGGTGAAGGATCGGACGGTCCTCGCGGTTATTCGCCTGGCCGACATGCAAGGGTTTACATTGGAGCAGCACGACATCGCCGACATTGTGGATTTCTGGTGGGCCTCATCTACCCGCATCCTGTACACGCAGGGCGTGCACGACAGCAACTACGACGTTCCTCTGATTGACGGCCAGATATATGCGATCAACGCTGACGGCAGCGGCAAGGAGCTGATTTACGGCTACGCATCCGGGAAGCCGTTCTACGGCGCCGCGACTCTGATTTCCACGATTCAGGACGACCCCGAGCACGTACTGGTCGCAGTGGACAACCCGGACGCCGCTACAAGGGATGGGTTCCTGCCCATGGCGGAAAAAATGGATGTGATGACGGGCAGGATGGAAAAGATCGCAACGGCGCCCGATCGCAACGCTGGTTTCATTGCCGACCACCACGGCAACATCCGCTTGGCCTATGCCGAGAAAGATGACGATGAAGTCGAGATTTTCCAGCGGTCGGCGGCCGGCGATTGGCAACTTTTGCCAGCGCTCGGAGCAAGCCGGGATTTGCCGATCGATTTCAACGACGCCGACACGCTTGTCTATTTCGAATGCAATGTGCCAGCCGGATTCGGGATCTGCACATGGAGCCCGGCTTCGCAGCAGATGAATACCGTGTGGAGCAACCCTAAGGTGATGGCCACCGGTTTGGCAGGTGGCCCTTCGGAGCACCGATACATCGGCGTCGATTTCGATTACGGCCGGCCCGGCGTGGCGCTGTTCGACTCGAAGTCGACGGATGCGCAGTTGCTGATCGCATTGATGCAGCAGTTCCCCGGAGAGAGCGTCCACTTCGTATCCTCCACGCGAGATGGTTCCAAATCCATCGTGAGGGTCGAGGCCGACACCGATCCCGGAGCCTTTTACTTGTGGGAACGCAATACGAAGAAGCTGACGCCGCTTCTGCGCAATGCCTCCTGGATAGACCCGCAACAGATGGCATCGAAACAGCCATTCGAATTCGCAGCACGCGACGGGCTGAAATTGCAGGGGTACTTGAGCTATCCACCAGGCTTGGAAAACGCCAAGCACTTGCCCATGGTCGTGTATGTTCATGGCGGGCCCTACGGTCTCCGTGACTGGTGGACCTACGATCCGGATTTGCAGGCCGTCGCAACGCGCGGTTATGTCGTGCTGCAGGTCAACTATCGTGGCTCCGGCGGTTATGGCTATGACTTCGAAAAAGCGGGCTGGATGCAATGGGGCGGCAAAATGCAGGACGACGTGACCGATGCCACGCGCTGGGCGATCGCGCAGGGCATCGCCGATCCCGATCGCATCTGCATCTATGGAGCGAGTTATGGCGGTTATGCCGCGCTGGAAGGCGCTGTCAAGGAACCCGATTTGTACAAATGCGCCATCGGTTACGTAGGCATTTACGACCTGAAACTCATGTACAACCGGGGCGACATTCCCCAGTCCACCTACGGGAAGAAGTATCTGGAGCGCGTGCTGGGCAAGGATGATGCGGTGCTGGAGCAGCGTTCGCCGATCGATCAGTTGGATCGCCTCAAGGCTAAGGTGATGCTGATCGTCGGCGGCGAAGACGACCGCGCGCCACCGATCCAGGGGCAACACATGCGCAGCGCGCTTGAGTCGAGGAACACTCCCTGCGAATGGCTATATCAGGCCAAGGAGGCGCACGGTTTCTACAAGGAGGAGAACGTCGCCGACCTTTACAGCCGGGTGGATGCGTTCCTAGGCGCGAATATCGGGCAGGGCGCGTCGGGGGTTGCTGCAGTCGCGCATTGAACGGGAGCGGAACCCGGAACTCGGAACAGCGTAAATCTTCCCTTGTCGTCATTCCGGGGCGTCCGCGGTTTCATCGCGGACGAACCCGGAATCCAGCTTTTGGTCCGCAATGCGAAAGAGCTGGATTCCGGGTTCTGCCTCGGACTTCGTCCTCGGCAGCCCCGGAATGACGATGTGGGATTTTCGCGCTCGCTCGTCGGCAGCCCCGGAATGACGATGTGGATGTTCGCGCGAGCTCCGCGGCAGCCCCGGAATGACGGGACGCTGGGGCGCCAGCGCAATCTTGCGCGGACGCCGCTGCCGGCTTACCGTGGCGGCTTTCCTGTTGCGGGGATCCACGATGAAAGCCCGACTTGCTGCATTGCCGTTGGCGTTCGTGCTTGCGCCCTTGGTCGCATTCGCCGCGCCGCATCCGTTCAACGCGCACGACCTGGTGATGATGGATCGCGTTTCCGGTCCGCATCTTTCGACGGATGGTTCGCGGGTTGCGTTCTCGGTGCGCAGCACCGATTACGCCGCAAACAAGGGCGTCACCAGCGTGTGGACGCTGTCGCTGGACAAGGCGGGTGCGAAACCGCGGCGTGCAACCGATCCAAAATTGAACGCGAGCAGCGGGCGGTTTTCCCCGGACGGAAAGATCCTGTACTTCCTCGCCACGAAAGGGGACAGCACGCAGTTGTGGTCGATGCCGGCCGCCGGCGGCAAGGCGCATCAGATAACGCATCTTCCCGTCGACGTGGACAACTACCGCATCTCGCCGGACGGCAAGGCGCTGCTGTTTTCCGCGCAGGTCTTCGAGGACTGCCCGGACCTCGCCTGCACGAAGGAGCGGCTGGACGGACAGGAGAAGGACAAGGCCACCGGGCGCATCTACACGCGCCTGTTCGTGCGGCACTGGGACACGTGGTCGGACCACCGCCGCTCGCAGCTCTTCATCATGCCGCTGGGCGGTTCAGGCGAACCGGTGAGATTGACGCAGGGCATCGACGGCGACGTGCCCAGCAAGCCGTTCGGCGACGAGGGCGAGTACTACTTTTCGCCGGACGGGAAAACGGTCTACTTCGATGCGCGCATCGCCGGAACGACCGAGGCCTGGTCGACCAATTTCGACATTTATTCGGTGCCGAGCGACGGCTCGTCGCGGCCGCGCGATCTCACGGCCGACAACCCGGCCTGGGACACCGCGCCGCTGCCCTCGCACGATGGCAGGACGCTTTATTACCTCGCGATGAAGACGCCGGGTTTCGAGGCCGACCGTTTCGCGATCATGGCGATGGACCTCGCCACCGGCGGGAAGCGCGAGATCGATCCGCAGTGGGATCGCTCGCCCGGCGGACTGTCGTTGTCCGACGACGGCAATACCTTGTATGCGACCGCGGACGATGCCGGCACGCACCCGCTGTTCGCGATCGACATCGCCAGCGGCAACGCCACGCAGGTTTTCGGCAACGGCACCGTGGCCGGCTTCGATGTTGCCGGCGACCGCATCGTCGCGGCGCGGGCGGATTTCCAGCATCCGGACGACCTGTACGAAATGGATGCGCGTGGCGGCAACGTCGCGCAGGTGACCCATTTCAATGCCGATGCCCTTGCCGACATCCGGTTCGGCGACGCGCAGTGGTTCACCTTCAAGGGCGCGAAGGGCGACGAAGTGCAGGGCTACGTGATGAAGCCGGCGGGATTCGAGCCGGGCAGGAAATATCCGGTGGCGTTCCTGATCCACGGCGGCCCGCAGGGCGAATGGCTGAACGAATTCCACTACCGCTGGAATCCGGAAGTGTACGCGGGCGCCGGTTTCGCGGTGGTCGCGATCAACTTCCACGGCTCGACCGGCTACGGACAGAAATTCACCGATGCGATTTCCGGCGACTGGGGCGGCGCGCCGCTGGAGGACCTGCAGAACGGCTGGAAATACGCCCTCGACAACTTTGCATTCCTCGACGGCGACAACGCGTGCGCGCTGGGCGCCAGCTACGGCGGCTACATGGTCTACTGGATGGCTGGCGTGTGGAACCAGCCCTGGAAATGCTTCGTCGACCACGACGGCGTGTTCGATTCACGCATGATGTACTACGCCACCGAGGAGCTGTGGTTCGAGGAACACGAGAACGGCGGCACGCAGTTCGAGCATCCGGAGAATTACGAGAAGTTCAATCCGCTGGACCACGTCAAGGACTGGCGCGTGCCGATGCTGGTGGTGCACTCCGGACACGACTACCGCATCCCGGAGACGCAGGGCCTGGGCGCGTTCACCGCGTTGCAGCGGCGCGGCATCCCGAGCGAGCTGCTCTACTTCCCCGATGAAAGCCACTGGGTCGCCAAGCCGCAGAACAGCGTGCTCTGGCACGACACGGTAATCGGGTGGCTCGACAAGTGGGTGAGCGGGGGCTCTCGCGAGATGCCTTGAATGGCATCTCGCGCCCGCGAACGCACGCACAGGGATGTGCGGGCGGGCGAGCGATTCAAGGATGACTGCTTGCGCAGACGCGCTTGGGCCAAGCTTCGAATCACACCGCGTCGCGCAGCGCGTTTTCCTCGGGCGCGAATTGCGGGAAGCGCGCGAGGATCGCGTGGCGGATCCCGTCGGCGTCCAGCCCGGCCTCGCCGAGCAATTCCTCGCGGCTGCCGTGTTCGAGGAATTCGTCCGGCAGGCCCAGGTGCAGCAGCGGGATCTCGATGCCGTGGGACGAGAGCACCTCCGCCACGCCCGAGCCTGCACCGCCCGCAACGGCGTTGTCCTCCAGCGTGACCAGCGCTTCGTGCGTGCGCGCGAGTTTCAGGATCAGTTCTTCGTCCAGCGGCTTGACGAAGCGCATGTTGACCACGCTCGCGGCCAGTTCCGCGCCGACCTGTTCCGCCGGCGCCACCATGCAGCCGAAGGCGAGCAGCGCCAGCCCGCGACCGTGCCGCCGCACCTGCGCGCGGCCGATCTGCAACGCGGTGAGTTCCCGTTCGACCGCGACGCCCGGGCCGCAGCCGCGCGGATAGCGCACGGTTGCGGGACCTTCGTGGCGAAACCCGGTCGTCAGCATCTGCCGGCATTCGTTCTCGTCGGCCGGCGCCATCACCACCATGTTCGGGATGCAGCGCAGGTAGGACAGGTCGAAACTGCCCGCGTGCGTGGGACCGTCCGGACCGACCACGCCGGCGCGGTCGATCGCAAACAGCACCGGCAGGCTCTGCAGCGCGACGTCGTGGATCAATTGGTCGTACGCGCGTTGCAGGAACGTCGAATAGATCGCCACCACCGGATGCGCGCCTTCGCAGGCCATCCCCGCCGCCAGCGTCACGGCGTGCTGCTCGGCGATGGCGACGTCGAAATAGCGGTCCGGGAATTCCTTCGAGAACCGCACCAGGCCCGAGCCTTCGCGCATCGCCGGCGTGATGCCGTAGAGGTTCGCATCGGCGGCGGCCATGTCGCACAGCCAGTCGCCGAACACTTCGGTGTAGGCGGGTTTCTTCGCCGCGCCCGCGGATTTCTTCACTACGCCGTGTTTCGGGTCGAACGGCGCGACGGCGTGGTACTCGATCTGCGCGAGCTCCGCCGGCTCGTAGCCCTTGCCCTTGGTGGTGATCACGTGCAGCAGTTGCGGGCCGCGCAATTGCTGCACGGTGCGCAGCGAATGCAGCAGTGACGCCAGGTCGTGGCCGTCGATCGGGCCGGTGTAGTGGAAGCCCAGTTCCTCGAACAGCGTGCTCGGCACGAACATGCCCTTGGCGTGTTCCTCCCAGCGGCGCAGGAAACGCCACAGCAGCGAACGCGGTTTCAGTGCGCGCTTGGCGCCTTCGCGCAGGCGGTTCAAGCGGCGGCTCGCCAGCAGCCGCGCCAGCATCTTCGTGGTCGCACCGACGTTCTCGCTGATCGACATGCCGTTGTCGTTGAGGATCACCAGCATGTCCGGATACACGTCGCCGCCGTGGTTCAGCGCCTCGAAGGCCATGCCGGCGGTCATCGCGCCGTCGCCGATCACGGCCACGATCCGGCGGCCGTCGTTCCTGTGCTGCGCGGCGATCGCCATGCCCAGCGCAGCGGAAACAGACGTGGACGAATGGCCCACGCCGAAGGTGTCGTACTCGCTTTCGGCGCGCTTGGGGAACGGCGCAAGGCCGTCCTTCTGCTTGATCGTGGTGATCGCGTCGCGGCGGCCGGTGAGGATCTTGTGCGGATAGCACTGGTGGCCGACGTCCCAGACGATGCGGTCGCGCGGGGTGTCGTAGAGGTATTGCAGCGCGACGGTCAACTCGACCACGCCGAGGCCCGCGCCGAAATGCCCGCCCACGCTCGCCACCGATTCGATCAGGTAGGCGCGCAACTCCTCCGCCAGTTCCGGCAGCTGGTCTTCGCGCAGGGATTTGAGGTCCGCGGGCGAATCGACGCGCGACAGCAGCGGATAGCGGGCGGTGTCGATCATCGGCTTATTGTTGATGCGTCCATGCCATGGCGCAAGGAAAAATCGTGGCGGATCGGAGTCTTTACACTTTCGCGCGGAACTTGCGTTTCAACGTCTGCCGGATCCGGATATGCCTTCCCGCATCGCGCGCTTCCTTCAATCTCCGCCCGTGCGCCGCGAGCAGGTCGCCGCGGGTGAGGATGCCGATCATCCTGTTCGGATCGTCCTGCGCCACGACCACCAGCCGGCCGACGTTCTCCGCCACCATGTGGTCGGCCGCTTCGCGCAGGGAATGGTTTTCGCCGACCACGATCGGCGCGCGCTTCAGCATTTCGCCGATGCGCCGCAGGCCGGGCAGGTCGTGGTCGAGCAGGTCGCGCCGCGTGATCACGCCGCGCACGCGTTCGCGGTCGTCCAGCACCGGGTAGCCCTGGTGCTGCGCATCCGACTTGCCGGAGTTCAGCCAGTGCCGCACGTCCGCGAGCGCGTCGGACGTGCGCAACACCCGCACGTCGCGCGTGCAGGCCTGGCCGACCGAAATCTGCTCGAGGAAATCCGCCGCGTATTCGGTCGGCACGCGCACGCCGCGCCTGGCGATCTTCTCGGTCATGATGGTGTTGCGCATGATCAGCGCCGAGATCAGGTAGGCCGCGGTGCAGCCGCCCAGCAGCGGCAAAAGCCCGACCGGCTGGCGCGTGGTTTCGAAAGCGAAGACGATCGACGTCAGCAACGCGCGCGAGGCGCCGGCGAAGATCGACGCCATTCCGACCAGCGCGGCGATGCGTGGATCGATGCCGAAGCCCGGCGCGATTGCGGCGAGCCCAATGCCGATCAGTGCTCCAAGCGCACCGCCGATGGTGAACAGCGGCGCCAGCGTTCCGCCGGACGTGCCGCTGCCCAGCGCGATCACCCAGGAGAGGAATTTCAGCAGGCAGAGCGAGATCAGCACCTGCACGCCGAACCGGCCGGAGACGATCGCCTCGATGTTGTCGTAGCCGACGCCGAGCGTGTGCGGCGCGAAGTAACCGATCATGCCGACCGCGAGGCCGCCGATCGCCGGCCACCACATCCAGTGCACCGGCAGTTTCTCGAACGCGTCTTCGACGCCGTACACCAGCTTGGTGACGCCCACGCTCAGCAGGCCGACCAGCGCGCCCAGCGCGATGTAACTGGCCAGTGCCCGCCCACCCGGCTCGATCAGGTCGTGCGGCATCGCGAACACCGCCGCCGAGCCGTAGCGCGCGTAGCGCACGCCCGTGGCGGTGCAGGTGGCGAGCGCTACGGGTATCAGCGAACGCGGCCGCAGTTCGAACAGCAGCAGCTCGACCGCGAGCACCAGCGCGGAGACGGGCGAGCCGAACACCGCGGCCATCCCCGCCGCCGCGCCGGCGGCGAGCAGCACCTTGCGTTCGTGCGCGGTGACTCGCAGCAGTTGTCCGAGGAACGAACCCAGCGCGCCGCCGGTGGCGATGATCGGGCCTTCCGCGCCGAACGGCCCGCCGGTACCGATCGCGATCGCAGATGAAACCGGTTTCAGGAAGGTGATGCGCGGCGCGATGCGCGACTCGTTCAACAGCACCTGCTCCATCGCTTCGGGGATGCCGTGGCCGCGGATCGCGGACGAACCCCAGCGCGCCATCGCGCCGACGATCAGCCCGCCGATCACCGGCACCACGATCACCCAGGCGCCGAGGTGGTTGTACGCGGGCGAAGAGAACGCGGTGGAAATGCGGCCGTAGAAAGCGACGTTGGTGACGAAGCCGATCAGCGCGGTGAGAAGTTGCGCGATCAACGCGGCGCCGAAGGCGATGAGGATCGCGAGCGCGGTGACCAGCAGCACGCGCTTGTCCACCAGCGTGGATTTGCGCGGCATGCGCGCGGCATCCAGCGACAGCCCGAGCGCCGGCGCCACCGGCAGCGCATCGGTGGAACCTTCCGTGCGCACGCTCTCGTGCTCGGGGGTTCGGGCTTGCGGATCGTTCAAGGACTTCCGGTGATCCAATGTGCGCCGCGGGGCACGGCGAAGCGCGCCATTTTACAGACGAAAAGCGCGCGACCGAAGAGAGGGAATCGTCGCAAAGCGCAGCGAGCGAACGCGGGTTGCGCGAAGCCGGAGCGCCTGGAGCCGGAGCGTATGCGTCAATGCACGAGGATTCCCCGGCCGCGAAGCGGTACGTCATGCGCGGGACCCGATCCTCGCACCGCCAGCGCACAAGCCGATGAGCGCGGCAGCCTTGCGGCGATTCCTAGTTCACCCGCCGCTTCTTCGGCAAATGATGCACCAGGAATTCCATCTGGTCGGCAAGGATGTTGCGGTTCGAAAGGATCAGGTGCTCGACCCAGCTCGGCTTGTAGGGCACGGCCAGCAGCGGCATGCCGGCCTGCTGCGGCGTGCGTCCGCCCTTCCTGATGTTGCAATGCAGGCACGCCGTGACCACGTTCACCCAGATGTCCTTGCCGCCGCGCGAAAGCGGCAACACGTGGTCGCGCGTCAGTTCGCCGCGGCTGAAATGCGAACCGCAATACATGCAGACGTGGCGATCGCGCGCGAACAGCGCGACGTTGGTCAACGCCGGCGAAGGATCGATCGCGCCGGCGCGGCAATGGCCGCGGCTGGCAACGATGGGGTGCAGTTCGATGACGCTCTGCTCGCCGTCGTTTCGGAAGCCGCCGTGGATGGTGAGGCAGGGATCACCCAGGGTCCAGGCCACCGCGCTGCGCGCGTACAGGCACGCTGCATCCTGCCAGCTGATCCAGTCGAGGATGCGCCCGCCCGCGTCCAGCGACAGCACGCGCGTGCTGTGCAGGTCGGCAACCATGATGCGGCTGTCGGGCTCGACGAGGGCTGTGTGGGACTCCATAAGCGGCGCAGGATAGACCAAAACCCTACGGGAGCGGTAGGGCGACGGGTTAGAGAACAACGAACTGCTGTTGGCCCTCCCCCCTGAAGGGGGAGGAGTGTTCACATCCTTCCCGGCTCCAGCGGCCGCTGGCGGTGCATCACCGCCCATTCCGCGTGCTCTGCCAGCGCGGCTTCGCCGAGCGCGCGCAGGATGTCGCGTTGTTCCATCGCATTCCCTGCGCGATCCAGTTCGGCGCGCGCGTCGGTGAAGATGCGCTGCATGAAACGGTACTGCTTGATCAGCTCCTTGTCGGCCTTGCGGTACGCGTAGGCTTCGCGCACGGCCGAAGCCACCGAGAAAATCGCCATGATCACGATCAAATCGTTCTTGACGTCGGCGGACAGCCTGTAGGCGAACACTGCGAGCACCACGCTGATGGCGATGCCGGCGTACAGGCTGACCGCGCCGATCGTCTCGGTGATGCGGTGCGTGCGTTCGCGCTGCACGGTTTTGCGGCGGTAGTAACCCAGTTGCCCGACGTGCCCGTCTTCGCCCACCCACTCGCGGATCACCTCGCGCAGGTCGATCCCGTCGCGCGGTGGCGGATCGTCCAGACCGGCGCTGCGCATGACGTTGCGGGTCCAGCCCAGCTCGATGTCCTGCTTCTGCAGCAGGCTGTCGTGCGCGAACTCCGGATCGTTGGTCAGCGAGATGCCCGCGCGCCGCCAGTAACCCTGCACGCGCAATCCTTCGGCCAGCGCGCGGTAATCGAGATACTTGCGATGCCACCCGCGCGATCTCGCCATCGCGCTGATCACGATGCCGGTGACGAACAGCACCAGGAACACGTAAATCATGTAGTCGTGGGCGCTGAGGTTGTCGTACACCGCGAAGGCGATTCCCATCAGGGCTGCCACGGTGTAGGTGATCCGCATCGCCAGCAGCACGCGCTTCTGGAAATGCACCGCCAGCCAGTCGGCGGCGCGGAAGAGCGCGGCGATGGACGAAGGTTGTTGGGTGTCGCGGTGCGATGCATCGGCATCTGCCGCATCGATTTCGATGGCGTACTTCGCGGCGTCCTGGTTGAACTCGTCGGCATGCGCGAACAACGCCTCGAATGCCTTCGGCATCGGCGCATCGGGCGCGCCGGCTTCGCCGCCGCTGCGCCAGAGCACCTGGCCCACCTGCAACGGCGATTGCGGATCGCCGTCTGCTTCGTCGCGCGAACAGACCAGGTGGCAGACCAGCCGGTCGTCTCCGCCGCCCAGCTGGTAACGGTGCGCGTCGCGGCGGCGCTCGATCAGGCCCGGCATCACGCCACCGAGGAAATACTCGACCACCTGCGCGGTGCCGCCCAGCCGGTCCGACGCCTTGCCGTCCCAGATCGCGAGCAGCAGGTGGCAATGCCGCGCCACGAACGCGCCGGCCTGGGCGTATTGCCGATTGCGTTCGACGCCCGACTGCGCGATGTCGATCAATGTGTGGCCCGGCAGCAGCGGCAACTGGATCACCTGCGCCCGCGCGCACAGCGAATCGAATGCTGCGCGCGTGCCGGGATCGGTGAAGTCCTGCGCGTACATTTCGCGCGGCAGCGGCAGCGGCGCGATCAGCCGCGCGCCGCATTCCAGACCTTCCTGCGCCACCAGTTGATCGCCGCCTTCGGCCAGCGCCGACAGCACCACCAGCGGCAGGTGCGGGAACTGTTTTTGGAACTGCACCAGAAGATCCCGCACGCGATGCAGGATGGAATCCACTTCGCCTGCGGGGATATTGCGATGACTGGTGACGCCCACCACCAGCGGCGTAATACCGGCATTCATGCGCGAAACTCCATCTTGCCCTGCGTCATTCCGGGGCCATCGCAAGTTTTGTCGGCGACGAACCCGAAGTGATCCCGCACGCGAGCGCGGATGTATCCGCCCGCGCGCGGGAATGTCGCCATCGCGGCTGGCCGCGCCGCTTCCCCCGTTTGCAACGCGATCAATTGTTCTTGATCCGCGGGGTCGCGGGCGTATCGGTTGCAGCCCGCGGATCGGTCCCCGCGCTCGGCGGGTTGTTCCGGCCGTCTCTGTCGTCGTCGGTTGGAGCCGGACGGGTGTCCGCAGTGTCTTCATCTGGAGCGGGAGTTGTCGACATGAGGTTCTCCTTTGCGGTCGGCGATTCGCCGTGGTTGTGCAGTTCGTCTTTCGGATTGACCCGTTGCGTCAATTGTTCTTGATCCTTGGAGTTGCAGGGTTGCCGCCAAGGGACGCCGCTGCCGTGTAGTAATAGTTGTTGCCGAACTTGGCGCAGAGTTGGTAGAGGTAGGTTTGTGCAGTGCCGCCTGCGGGGTTGTTGTCGGCCAATGTGTAGGTCAGGCCGCCGGAACCGATGCCCGGGGCCGGCTGGAAAACTCCGGGGGCCGGGACATTGGACCCCAGCCACGCGATCGGAGGGTGCGCCATGTCGCCATTCACGAAGACGCCGGTGCTCGCGTTGCCGTGCAGTTGCCAGGTGATCTGCTGGATGCCCAGGCCCCCCTGGACGACTACCTCCATGTAGGTTTGGGGAATGATGAGCGCCGGCGGGGTGTCGTTGTTCAACGTGACCGGGATGACGATCGGGGTGGTAGGCATGGCTGGCTCCTTTTGTGGTGAAGGGACGGCGCTCATTGAAGTCCGTGCGTTTCTTTGTCGCGAAGGAATCGTTCGGGGGCCGGCACCAATCCGGCGCTTTTCTCGTCAATGTCCCGAAGTGACCGGATCCTGACCTGTGCGGGGATGGGGTGTGCGGGACGGGTCGAGTCCCGTGTTTGCGGCATCGGTTTGCGCGGCCGCCGCAATGCGCTGCGCAAATTCCTGGTTGACGGGATAGTCGACGTGTTCGCGCTGCAAGACAGCGAGCAGCGCTGGATCGCGATACCCGCTTGCCTGCAATTTCTCCAGCAGCGGCTGCGCCTGGGCTTTTCGATCCAGTGCCAGCAGCGCTTCGATTTGCAGTGCCAGCAGGCGCGGATCATTGCGGCCGCTTTTCACGGATTGCGTCGCTTGCAGTGCATCGTTTCGAAGTTGCAGCGCGGCTTGCGCATCGCGGCTCGCGTCGGCGAGCAGCAATCTCGCGGTCGAGGTATCCAGCAAAAGGCTGCGGTCATCGGGTTGTTTGGCAAACAGCGGTTCGAGTATCGTCAAAGCGGTCTGAGCCTGGGCATGCGCTGCCTCGGATTGCCCGCCGGCCATCAGTTGCGCGGCCTGTTCGCTTCGCGCTTCCGCCAGGTCCTGTTGCCAGTCGCTGTTGCTCGGGTCAAGTCTGGACAACGCGGAAAAGATCTCCAGCGACCGCGTCGCCAGCGTGTTGGCAGCCGGCAAGTTGCCGCCCAGCCGCCGAAGGCGGCCCAGTTGCAGGGAATACAGCCCCAATCGTTCCTGGAGGTCGGTCTGCTTGGGATCGACCTTCATCAATTGCGTGGCGATGTCGACCGCCTGCTGCAGATCGCGGGTACCCGTTTCGAGATCACCGGCCAGGGCCAGGGTGCGTCCCAGGATCGCGCGCACCCGCAGCATGTTTTCACGCTGATCGTTGTTTTTGGGATCGCGCGCGGACAGGCGAGTTTCCATCACGTCGTCCGCGCGGTACTCCGCGATCGCGGTCGCAAGGTCGCCGCGCATCAGCGCGACCTTGCCCAGATTGTTGTGCGCATCGCCCAGACCCGATTCCCACTCGGCCCGACCGGGCTTGCCCGCCACCAGTTTCCGGCTCAGCTCCAGCACTTTCTCGTATTGCGCGGTGGCCTGGTCCAGCTGGCCGCGCGCCTCGAAGACGTGTCCGATGTTGTTGCCGACGTTGACGAGTTGGGCGATCAATTCCGGATCCTTTCCGGCCTGCGGTTCGACACGCTGCAAAACCTGCTGCGCCGATTCGAAGCTTCGCAATGCTTCGTCGAGCGCGCCCCGTGTCCACTGGGCCAGGCCGATGAAGCCCAGGGTTTGTGCGTAGGCGATTTGCCGCGCGACATCCCCGGGGCCGCCCGCGGCGAGCCGGCCGGAAATCCGCGTGGAAGCGCTGAAGGACTCGAGCGCCGGAGCCAGCTGGCCCAGGCCCATGCGAACGCTGCCGATCTTCTCCAATGCCTTGGCGCGTTGTTCCAGCGCTTCGTCGGTGACGTCGACGGTCGGCAGCGATTCGAAATACGCCATTGCCTTGTCGTCGACCGCCTGCATGATGTCCGAACGCTGTACCTCCTGCAGTTTGTCGTTGAGATCGCCGAGCATGAAGCCGACCAGGTCCTCGGCTTGTTTCTGCCGGCGCTCGGCGGACTGTTGCGCGATCACGGCCTGATGGCGCGAGATCAGGGCGAACACCGACAGCACGATCGTCACCGCCGTGACCACCAGCGCCATGGCGGCGATCGCGGTCATGCGTTGCAGTTGGCGGCGCTGCTCGCGCTGCTTCAGCGCGTCGAAGCCGACATCGAGCATGCCGGCGATCAATTTCAGCTTGGCGTTTTGCCTGCCGTCCTTGCCGGGTCGCGCGTCGGCGGCGATCGGCTCGGTGCGCGCGCCGGGCCGTCCATCCGCATCGATCTGGAAACGCAGCGCGGGGCAGAAACATTCCCCGGCTTCGCGGCCGGGCATGCCGCCGGCGTCGGGTTCGCCGTCGACGATCAGGCAGAAGATGCGCTCGGCGCGACCCATGCGCTTGTAGGCCAACACCTCCTCGTTGACCCAGCGCGAGGCGGCCGAAGCCTGGGAGCAGATCACGATCAGGTTCTGTGACTGCGCCAGCGCCTCGTTGACCTTGCGACCGAGGTCGGTGGCGCTGGCCAGTTCCTCGCGGTCGCGGAAGACGGGATTCAACCTGCGCGGAATGGTTCCGGCGGCAGTCTCCCGACCGACCAGCTTCGACGGTACGCGATAGGTTTCCAGCGCCTTGTGCAGCCAGTCGGCCCAGGCCTTGTCGCGATGGCTGTAACTGATGAACGCGCGGTAGGCGAACCGGGAAGGGGACGACGACTCCGACATCGCCAAGCCTCCGCTCGACTTGGAACAACACCCTTGAGGAAGGTGGCTCGTCAGCGCGTGCGCGTCGGCGGGTCGTCTCGACCCGGACTCGCCGGATCGAGTGCAGACTCTAGCAGAATGCCAATCCCCTCACATCGTCATCCCGGTGCCACGCGGTGGAACCCCGGGCCCCGGAATGACGATGTGGCACGTGCGGCCAACTGGGCCAGGCAATGCCCTTACCTCACCCGCTTCGCCAGCCGCAGGAGGTCTTCGCGGAAGCCGGCGCGCTCGTAGAGTTCGCGCGCGCGGGAGTTGCCTGGAAAGACCGCCAATGTGATCAACGCGCAGCGCTGCTTCTTCGCCCAGGCCTGCGCGTGATCCAGCAGGGCACGCCCGATGCCGCGGCCCTCCCGGCCGCCCGCCACCGCGATATCGGAAACATGGCAGTTGACCCGGCCGGAAAAGAAATCGCGCGTCTTCTGCAAGCGCAGGAAGCCGAGGCGCTCGCCGCTTTCGTCCTCGGCGATGAACAAGGTGTCCGAAAGCGGCGACTGGTCCAGCGCGCGCCGCAGGTCGCGGCGGATTCCGTTCGCGCAATCGATGCGCCTGCGCCACGCCGGCAATTCGAAATCCACGAAGCGTCCGACCAGCGACAGGATGAACTCGTCGTCCGACGCGTCGGCGGGGCGGATGCGAACTCCTGCCTTGCGGGAAGCTGACATGGTGTCGTGATCCTTTCAACTCGTCATTCCGGGACCGGCGCGGCGCAACCGCCGGGTTCCATTGCCGGTGAGGCCGGCAATGGCGCCGGAATGACGATGAGAGAAACCGTTGGTTCGAGTCGGGTCAAAACAGTCCGTCCGGCATGGCGAAGAGGCTTTCGCCGCCCGCTTCGATCGCCGCGCGATGCATGCGCGTGCGCGGCAGGATGCGCGCGAAGTAGAAGCGCGCGGTGAGGCGTTTTGCCTGCTTGAAATCTTCGCTTTGCGAGGAATGTTCCGCGGCGGCCACGCTGCGCGCCCAGAAGTAGGCGATGGCGACATAGCCGGAATAAAACAGGTAATCCACCGCCGCCGCGCCGATCTCGTCCGGATCCTTCATCGCGCGCTGGCCGATCGCGTGCGTCAGCACGCCCCATTCCCCGGCAAGCGCCGCCAGCTTCGGGATGAAATCCTGCAATGCATCGCCGCTCGCATGTTGCCCGCAGAACGCATCGATTTGCTGCAGGAAAAGTTTCAGGCCTTCGCCACGCTGCTGCACGATCTTGCGGCCGAGCAGGTCCAGCGCCTGGATCTGCGTGGTGCCTTCGTAGATGGTGGTGATGCGCGCATCGCGCACGTACTGTTCCATGCCGTGCTCGGCGATGTAGCCGTGCCCGCCGTAGATCTGCAATGCGAGGTTGGTGCACTCGATCGCGTCCTCGGTCAGCATGCCCTTGACGATGGGTGTCAGGAACGACACCAGTGCCTCGGCCCGGTTGCGTTCGGCTTCATCGTTCGAGCGATGCTGGATGTCCACCAGCGTCGAGGCATGCAGGGCCAGCGCGCGACCGCCTTCGATCAGCGATTTCTGCGTCAGCAGCATGCGGCGCACGTCGCCGTGCACGATCAGCGGGTCGGCCGGCTTGTCCGGGAACTTCGCGCCGGACAGCGCGCGCATCTGCAATCTTTCCCGGGCGTACGACAGCGCGTTCTGGTACGCGCGCTCGCTGAGGGCAAGACCCTGCAACCCGACCGCCAGCCGCGCGGTGTTCATCATCACGAACATCGCGGCCAGGCCGCGATTGGGCTCTCCCAGCAAATAGCCTTGCGCGCCATCGAAATTCATCACGCAGGTGGCCGAACCCTTCAGCCCCATCTTGTGCTCGATCGCGCCCGCGTGCACCGCGTTGCGCGGGCCGATCTTGCCCGCCCTGTCCACCTTGAATTTCGGCACGATGAACAACGAAATGCCTTTCACGCCTGCGGGCGCATCCGGCAGGCGCGCGAGCACGAGATGCACGATGTTGTCGGTGAAATCGTGCTCGCCGGAAGTGATGAAGATCTTGGTGCCGGTGATCGCGAATGAACCATCGGCGTTCGGCTCCGCGCGCGTCTTCAGCAGGCCGAGGTCGGACCCGCAATGAGGTTCCGTCAGGCACATCGTGCCCGTCCAGGTTCCTGCGACGATCGGTTTCAGGAAGACCTCGCGCTGCCAATCCTCGCCGATCGCGCGCAGCGCTTCGATCGCGCCGTGCGACAGCAACGGATACGTCCCCCAGGCGAGGTTCGCGGAATCGATGAATTCCTTGACCGGCGCGCCGATCGTTTCGGGCAGTCCCTGTCCACCGAACTCTTCCGGCGCCGTCAGCCCGGCCCAGCCGCCTTCGACGAACCGTTGATAGGCGTGCCTGAATCCGTCGGGCGTTCGTACCGACGCGGCGGACTTGTCGAACGTGCAGCCTTGCTGGTCGGCGCCCTGGTTCAGCGGCGCCAGCACGGATTGCGCGAAGCGCGCCGCTTCGTCGAGCACCGCGTCGATCGTTTCGCGATTGAGCGATTCGCAACCCGGCAGCCGCGCGAAAAGCTTTTCGACCTCCAGCAGGTCGTACAGCGCGAAACGGGTGTCGGTGAGCGGGGCGGTGTAGTGGGTGGTCATTGGTATCCGGGTGTTGGTTACGGTCCGGTCGCGAGCTGGATGCGACGCTCGTTCGATTCGTCATTCCGGGGCTGCCCGCGTTGTTTGCGGGCAGAACCCGGAATCCAGCTCTGGCTTTCAGTGGCCGGACAAAAAGCTGGATTCCGGGTTTCATCGCCAACTGCGTCGGCGATGGCCCCGGAATGACGAGCATAGATCAGAAGCGTCGTCCGGCCGGCCGCATACCGGTTGGAGTCACCGCCATGTATTCGCCACGCCCGGTACCGGAGACAAATAGCCCTTGCCGTCCAGGTCGAACGATTGCGACTTGCCGCTTTCACCCTTGCCGACGTCGAGGTGCCCTTTCAATTCATAGGCGATGGCGTTGCCCTTGGCATTCGCCAATGCGGCGTCCGCGCCCGTGGCCGGCGTGAGTGTCGCGGTGGCGGTGTCGGCATTCATGGCGGGGATGTCCAGGTCGGGCGAAACCGACAGGTGCCCTGCGTCCGCGCCGCCGATCTTCAGGTCCGCGTCCAGAGCGTAGACGTGCATCGCGGTGTCGTAGCTGTAGTTCTCGACGCGCAGCGTCGCTTGCCATTGTCCGTTCGGCAGCACCTGCAACTGCTGGATGCTGGCGGTGGGGGGTTGCAGCTTGGTGCCGGGGCCGCAAGCGGCCAACGGCAAAACGCACGCAAGCAACAAGACACATTGGAAGATTCTTGCCGGTCTCATGGATCCACCTCGGTGCGACATTTCCGGGGCCGGCATCCCCTTCCGGAGCCGGAAAGCGTGTCATGCAGGGCGCCATCCCTGGCCGCTGGATCCCGGCCGGTCCATGGCCGGGATGACGAGCATGCGCATCACTTTACCGCGCTTCGATGGCGGGGCGCATTGCCGAATGCTGCTCGCGCGCGAATCGTTCGATCGGCAGGACCGAACGCAGGCGACCGTCATCCAGCAGCGCCACGGCGTCGGCAATGCTGAGCACTTCGTCGGCCTGGTGGCTGACCAGGATCGTGGTCAGCGACAGTTCGCGCTTCAATCCGCGCAGGTGTTCCAGCACTTCCGCACGTGCCTCGCGGTGCAGGTTGGAAAGCGGCTCGTCCAGCAGCAGCGCGGCCGGATCGCAAAGCAGGGCGCGCCCGATCGCCACGCGCCGCGCCTGTCCGCCGGAAAGTTTGTCCGGCTTGCGCTTCAGCAGCGCGCCCAGGCCCAGCAGTTGCACCGTGGCATCGAAGCGCGAGGGATCGCCCGGATGCGGCGCGCCGTAGCGCAGGTTGTCGCGCACCGACAGATGCGGAAACAGCCGCACGTCCTGGAACACCACTCCGAGTTTGCGCTGGGCGACCGGCACGTCGATGCGCGCCGCCGCATCGAACAGCGTGCGCCCGTCCAGCGCGATCCGCCCGCGCGCGGGTTTCAGCAATCCGGCGATCGCGTGCAGCGTGCTGGTCTTGCCGCAACCGGAATCGCCGAACAGCGCCAGCGCGCGCGCTTCGGAGCGCAGCGCCAGTTGCAGCGCGAATTCCCCGCGCGCCAGCGCGAAATCGAGTTCGATCACGGTTCGTTTTCCATCGCACGCTGCCCGCGCAACAGCAACGCCGCGCAGAGCGTCGCCATGAGTGCCACGACTACCGCCACCCAGGTCAGCCTCAGGGCGCCGCTTTCGCCGCCGGGCGTTTCCAGCAATTCGTACAACGCGATCGGCAGCGTGCGCGTTTCGCCGGGGATCGACGAGACGAAGGTGATGGTCGCGCCGAATTCGCCGAACGCGCGTGCGAACGCCAGTGCCACGCCCGCCACCAGCCCGCGCAGCGACAAGGGCAGGGTCAGCCCGAAGAAGATCCGCCAGCCATTCGCGCCGAGCGTGGCCGCGGCCTGCTCCAGTTTTCGATCCACCGATTCGAACGCGCCGCGCAGCGCGACCACCAGCAGCGGAAACGCCATCACGCCGGCCGCAAGCGCGGCGCCCGTCCAGCGGAACGCGATCGTGAGGTGCAGCGCGTCCAGCACGCGGCCGACCGTGCCCCGGTGGCCGAACACCTCCAGCAGCACGTAGCCGGTCACCACCGGCGGCAGGATCAACGGCAGCAGCAGGCAGGTTTCCAGCAGCGGCTTGCCGACGAAACGCCTGCGCGCCAGCAGCCATGCGCACGCGACCGCGGGCGGCAAGGCACAAGCCGTGGCCACCGCAGCCACTTTCAGGCTGAGCAGCAAGGCAGCGGTTTCGTCCTGCGCGAGCAGCGCCATGCGAACGTGATTCAGGGACCCTTCGGGCCGAGGGTAGCGCGCGCGACAGGCAGAGTCGAAGCGCCCGGCTTCAATGCGGCGCGTCGAAGCCGTAGTCGCGGAAGACCCGTTGCGCAGCCGGTGACCGCAGCGCCTGCAGCAGCGCGCGGGCGGCGGCGGTGTCGTGTCCGCGCACGATCGCGACCGGATAGACGATGGGCTTGTGCGACGCAGCGGGGAAGCTCGCGACGATCCGCACGCGCGGTTCTGACACCGCGTCCGAGCGATAGACGATGCCGAGCGGACATTCCTGCATCGCCACCAGTTGCAGCGCCGCGCGTACGTCGCGGCTCATCGCCAGTTTCGACGCCACCGAATCCCACAGCCCCAGCGCGTGCAGCGACTGGCTGGCGTAGCGGCCGGCGGGAACCGATTCCGGCAAGGCGATCGAAAGCCGCCCGACCATCCCGAGCGCAGTCCTCAAGGAATCCTTGTTCGCCAGGTCGACCGCGGTCGTCGCCGAAGCCGGCGCAACCAGCACCAGCGCGTTGCCCAGCAAGTCCGTGCGCGAATCCGCGACGACTTCGTCGTGCTTCGCCAGTTCGTCCATCCAGTCTTCATCGGCGGAAATGAACACGTCCGCGGGCGCGCCTTGTTCGATCTGCCGCGATAGTGCGGACGAAGACCCGTACACGACGCGCGGTGCGGGAGCACCGAGCGCGCCGCGCGCTGCAAGATCGTCGAGTGCGGGCTTGAGACTTGCCGCGGCGAAGATCGTCGGCGGTGCGGCGAATGCGCTGACCGGCAGCCACAATGCCGAGCACAGGATGGCGAGAAGTCCGCTTTTCATCTGCCGTAAGTCGCGGTCAGGGTCGCTTTCGCGAGCGCGTGTTTCTCGATCGCCTCCACCGCGCCTTCGGGACTCGCCGCCGTGCTGACCGGCAGCAGGGCCGTGTCCAGCGCGTACACGGTGAACACGTAGCGGTGCGGCTTGCCCGGCGGCGGGCAGGGTCCGGAATAGCCGTGGTCGCCGAAGCCGTTGGCGAACTGCACCGTGTCGCCCGGCGCGTTGCCGCTGTGCGGCGTGCCGGCCCCTTCGTTCAAACCGTGCGCGCCGGCGCCGATGTTGAACGCGATCCAGTGCCAGAAGCCGTCGCGGCCTGCGTCGGGATCGAACACCGTTACCGCGTAGCTGCGGGCGTCCTTCGGCGGATCGCGCCATTCCAGTTGCGGCGAGACATTGCCCCCGCCGCAGCGGGAGTACACCTGCTGCAGCGGAATCGTGCCGCCCTGGTTGATGACCGGGCTGTCCAGGGTGAAAGCCTCCGCACCGATGGGCATGGAGAGGCCGAGAAGAAACATCGTGCGGATCCTGATCCCGTTCATGGCCGGGCCCTTCTCTTCCTCGGCATGCGGCGGCGCATGTATTGGCGGAGAGCGACCGCGTTGTTGTGCGCGGTATCGCGCGCGTCGAAGACCAGGGTGACCGTGCCGTGCTCGCGCAACAATTCCTGCAACGCCTTCACCGCATCCGGATCGGCATCCAGCTCCTTGCCGTACCGCCCGCGGAAACCGTCCCATTTCGCGGGCTCGTGGCCGAACCACTGCCGCAGCGCGCCCGATGGCGCGATCTCCTTCAGCCAGGCATCGAGTTTCAGCTTCTCCTTCGAGATGCCGCGCGGCCAGAGGCGATCGACCAGTACGCGCGCGCCGTCGGACTTCGCGGGCGGTTCGGTCGCGCGCTTGAGCTTGAGTTCCATTCGATGCTCCTTGTGCTTTCGCGGGCGCGAAAGGCATTATGTGCTCTTTTGGTGCAATCGTCCCTGATTGCAAGAATCAAATGGCGGACATCCGCGCTTCCCACAAAGGACACAAAAACATCCTCATGAAGAAACTGACCGTCCGCCGCTCGCCGATCCACGGCAAGGGCGTCTATGCCGCCACCGATCTTCCCGCCGACATCGACCTGATCCAGTACAAGGGCCGCCTGCTCACGCACCGCCAGGCCGACCGCGACTACGGCGACGGCGCGGACACCGGCCACACGTTCCTGTTCACGCTCAACGACAGGTACATCGTCGATGCCAACGTCGACGGCAACGACGCCCGCTGGATCAACCATTCCTGCAAGCCCAACTGCCGCGCCTACATCGAGGACAACGGGGGCGGCAGGAAGGATCGCGTGATGATCGAAACGCTGCGCAGGATCCGCGCGGGCGAGGAGCTCACCTACGACTACGGCATCACGCTGGACGTGCCGCACGACGCAAAAATGAAGAAGGTGTGGACCTGCCGTTGCGGCGCGAAGGATTGCATCGGCACGATGCTGAAACCCAAACGACGTTCGTCCGCGCTCTGACGCTCCGCACACGCCGCGCTAACACCAGGACTTGCATGCTCCGCTTCCGCATTCGAACGGAGCACGCCATGGGCAAGGACACGCTGAAAGGCCGAAGGATCGCCATCCTGGCCACCGACGGCTTCGAGCAGTCGGAATTGATCAAGCCGAAACAACTGCTCGAAGACGCAGGCGCCGAAACGGTGGTGATCGCGCCAGGGGAGAAGAGCGGGATCAAGGGCTGGAATCACGGCGAGTGGGGTGAAACGGTGCCGGTGGACCTGTCGCTCGACAAGGCGGCTGCCGGCGACTACGACGCACTGGTGTTGCCGGGCGGGGTGATGAATCCGGACAAGTTGCGGCTGGAAGAAAAAGCAATCGATTTCATCCGCGACTTCGGCGAAACCGGCCGGCCGCTGGCGGCCATCTGCCATGGTCCCTGGACCTTGATCGACGCGGGCCTGGTCGAAGGCAAGCAGGTCACGTCATGGCCTTCATTGCGCACCGACCTCGAGAACGCCGGTGCGCAATGGGAAGACAGCGAGGTGGTGGAAGACGGCAACCTGATCACCAGCCGCAAGCCCGATGACATCCCGGTGTTCGCCAACGCGCTGATCCACGCGTTGCAGGAGCGCCCGTCCCGGACCGCCGAAGCGGCCTGAGGTTCGCGCATCTCTCCGCACGAGGGCGGCTAGCCCGCCGGCTTGCGGAACAGCAGCATGAAGCGGTCGGTGTGGCCGAGCGCCGGCTTCTTGTAGGAAACCGTGTCGCGCTTGTCGCCCGGGTCGCGCAAGGCATCGCTTGCGCGCACGAACTGGAGGCCGTGTGCCTCGAAATCCTTGCGCGTGTACTGCTCGTCGATCCGGTGCAGCGTGCCCGCGTCCTTGTTGCCCGTGCCGGGCTTGGCCGAGTGGTCCACCACCAGCAACACCCCGCCGGGTTTCAGCGCGCGCTGCAACTGGTCGAGCACGGCGGGAACGTCGATCTTCGGCCAGCCGTCCTGCGGCGACACCCAGTACAGGTCGTGGTAGACCTTTACCATCACGATCGCGTCGAACGAGTTCGGCGCCAGTCCCATGTCCGCCAGATCGACCGTGCGATGCTCGACGTTCGGCAGGCGATTGTCGGCGACACGCTTCTGCCAGCCGGTCGAAAAATCATCGTAGGCCTTGTTGTTGAGCATCAGCACGTGGCCGTCCGGGCCCACGACATAGCTCAACAGCTCGCTGTAGTAGCCATTGGCGGCCAGGAAATCCAGCACGCGCATGCCGGGCTTGATGTCGGCGAAGCGCAAAACGTCGGCGGGTTTGTCGCTGGCGTCGCGTTTCAAATCCGCCGCGGGGCGGCCGTGGTTCGCCACCGCCACGTCGTAAATGTCGGCGGCGCGCAGCGGTGCGGCCGCGAAGGCCAGGCCCAGCAGGAACGCGAGGGAAGTGCCGAAGCGGAAGATACGTGGCCTCATGGCAAGGCTCCGCGGCCGCGCGAATGGCGCGACCGCGAAGCTAGTCCCGCTTCCGGCCCGGCTCGACTGCCGGAAGTCACGCCTCGCCTCTCACATCGCCGCCGGCCACAGCCATTCGAATGTGAAGCCGGTGATTAACGCGTAGACGATCCCGTCGACGATGTACTTGCACGCGGTTTTCCACGGCACGCTCCACCAGATCGCATCGGTGAAGCAGCCGAATGCGTAGGCCATCAGCGCCGACAGCGCCACCGTGTGGAACGCCATGTGGCGCTCGCCGGCCGGCACCCCGATGGCCACCATCGCGCAGAACAGAGAGACCAGCCCGCAGAACAGGAACCACTGCAGCATCGAGGCGCCCATGTTCATCGGGCCCGGACGGCGCAGGTTCACCACGCCGAGCGGCCCCTGCGCGAACTTCTCCTTCATCGCCGGATCCTTCATCGCCTGCGGTCCGCACCACGGCAACACGTACTGCCCCGGCTCCGGATTCCCGGCGCGGATCGCGGCGCGCACTTCGTCTTCGTTGGCAAACTTGCGATAGTCGGGCGTGTGCCAGAACTTCAGCAACATGTTGATCAGCGCACTGGCGATGAACACGAACACCGCGGACAACACGATCGGCAACCACAACGCGGTCAGCATGACGGCTCCTCCCTGGTGAAATCAGTTGCGTGCGATTCTGGACCCGTTCGCCGTGAGCGTAGGGCCGAAGGCGCGCAGTCGAATGGCATGGAGCCATGCGATTCGCGTGTTTCGACTTCTCGGGGCTTCGCTCCGCTCGACACGAACGCTTCCAATGGACATCAATCCTCTTCCACCTTCGGCTTGTACGCCTCGCTCAACTGCTTCTGCACCTGCGCGGGCACGGGATCATAGTGCGACAGCTCGATCGCGTAGCGGCCACGGCCGCCCGTGATCGCGCGCAGTTCGGTCTGGTAGTCGACCACTTCCGCCAGCGGCACCTGCGCCTTGATCACCAGTTCGCCGCCGCGCAGCGAATCGGTGCCGTTGATGCGCGCGCGCTTGCTGGCGAGTCCGCCGGTGACGTCGCCCATGTACTGGTCGGGCACGTTGACGTCGAGATTGACGATCGGCTCCAGCACGATGGGTTTCGCCTTAGCCACCGCATCGAGGAAAGCCTTCTTGCCGGCCGAGACGAAGGCGACTTCCTTCGAATCGACCGGATGATATTTGCCGTCGAACACGATCACGCGCACGTCCTGCATCGGATATCCGGCAATGGCGCCGTGCTCCAGCACCTGCCGCACGCCTTTTTCGATCGCGGGAATGTACTGGTTCGGGATCACGCCGCCTTTCGAATCATCGCGGAATTCAAAACCCGTGCCGCGCGGCAACGGTTCCACGCGCAGGAACACCTCGCCGAACTGCCCCGCGCCGCCGGTCTGCTTCTTGTGGCGGTGGTGGCCCTCGGCCTTGCCGCCGATGGTTTCGCGATAGGCGATCCGCGGCGGGCGCGTGGTTACCTCCACGCCGTAGCGTTCCTTCATGCGCTCCAGCGTCAGTTTCAAATGGAGGTCCGAAAGGCCGCGCACCACGCTCTCGTTCAGCTCTTTGTTGTGCTCGAGCGCCAGGCACGGATCTTCCTCGCTGAGCTTGTGCAGGGCCGTGGCGAGTTTCTGTTCCTGGCCCTTGTGCGCCGGTTCCACGGCGAGGCCGAACATCGGCTGCGGGAAATCCAGGGGCTTCAGGTGGATCTGGTCCTCGTCGTGCGAATCGTGCAGCACCGCGTCGAAGTGGATTTCCTCCACTTTGGCCACGCCCGCGATGTCGCCCGGCACCGCGTGGTCGATTTCCACGTGATCCTTGCCGTGCAGCTTGAACAGATGCCCCACCTTGAATGGCTTCTTGCCGTCGTCGATGAACAACTGCGTGTCGCGCTTGACGGTGCCTTGCCAGACGCGGAACACGGCGAGCTTGCCGACGAAGGGATCGTTGATGATCTTGAACACGTCGGCGATCACGTGCGCCTTCGGGTCCGGTCTGGCCTCGATCGGCTGCGCATCCGCGCCGACGCCTTTCACGAACGGCGGCGGATTGCCTTCGGCAGGATTGGGCAGCAGTCTTTCCGCGATCTGCAGGAACTCCTTCACGCCGACGTCGTTGCGCGCGGAGACGAAGCAGATCGGAACGAGATGGCCTTCGCGCAGGCACTGCTCGAAGGCATCGTGCAGTTCCTCCTTCGACAGCGCGCCTTCGCCGTCCTCCAGGAAACGGTCCATCACGCGCTCGTTGATCTCGACGACCTGGTCGATGATGTGCTGGTGCGCATCGGCGACCGCGCCGAAATCGCTGTCGCCCTGCGGCGCGAAGAAACAATCGACGATCTTCGCGCCGTTTTCCGCGGGCAGGTTGACGGGCAGGCATTCGTTGCCGAATTCGCCGCGCAACTCCTCGACCAGCGCGGGCAGGTTCACGCCTTCGGCGTCGATGCGGTTGACCACCAGCACGCGCGCGAGCTTGCGCTCTTTCGCATAGTGCATCAGCCGGCGCGTTCCGTGTTCGATGCCGGCCGCCGCGTTGACTACGACCGCCACGGTTTCCACAGCGCCCAGGGCGGACAACGTCTGGCCGCGGAAATCGGCGTAACCCGCGGTGTCGATCAGGTTGACGTGGCTGTCGCCGAAGTCGATCGAGGCGATCGCACTGTGAATGGAATGCTTGCGGTCTTTTTCCTGGGGATCGAAATCGGAAACCGTGCTGCCGCGCTCGACCGTGCCTGCCGACTGGATCGCGCCGCCGGCATGCAGCAGGGCTTCGAACAGCGTGGTTTTGCCGGCGCCTGCGTGGCCCGCCAGGGCCACGTTGCGGATGTTTTCCGTGGTGTAGGCCATGACCCGCCTCCGCGTGAGCCGTAAAGGCGCGACCATGCGCCCGCGCGGCGTTGCGGTCAAGAGTCCGTGCGGGTGAACTCGCTTCGGCGAATGCGGTCTTAACGCCGGACGCCTAAACTGCGGGCGCACCTTTTGGCGCCGTCGTCGAGACCTGATGCCCGCACATTCCGAACGCGAAATCCCGGAGCATCACGTCTGGGAGCCCGAGCCGCATCGCGCGGACGAGCAGCCGTTCGACGCTTTCGGGCACGCACTGCTGCGCGAGATCCGCGGTCGCGAGCCGCCGCCCGAACGCTGGCGTTTCAGGCTGGCGCTGTTCCTCACCATTGTCTTCCACATCGTGTTGTTCGTGCTGGTGAGGCTGGAGATGCGCCCGCGCTACATCGCGCCGCCCGAAACCACCCGCGAAAACGCGATCACGGTGAATCTGTACGAGGCGCCGCCGACGCCGACGCAGGCACCCGCGCCGCCTCCGCCGATCGAATTGCCGCCGCTGCGCATCCGCGAAGTGTCGCCGCGGCAGGCGCACGTCGAACGGCGCAACCCGAATGCGATGAGCGCGACGATCGGTGAAACGCAAAGCGCGCCGCGCCTGTACAACAAACAGGGACAGGCGTTGTTGCCGCCGCCGTCCAGCGCGGGTACCCCCGGATACGCGACACCCGAACCGAGCGAGCCTTCGCTGATGAAGCATTCGACGCCGGTGCCGTACCAGTCCACGCGCTTCGACAAGGATTGGGCGCCGGACAAGGAGAGTCTCGGCGCGAAAACGTTCCGTCGCGCCGTCGATGCCACCACCGTCCAGAAAACCGTGCGACTGCCGGGCGGCATCAAGATCAAGTGCGTGGCCTCGCCGCTGATGCTCGCGTTCGGTTGCGGTCCGAAACCGCCACCGCCACCGCCGAAGAACGACAACGACGCGCGTCTCTCCTTGCCGCCGCCGGTGTCGCTCACCGGCAAGAAAGTCGCGGCACCCGCGGCGCCGTCGACCGCGGCGTCTCCGGCGAAGGCGAGTTCGGTGCCAAAGCCCGCGGCATCCGGCGGTCACTAGTTGGAGGATGTGTCGGCAAGAGTGCAGGCCATGGATGGCCGTGTCGACGCGAGCTCCCGGCGCCGTCGCATGACGCCGAGCATCGCAGCCGGGCGCGCGGGAAAGGCGCGACGTCCGAGCACAGGGACGTACGAGTTCGCGCCAGCGCGCGCTCGGCGAGAAGCGCAGGGCAGTCGAGCCAATCGGATGTTGGCGAGATCGTCATGCCGGCGCCATGGTTTTGGCTACTTTTGCCGAAACAAAAGTAGCTCGCTCGCCCTGGAGGCGAGCGGAAAAAGACATGGATGTCGAAACATCCCCAGAGAAAGGGCACATTGCGCGAGCGACACCTTCATTCGACCTTCGACGATGACGACGGGGCAAGGGGAAGATGCCGATCACAACAGTCGCATCAACTCCGGCATGATGGGCAGCGAGCGCACGCGCACCGTGGTCGCCGCAAACACCGCGTTCGCCAGCGCGGGCGCGGCGCCGGGCAGTCCCATTTCGTACGCGCCGGTCGGCGGTTCGCTGGATGGGACCAGGATCACCTGCACGTCGCGCGGCAACTGCGCCATCGTCGCCAGCGGATAATCCTTGAAACCGGCCTGCGCGACGCGGCCGTCCTTCACCGTGATGCGCAAACCGAGCGCGGTGGAAAGGCCATCCAGCGTCGCGCCCACCAATGCCGCCCGCGCTCCGAGCGGATTGATCACGCGCCCGAGATCAGCGGCGATCACGCACCGGTGCATCACCAGCCGCGTGCCTTCCATCGACACTTCCAGCGCGTGCGCGACATGGCCGCCGTAGGTGAAATGAAATGCGAGGCCGAGTCCGTGGCCATCCGTGCGTTTCTTCGTCCAGCCGATCGCATCGGCGGCGAGTTTCAGCACCCAGGCCAGCCTTCCGGTGTCCAGCACGGGGCCGCCGTGCCCGCGGTAGGGCAATCGCCGTGGTTCGCCCAGAAGACCCAGTCGCAGTTGCAAGGGATCCTGTTTGGTCGCCACCGCGATTTCGTCGAGGAACACCTGGACGGCGAACGCGTTGACGCCGTGCGAACCGGCGCGCCAGTTGCCGCGCGGCAGCGCCGAATCCAGCGCGAACCAGCCGAGCTGGAAGTTCTCGACCATGCCTGCGGGCGGGTCGTCCGGATGCGCTTCCGACAGCCACCAGCGTTCGCGCGGTTCGCCGCGGCCGGCAAGGCGCGAAGTACTGGCGATGCGCTGTCGCCACGCGGTGATGCGGTTCTTGCGATCGAGTCCCGCTTCGAGATCGTGCACCGCAAACGGGCGGTACGCATCGTTGGCGAACGCGTCGCCGCGCATCCAGACCAGCTTCACCGGCTTCCTGGCGGCTTTGGCGAGCATCACCGCTTCGGCCACGTGGTCGTTGTCGAGCGTGCGCCCCATGCCGCCGCCGCTGCGCGGCAGGCGGACCTCGATCTGCGACGGCCGCAAGCCGGTGAGCCCTTGCACCACGCCCAGCGCGCCGCGCGGATTCTGCAGCGGCGCGACGATCAGCGCGCGATCGGATTCGACCTGCGCGAGACAGTTGGGCGGTTCCATTTCGGCGTGCGCGACGGTCGCGACGCGATAGCGTGCCTGCACCGCCGTGTGCGCCAGCTTGCGCGCGTGGTCGAAATCGCCGTCGTTGCGCACCGGCGTGGTGGGCGCCTGTCCGAAACGCGCATCGAGCGTCGCCGCCAGCGCATCGTCACCCTGCGCCGGCGCGCCGCGCTTCCATTCGACCTGCAACAGTTCGCGCGCGCGCAGCGCGGTCCAGGTGTCGTGCGCCAGCACCGCCACGCCCGCGGCGAGGGGACGCGTGCCGAACGGCGACGAAGGATCGGGTCTCGGTATCGTCAATACCTGCTCGACGCCTTTCAGCGCGCGCGCGGCAGCCGCATCGAGCCTCGACACGTCGCCGCCCGGAAACGGACAACGTGCGACCACCGCGACCAGTGCGCCACCGAGCGTCTGGTCGATCGCGTGCAATTGCCGGCCGGTGACGATGTCGCGCGCATCGACGTCGCCGGCATCCTGGCCGAGCAGCCGATATGCATCCGCGGATTTCAGGGCGGGCGCGGCGGCTGACGGCGGCAGCACGGAGGCGGCGGTGGCGAGTTCGCCGTAGCCGAGCGTGCGCCCGTCGCGTGCCATCACTTTTCCCGATTGCGTGCGCAGCGTGCCCGCATCCACGCCGAAACGTTGCGCGGCCGCACCCAGCAGCAGTGCGCGCGCACCGGCGCCGACTACGCGCAGATCGTTCCAGGCCGCCGGCACGCCGGTGCTGCCGCGCGCTTCCTGGTGGCCCAATGTCCACCGCGGCTCGCCGTCGCCATCGTCTTCGGCGGCGAGGGCCATGGGCAGCACGATCACGCGTGGCCAGTCGGCATCCATTTCCTCGGCGATGATGCGCGCCTCGGCGGTGCGGATGCCCTGGCCCACTTCCGGATCGCGCGCGCCGATCACGACGGTGCCGTCCGGCTCGATGCGCACGTAGGGATTGAGGCGCAACACCACGTCGCCGAGCAGCACGTCGGGCGTGTCCGCGCGGACCGGCAAATGCAATCCGACGATCAACGCGCCGCTGGCGCTCCCCAGCACCTTCAGGAAGCGCCGGCGCGAAACGTCGTGCGGAGGATTCACTTGTGCGCGCCCTTCATGCCCGCCGCGGCGCGCTTGATCGCCGCGCGCACGCGCGGATGGCTGCCGCAGCGGCAGAGGTTCCTGATGCCGTCGATGTCGTCGTCCGAAGGCTCCGGCTTGCGCGCCAGCAGATCCGCCGCCGCGACCAGCATGCCCGGCTGGCAATAGCCGCACAGGATCGCGTCCTCGTCGATCCAGGCCTGCTGCAACGGGTGCAGTGTTCCGTCGGGTTTCGCCAGGCCCTCGACGGTGGTGACGCGCCGTCCCTGCAATCCTCGCATCGGCAATTGGCAGGCGCGCGCGAGTTTTCCGTCCAGCAACACGCTGCACGCGCCGCAGGCGCCGTCGTCGCAGCCGTACTTGCAGCCGGTGAGGCGCAACACGTCGCGCAGGTACCACAGCAGCGGCATCTCCGGATCGCCGGTGTGGCGGTACGGCGCGTCGTTGATGGAAACTTCGATTCCCGGCCGGATCGGCTCGGGCGCGATACCGGGATCGGTTTGCGGCAGTCGTGGCATCGCGCGATTGTATTCGCTACGCGCGAGCGGGCGCAGGCCGGATGCGCTACTCGTCGCCGCGACGGGCCTCGACTTCGACCGCGCCGCTTTCGTCCGCGCGCACGACGAGCTCGATCGGCTGGCAACAGACCGTGCAATCCTCGATGCAGCGGCCGGCGCCGGCCTCGACGTGCACGTCGGTCGGCGCGCCGCAGTAGGGGCAGGTGATCGTGGAGGGCTGTTGCATCTGTCGAAAGGCGCGGGCTCGGATGCCCGCTTGTGCGATCAGGGAGGATCGCACAAAAACGACCCGATCACATCGTTGAGGAACCTGCGGCCGAGTTCGGTGGCGCGCAGGATTCGGGGATCGTCCCCCAGCCAGCCGCGCTCGCGTGCTCCGCGAAGCGGCGCCGCGATGACTTCGGGCGGCAGGCCGGTCCGCGTGGAGAATCCGTCGATCAGCGTGCCATCGACCAGCCGCAACGCGTTCAACATGTATTCGAACGGCAGCTCCGCGCGCAAGATCGTCGCATCGCCGCCAATGCGCACGGCACCGGCCGCGCTTTCGAGATACGCGCGCGGGTGTTTCACTTTCCAGCGGCGGCGAACATCGAAATGCGCGCCGCCGGGCCCCGGATTCCGGGTCTCGACCGCCGATACTTTCCCGTGCGCGCCGGCGCCGATCCCGAGGTAATCGCCGAAGGTCCAGTAGTTGAGGTTGTGCGCGCAGCGCCTGCCTTCGCGCGCATAAGCCGACACTTCGTATTGCGCGTAACCGGCCTGCGCCAGCCGCGCCTGGCAGGCCTCCTGCATCGTCCAGGCGGCGTCGTCGTCTGGCAGCGGCGGCGGATCGGCCGCGAACGCGGTATTGGGCTCCAGCGTCAACTGGTAGTGCGAAATGTGCGCGGGACGCAATGCGATCGCGCGTTCGATGTCGTCCAGCGCTTCCTGCAGGGCCTGCTGCGGCAGTGCGTACATCAGGTCGAGATTGATGTTGTCGAAGCCGGCGCCCTGCGCGAGCTTCACGGCAGCTTCCGCCTCTTCGGCGGAATGGATGCGTCCCAGCGCACGCAGCTTCCCGTCGTCGAAACTCTGCACGCCAAAGGAAATGCGGTTGACGCCCGCGCGCCGGTAGCCGTCGAAGCGGCCGTGTTCCACCGTGCCGGGATTGGTTTCCAGCGTGATCTCGCAATCGCTCGCAAAGCGCAATCCGGACGATGCGCCATCCAGGATCTCCGCGATCGCTTCCGGCGGGAACAGGCTGGGCGTGCCGCCGCCGAAAAAGACGCTGGCGATCTCGCGGTCCCGCAATGCATCGCCGAAATCGCGCAGGTCGCCGTCCAGGTCGGCCAGCAATGCCGCCACGTATTCGCGCACCGGCAACTGCCCGCGCAGGCCGTGCGAGTTGAAGTCGCAGTACGGGCACTTGCGCACGCACCAGGGAATATGGATGTAAAGTGAAAGCGGCAATGCGGTCATTGCGATCTCGACTCGCACAGCGCCTTGCGCAACATCGCCAGGGCCTGCCCGCGATGGCTGATGCGGTTCTTCAACGCAGGATCGAGTTCCGCCGCGCTCGCGCCGTTGCCGTCATCCGGCAGGAACACCGGATCGTAACCAAAGCCGCGTTCGCCGCGTGGCGCGCGCAGGATGCGGCCGCGCCAGCGCGCATGCGCGATCAGCGGATCCGCATCGTCGGCCGAATGCAGCAGCGCCAACACGCAGACGAAATGCGCGCCGCGTTTTTCCCTTGCGACGTCGTCGATTTCGCGCAACAGCTTCGCGATGTTCGCCTGCGCGTTGCCATGTTCCCCCGCGTAACGCGCCGAATACAGGCCCGGCGCGCCTTCCAGCGCGTCCACGCACAAACCGGAATCATCTCCCAGCGCGGGCAGGGCGGATGCGCGTGCGGCGTGGCGCGCCTTCAGGATCGCGTTCTCGATGAAGGTCGCTCCGGTTTCCTCGGCGTCGGCGATGCCCAGTTGCGATTGCGCGATCACTTCGGTGCCCGAGCCGACGAACAGCCCGCGCAACTCGGCGAGCTTGCCCGCGTTGCCGCTGGCCAGCACCAGTTTCATGCGCTGCCGATCAGGTCCCAGCGGTTGCCGTACAGGTCGCGGAAGACCACGACCGTGCCGTAAGCCTCGTTGCGCGGCTCGCACTCGAAGTGCGCGCAGGCCGCGGCAAGTCGGGCATGATCGCGCGCGAAGTCGTCGGTGTGCAGGAAGAAGCCCACCCGTCCGCCGTGCTGATTGCCGATGCACGCCTGCTGCTGCGGTGTCGAGGCTTTGGCCAGCAGCAAATTGAACGTGGCGTCGGGCAATGGCGCCATGCGCACCCAGCGCTTGCCATCGCCCTGGTCGCCGTCTTCCAGCAGCACGAAACCGAGCGCGCGAGCGAACCAGTCGATCGCCTCGTCGTAGTCGCGCACCAGCAACGCGATCTGCGCGATGCGCCGGCTCATGGTCGCGCGAGCGCCTCACGCTGCAACGCGATCAATTCACCGATGCCCTTCCGCGCCAGCGCCAGCATCGAATCCAGTTCCTCGCGGCGGAAGGCGTGGCCTTCGGCCGTGCCCTGCAATTCGATGAAGCCGCCGCCGTCGTTCATCACGATGTTCATGTCGGTGTCGCAGGCGGAATCTTCCGCATAGTCGAGATCCAGTACCGGCACGCCTCCTTGCACGCCCACCGATACCGCGGCCACCGCGCCGTGCACCGGATTGCGCTTCAGTCCCTCGCGCTGCATCACCGCGTTCATCGCATCGACCAGCGCGACGTACGCGCCCGTGATCGCCGCGCAGCGCGTACCGCCGTCGGCCTGCAGCACGTCGCAATCCAGGGTGACTACGCGTTCGCCCAGTGCCGCGCGATCGATGCAGGCGCGCAGGGATCGTCCTATCAACCGCTGGATTTCCATGCTGCGCCCGCCCTGGCCGCCGCGGACCGCCTCGCGCTGGGTACGTTCGGAAGTCGCGCGCGGCAACATGCCGTATTCCGCGGTGACCCACCCTTCGCCCTTGCCGCGCAGCCACGGCGGCACGCGCTCCTCGACGCTCGCGGTGCACAGCACGCGCGTATCGCCGCAAGAAATCAGCACCGAGCCTTCCGCGTGCCGGGTGTAGTGGCGTTCGATCGTGACCGCGCGCAACTGGTCGGGCGCGCGGCCGGAAGGGCGGGTGGGCGTCTTCATGGTCGTACCGGTATGCGAGCCGGCAAGTCTAGCGCGTTGCCGCCACCGATGAATGGCATACTGCACGCCCAAACCGCGAGGTAGTCCGATGATCCGCAGCATGACCGCCTACGCCAACGCGGAGAGCACCACCGCGCAGGGCTGGCTCGCCTGCGAGGTGCGCGCGGTCAATCATCGATTTCTGGAAACCGGCGTGCGCCTGCCGGATGAATTGCGCACCCTGGAACCGGCGTTGCGCGAATGCATCGGCACCCGCATCTCGCGCGGCAAGCTCGACTTGACGATGCGCTATCGCCCGCCGTCTTCCGCGGCCGACCTGCTGCTCGATCCGCGCGCGGCCGAACAGTTGTCCATGCTGGCCTTGGAACTGCGCGCGCGCTTTCCGCAACTCGCCACGGATTTCGCCACGCTGCTGGGCTGGCCCGGTCTGCTGGTGAAGCCCGAGCTGGACCAGGCCGGGTTGACGCAGGCGGCGCTGGCCTTGCTGGAGCGCACCCTGGACGAATTCATCGCGGGACGCGAACGCGAAGGCGAGAAACTCGCCGCGGCGATCGCCGAGCGCCTCGACGCCATCGAAAGGATCGTCGCGGAGGTGCGCGCGCTGTTGCCGGAAATCCGCGCTGCCCTGCGCACGAAGCTCGAAACGCGGCTTGCCGAATTGCAGCAGCCTTCGGATCCCGGAAGGCTGGAGCAGGAGCTGGTGATTCAGGTTTCGCGCATGGACGTGGACGAGGAACTCGATCGCCTCGGTGCGCACGTGCACGAAGCGCGACGCGTGCTGGAATTGAAGGAGCCGGTGGGCCGCCGCCTCGATTTCCTGATGCAGGAATTCAATCGAGAAGCCAACACGCTTGGCTCCAAATCCGTCGATGCGCGCCTCACCCGCGCGGTGCTGGAACTGAAGGTTCTGATCGAACAGATGCGCGAGCAGGTGCAAAACCTGGAGTAATCGTCGAAATTCGTGGTTGTTTGTTCTCCTCTGCAACCATGCCCGAATTGATTGAAATGCGCCGGATGCGGGGTGGCTTCAATCCTGTTGTGAAGCGACCGCCGGTCTGGATCGACGATAATCGGTTCGACCTCAATATCGGTCATGTGTCTTGCGAAAGAGAGGGCCGCACGAGATGCTCGCGCGGCCCCGAGGATGCAGCCAGGCCGTTTGCACCGGGATAGTCAGAACTTGACCGTGACGCGGGCCCAGTAATAACGGCCCATGGTGTCGAAGTCGTTCGGATCGGTATTGGCGTTCTGCGAGTTGTTGGCGTACAAAAGTGGCGGTTGCTTGTCCATCACGTTGTCCACGCCCAGATCGATGCGGGTGTTGATCGGTTCGATGGTGTAGCCAACCTGCACGTTGTTGTACACGTACGCGCCGAAATGCAACACGTATGGACCTGCGGGACCGGTGGGAGTAAAGCCGGTGGCACCGGTGGCGCCTTGCGTGGGGTCGAGCGAACCCACCTTGAAGTGGCTGATGTATTGCATCGTCCACTGCGCATCCCAGGGCCCCAACTGCCAGCCGAGGGTGCCCAGGGCACGGATGCGCGGGAAGAAGCAGATCGCGCCGAGCCCTCCGGACACACCGGCCGCGCTCGGACAGGAAGCTTCCAGGGACGAGCCGGTCGAGCCCATGATGCCAACGTAGTTCAAGACCGAGTTTCCGGGCTCGCCCGGCGCAGACTGCACCTTCGCCTGGTTCATGTAGGTCGCGTTCAAACCGACGTTGAACTGGCCGAACGAGAATTGCGGCAACTTGTAATTGGCCGACAGGTCCACGCCCTTGACATCGAAGCGGCCGAGGTTTGCCGTCGGCAAGGTGAACAGATCGGGCTGGCCCAGCGTGCCCGGGGTATTGCTGCGCGTGATGAATCGGCAAAATTCCGACTGACCGTAAAAGCAGAGATTCAGCACGCTCTGCGCGCCGACCGTGGCGATCACGTTGTTCAGATAGATGCGCCAGACGTCGGCCGTGAGCGACAAGCCGGGCACGTAGTGCGGCGAATAGACGGCACCGAAGTCAAACGACTTGCCGCTTTCGGGCCCGAGGTTGATGCCGGTGTATGCCGATCCCGCGGTGATTGCCCTGAGCTGCTGGGCGCTGGCGACCAGGGTGTCGACGAAGCTGCCATCCAGCGGTACGTTCGGGCACGCGGGATTCGATACGGTGATGTGGTCGCAGGGGTCGGATGACAGCAGCGGCGCACTGGTGTTCGGAGCCTGGAATATGTCCTCGAGGGTGGGCGCGCGGAACACCTTCTGGACCGTGCCGCGCAACAGCAGGTCGTCGATCGGCTTCCATTCCAGGGCGATCTTCCAGTTGCTGGTGCTGCCGAATTCGCTGTACTTGGAAAAACGATCGCCCAGGATGACATTGAACATCTGGAACCCCGGCAGATCCTTGAGGACCGGGATGAACATCTCGGCATAGGCTTCCTTGACGTTGAAGCCGCCCTGCAGATGCGCGGAGCAATTGCTGGACAAGACGCAGGTGTAGTTGGCGGCCGGGTTGATGAGCAAGCCGCTGGCTACCGTGTTGTCGGTGTACTCCTTGCGGTAAACCGCGCCGGCCGCCAATTGCACCGTGCCGGCGGGCAGGTTGAACAAGCCACCGCTGATATCCGCGTGTTCGAGGCGTTCGATACTCCAGGTATCGATTATCGCGGGGGCGGACGCGGCCTGGATTACCGCCTGGGTGTTTGCATTGAACAGGTTGAACGGATCGAACGGCGTGCACTGCGAGAGCGAAATCGGATTCACGGCCGTGCCGCACTGGATCACACCGTCCGCGTTCTTGAACGAAGGACCGGCCTCCTCATTCAGAAGGGTTTGGTTCGGTACGCCGAAGTTGGTGTTGATCGACGAAATATGGCCGTAGTTGTAGCCGACATCCCAGGTCCAGTCCTGGTTGAAGAGATTGACGTTGCCCTTGAGCCCGGTGATCAACTGGTCCGTGGTCGTTGAATTCGCAAAGAACCGGTTGCCGGCCGGAAAGTTGCGCAGCGCAATGGCTGCGCCATTGTGGGAAAAGTCAACGCCGAAGGGGTTGTAGTAGTTGTCTTTTGAAATGGTGAATCCGCTGTCGAAGCCGTTCGAGCCGCTGCCGAATACGGCCGGCGCCAACTGGGCCGCCGCCACCGTCTTGTTGTCGTACACCGTGGCATAAAAATCCACGTTGTCGGTCAGGTGATATGTGCCTTTGAAAAACCCGTTGGTGCGCTCCTGCGGGGTCATCAGCAAGTTGACCGAGGCGTAGTTGTATTTGTCCTGCGTGCTGTTGAAGCAGTGATAGTCGGCGAAAGTGGTCGGGCTGGTACCCGACGTCGCCGCGCTCGGATTCAGCGACAGGCTGCTGCAACCGGCGAGATTCGGCGGGAGGTTCATCGCCGGAGTTACGAAAATGCGATCTCGCGCGGCGTAAGAAGAACCGCCCGGAACGACGACGACTCCGGATCCCGGCAGCGCCACGCTGCTGCCGTTGGTGGTGGTCGCGAGCAGGCTGAGTGCGTCGCGGGAGAACTCGCGTGAGGCCTGTTCCACGGGGTCGAATTTGTTGTAGTCCACCCCGGCCAGAATGCTGCCCTTGTCGGAGGTCTGACCGAAGATGAAGCTGGCGCCCCGGCGTGCGCCGTCGCCACGATCGGAGATGCCGTAGTTCGCCGAGAACTGCGCGCCCTGGTAGTTGTCCTTCAGGATGATGTTGATGACGCCCCCGATCGCCTCCGATCCGTACACCGCGGAGGCGCCGTCGGTCAGCACTTCGATGCGATCCACCGCAGCGGCCGGGATGGTGTTCAAATCGACGCCAGTGCCGGCAGTGACGCTGCCGACAAAATCTGCCACGCGCTGTCCATCGATCAGCACGAGGGTCCGGCCCGGGCCCAAGCCACGCAGGCCAATCAAGCTCTGTCCCGCGCCGCCGCCGTTGTTGACGCGACCGTTCGTGACGCTTCCGCTCATTACCGGAAGATTTTGAATCACATCGCCCAGCGTCAGCTTGCCGGTGCTCTGTATCTGCTGCGCGGACACGGCCACGACCGGGTTGGAGGTTTCCAGATCCACTCGGCGGATGTGCGAGCCCGTGACCACGATGGTCTGCAGGGTTTGCGGTTGCTGGTTACCTTGGCCTTGGCTGGCGGCTTGATCCTGAGCGTAGGCGCTCCCGACCGCACCCACAGCCGCAATGGCGCTCAACGAAAGAGCCGTACGCACCGCCTTCGAAAGCTCATTGCGGTCGAGCTTCATTTGATTTTTAAGCATGTGACCTCTCCCGGAACTATGGATGCAATGCAGATCGCCAACACGATTCGGTGTTAACGATATTTTTATATGGCTGAAGAACGCGAATGTGCCGCGGGCTTAGTGAGTGCGTCTCACAAATTGCGCGATAACGTGCGCTCGACATTCAATGCCGTGCATCGGAGAGACCACGACGCATCGTTTCCCTCGCCGTGGTCCCGAAGCGTTGTCGAAAAAGTCGCGAGAACGTGCTGCGACTTTCGAATCCGCTTGCCAGTGCGACTTCAGTCACGGCAAGGTTGCCGGACTGCAACAGGTACTTCGCCCGCAGAAGCCTTTGGTGCACCAAGTACGCGTGAGGCGTCTCCAGGAACACCGAGCTGAATGTCCGGAGAAAATGGCATGACGAGTAGTTCGCCATGCGAGCGAGCATTTCGTTGTCGAGTTCCTCATCACATCGCGCGTTCATGAAGTTGCGCACGCGCTGCAGACGCAAAAACACCTGGCGTCTCTTTGCGTAGGTCCTGCCGGGGCAGCGCGCGAGCGCTGCCCGCAAGGCCGTCTGCCCGAGGGCGATTTCACCCGCGATGGCGTGCACCGCGCTTTCCAGTTCCCATGGCAAAGCGGCGCGCGCGACGGCGACGGCTTTATGCCTCAGGTCGCGGCTGATTTGATGGAACTCGGGCAGCAGCTGCGTGTCGTGCCCGCATGTATCGGTCAGCAGGGTTGCCCAGGCACGCTTCGCTCCCAGCAGGACCAGCCAACGGGAATTGGCGTGGCCAACGGCCTTGACGCCAGTCTCGTATTCCGTGATCAAGGCTTCCTTGGCGCGAACCGTGTGGCTCAGATTCGTGCTATTGACACGCACGGTCCCGTGGATGGGGGCCCAAAACCCCGCGGCTTCTCCCAGCACCTGAAGGGTGCAGCCGCCTCCCTCTCCATAAACGATGAACATGCTGCCGTCATCATGGATCGTCTTGAGCAAATTGCCGCCTTGCTTGAGACGCTGGGTATGGAAGCGTACGATTTCTTTGCAGCCGGACAAGTTTTGTCTCCTGCAAGATCAATCTGAAGCACTTGTCGCACACTCGGTACGGCACGCCATGATCGTTATGGGCGGGGACGTCGTGTCTTTCGTGGTTCGAGAAGGATCGTGGCCGCGCGCTGGCTGGCGATCGGATTGTCCACGTCACGTGCTCAGTTCCCAGACGGATACGAACATGCGCAACAAGGCGCACGCAGGTCAACAGAAATTCTGCGAACGGTGCGAATTGATCGGTGAGCGGGCTTGCCAGGCTCCGCGCGGGAATGCACGCTGCGCATCATGACCACGCCGCGCCTCAGCACGCTGGTGCTCGCCACCTCGATCCTGTGGGCGCTGGGTTGGGCCTTGTGGGTGACGAATTTTTTGCTGGATCCGCCGCCGTTCGTAGTGGATCACTCTCTGCGCGGGATCCCGGTGTTCATGTTCGGCGCGATGTTGTGCCTTGCCGTCGGCCGCATGCTGGGATGGTTGCAAAGTCGCACTGGTGAGCCTTTGTGCGCCTCCCCGGTATTTCTCACGATGGTGGTGATCGTCGCAGTCATTGCAGCGACTCTCGTACTCAGCCTTTTTTACGAGTTCGTCATGCACATGATCGTGCCGCGTTGGGGCAGCCCGACGTGGAAGAACGTCCTGGAACAGATGCCGATGATGTCGTGGCTTTTCGTCGCGTGGGCGCTGTTGTATTTCGCGCTCGTTACCGACGCAGACAGGCGGGATCGGGAGGTCAGGCTGGCGCAGGCCACCACCGCTGCCCGTGACGCGCAACACCGGCTGCTGGTACAGCAGATCAATCCTCATTTTCTTTTCAACGCGCTCAACACCGTGTACGCGCTGGTGCTCGAGCACGACGAAGTGCGCGCGCAGCGCTGCCTGCTTGCATTGTCGGCCTTCATGCGCGCCTCGATCGACCGCAACGCACCGCGCTCGGTGCCGTTGTCGAGCGAGCTGGCTTCGGTGCGGCATTACCTGGACATAGAGCTGATTCGCTTCGGCGACCGCCTTCGTCTTGACGAATCAGTTCAGCCGGGCGTGCTTGGCATGATCGTGCCGGCCCTGATCCTGCAACCGCTCGTGGAGAACTGCATCAAGCACGGGCTCAGCGGTAACACGGGATCGATGACCATCTGGTTGTCGGCCGCGCTTGAAAACGACGAACTGGTGCTGAGTGTGGAGAACGATGGCCGGTCCCCGCCAAAACAGGACGCGCAAGCAGCCGGAGTGGGTCTGAACAATGTCAGAGAGCGCCTGCATCTGTTGTACGGCGACAATGCACGATTGGTCGCCCGCGCACGGACAGCCGACGGATTCATCGCACGCGTGCATCTGCCTGCATCATGACCGGACCATTGCGCGCGCTGATCGTCGACGATGAGCCGCTGGCGCGCCGGGTGCTGCGGCGTCTGTTGCGCGATTCGCCCGACGTGGTCGTCGCCGGAACTGCCTCCAACGGCCTGGAAGCTCTGGACTTGCTGGCGCGCGAAGAAATCGACCTGCTGTTCCTCGACATCGAAATGCCGGCGCTGGCCGGATTGGAACTCGCCACGCGTCTGCAGCCCGCAGCATCGGCGGCCGTCGTGTTTGTCACGGCATGGCCACAGTATGCCGTCGCCGCTTTCGGTGTAGACGCCGCCGATTACCTCGTGAAGCCGGTCGATCCATTGCGGCTGCAGCATGCGATCGAACGTGCGCGTTCGCGGCTCACGATGAGCAACAGCGCACAGCGCGTTACCCCGCTCGAGTCGTCGCTGCAAACGCTCCACGCGCGGCAGCCGGCCTCGGCGCCTCCGCACCTGTGGGTTGAATCGGGGCGGGAACGGCAACGACTGGCCCTCGACCAGATCGAGTGGTTTTCCGCAGACGGCGATTACGTGCAGGCACATACGGCAACCCGCAGCCATTTGATGCGCGGATCACTGAATCAGTTGGAGAGCGCTTTGCCTGCGACGCTCGTGCTGCGCATCCACCGTTCGACGCTGGTCAACGTCGGCGCCGTGACGCGGGTTACCTCGAGCAACGGTCAATTGCTCCTGACCATGCGGTCCGGTGCGAGCTTGCAGGTGGGACGGCGCGCGCGTGCGCGCGTGAGGCGCAGACTTGAATAACGCTTGCCGATGGTCAGCTCTTGCAGGCGCCATGGGGCGAGCGCGCCGCCGTGCCGAAGGGCTATCGTCTCGACAAGACAATAGTTGCGCGCCACCGGGGCCGAACCCGATGGCGCGCCGTGACACATCTGCCCGTTGGAGCGGGCACCTCCAGTCTCGCGCAAGACGATTTTCAATCGGTCGCAGAATTCAGTTGTTTTCGTGCCAAAAAGTGCGCATTTTTGAGATCGCAATGGATTGCCGGATCCACATCTGGGTATATTCCGCGCTGTTGTAACGCAACGCGCGCAGCGCCACCCCGATGCCGCAAGGCGGTCAAACGGAGTTCGCCTTCCATGGCGTCGAAGATCGAGCCCGTTCCTCACCACCGCGGCGCTTCACTGCGGGCCTCTCCCTCCCGGCAAACCCGGACAGAAGGAACTGCGCCAATTCCGGCAAGCGCCCGGATTGCCCGGTCGGGCACCATGGCTCGACATTCCCTGGGACCTCACTGAGAAAAATGATGAATCGACGAAAGCTCAGATCGGTGCTCCTTGCCGGAATGTGCTGCAGCGGCTTGGCGCAATCGCAAAGCGTCAAGGCGCCGTATTTCGAAATGGCACCCGCGGAGCAGTACCGGATTTCAAATCGCGCGAATGAAATCGCGTTGGCGCGAAGTGCCGCGCCGCCGTCGATCTCCGGGGATGCCCAAGTGCTTGTGCTCGGAGTTCATGGCTACGAAACGGCCGTGAAAGGCAAGAATGGCTTCGTGTGTTTGGTCGAACGCTCCTGGGATGCGAATTTCGACGCCCCCGAGTTCTGGAATCCCAAAATACGTGGTCCCGACTGCTTTAACCCGCCGGCTGTTCGCTCCGAGCTGCCCAAATACCTCAAGCGCTCGGAGTGGATCCTTGCCGGCGACACCAAACAGCAGGTGATCGAAAAAACCGAGGCCGCGTTCGCCGGCCACACCTTCAAAGCTCCTGAGGCCGGCGCGTTTTCGTTCATGCTGTCGAAGGCGGGCTATCTTGGCGATGCCGCCAGGGGGCCGTGGGTTCCCCATGTCATGTTTTTCTTCCCGCACGGCCAGGCCGACGACTGGGGCGTGGGCAAGGGCGACTCCCCCATTGTCGTAAAGGAGGGGAGCGCGATCGAATCGACAGTTGTCTTGATTCCGGTTCGTACTTGGTCAGACGGGTCCCCGGCACCGACGCCGGCAAAAAGACGCCCCATGTGACAACACCGAGGCAGCCGCATCGGATGCTCGAGCGATCATTGGGCGTCGATGCAGCCGTTCGTCGCAACGATCGCCTGCGGGTGTGGAACCCGGTCTGATCCGGGCGGCGAAAGTACGCCCGCGCCCGCTCTTATACCTGCCTCGTTTGCGCAAACAGAGAACTGCCATTCGTTCCAACCAAAACATTCATTGCGCCGGCGGAGGCATGTAGCGGAAGAGCACTCCGCCACCATAATTGCCGCCGTATAAGCTGGTGCCATAAAGGGCGTTGTCGAACCCGCGGATCAACGGGGAAATGACCATGCTTTCATCTATGCTGGGGAATACATAGAGCTCGGTATACGCACCGGCAGGAGAAAGACGGAAAATAACGTTGTCTGCCTGATAGCTGTCAAAGCCAGTTCCGTAGAAATAGCCGTCCGGCATTAGGATCAATTTTTCGTCGATGATCGACCAGTCTTTCGAGCCGAAAGTACCCAGATCGGTGAATTGCCCGTCCAGAGACAGGCGGTACATGCTGTCCATTTGCCCACCGTGGTGGGGGAACAACACCCCATATAGCGCTCCGTCCGGGCCGATGGTGACGGGCGTTGCCGGAGTACCCTCGTTTGTCGCATCGAACTGGTGCAGGATGGTGAAAACTTCATCCGGGGCAAGGCGGAATATCGCGCTGGGGCTGCCGCCCCTGCTTCCCAAGATCACGCCATAGAGGTTGCCGTCCGCTGCGAGCGCCGGCTCGTTCGGGCAAGAAAAACTCTGGTCGGCTGCGAGCGTGTGCAGAACCTTGAAGGCTCCGCTCGGAGAGAGCTTGTAGATGGCAGCTGGAAGCCTGCTTGGGAAATGATTTGTCAGTCCTATCCAGTTTCCCAGAATGTCCTGGACAGGTGCGTTGCAAGCAATGCCTGCATACCGGGCTTCGTGAATTACTTTGAATTCACCTTCGGGCGAGAGTCGGAAAAACCCATCATATTTCCTGGAATCGACAGGATCCGTACGGGTATATCCGCCATAAAGATTTCCGTCCGCGCCGACCTTGAGCCACGGAGCCGGGTAATATCCCCATGGGAATTGATACAGGGCCCGGATTGTGCGTGTAACCGGATCAACCCGATAGACGCTTCCGCCGGCTTCGCTGTAGCCGTGTTGATCGACGATGGTATTGCTGAAATAAGTCGTGCCGTAATAAGCGCCATCGGGACCCGCGGTAATGTTTTGGGCGCCGTGACCAAGCACCGCCTGCTCGTCGGTGCAGTGGTTTGAAGGATCGCAGAAGGCGTGCAGCACCTGAGGACTGGCTGGAGCCGCGGCCAAGTGGCTCGTCGTGAGCAACAGCGTTGCTGCCATCAACGCATACATGAATGCATGGCGCCAATATCCGTTCATCGCCAACCTCCCCATTGAGCGAATCCCTAGTCGGGTGATTCTTGCGCTGGAGACGCGGGTTGTCCATTACCGGCCTGACCCGCGGCGAGGGCATGCAATGCGCAGCCTGTAGGCGAGTTACACTTCTGCGCTTGCCGGCGAGGCCGCATGTCCGATCATCCGAAAACCGGAACGCTGTTCGTGGTCGCCGCACCGTCGGGAGCCGGCAAGTCGACGCTGGTGAACGCGCTGCTCGATCGCGAGCCAGGGATCGTATTGTCAATCTCCTATACCGATCGCGCGCCGCGGCCGGGCGAGTCGGACGGCAAGCACTACCATTTCGTGACGCCGCAGGTGTTCGACCGCATGGCGGCGCAGGGCGATTTCTACGAGTACGCGGTGGTGCACGGCGACCGCAAGGGCACGGCGCGCACCGCCGTGGAGCCGATCCTCGCCGGCGGTCGCGACGTGCTGCTGGAAATCGACTGGCAGGGTGCGCGGCAGGTGCGCGCGGTGGCGCGTGCGTGCGTGTCGATCTTCATCCTGCCGCCTTCGCGCATGGAGCTGGAACGCCGCCTTCGCGCGCGCGCAACGGATTCGGAAGCGACCATCGAACGGCGCCTGGCCGCTTCGCGCGAGGAAATCTCCCACGCGCACGAATTCGACTGCGTGATCGTCAACGATGATTTCGACAAGGCGGTGGCGCAATTGCAGTCGATCGTGCACGCCGTGCGTGCCGGCCGCGCGCCGGGATGCGAGCAGCACGGGGAATTGATCCGGCAACTGCTGGCGGAATGATCAAAAACTCAACCACCAGCACCCGCCGCGCTGCATCACGCCGAAATTGCGCGACTGGGTGAAGTCCTCGCCGCGCGGCTGCGTCAGCACGGTCACGCCCCAGGGATCCGGCGCGGTGTAGTCCGCGTCGTCGGGCAGGGCGCCGGAAGGATCGGGCGGACCGTTGAACTCGACCCCGATGAGCGGTTGCTTCAGCCAGCGCTCGAATTCCCGCATGCGCGCGTTCGCGCCGTGGCGGTCGTAGCCGCGCCAGTCGATCAGGCCGGCGAGCGCGTTCGGATCGTCGCCATTGAACGCCACCGCGATGCGCTCGCGCAGCGCCTGCGGGGACCGTGGGCAGGCGGCGTTCGTGCCGGCACTCTGCACGCCGTTCGTGTCGCGGACCACGCCGCCCGCATCCGCGGCAGCGATGCCGTTCGCCGAATCGGCCACGCCGATCGAAGGTTCCTGCGTGCCGCAGGGTTGGTCGGTGAAAACGGGTTCGCCGCTGGAGCCGATGCAGCGATGCACCTGCGCGTCCGCGGAATGCATCGCGCAAAAAATCGCAAGCAACACCAAGCCAAGGAGAGGGATGAACCGCATCGCACCAGTCTATCCGTGCGCCCCGTGCGCGGCGCGTGATGCGCGTTTGGCGATTCAACCGTGCAAGCGCTCCATCACCGCGACCGTTGCCCGGGCGCGGTTCAGCGTGTAGATATGCAGGCCCGGCGCGCCGCCTTCCAGCAGACGCTGGCACAGGGCGGCAACGATGTCCGCGCCGAATTCGCGGATGGCTTCCGCGTCGTCGCCGAACGCCGCCATGCGCTTGGCGATCCAGCGCGGGATTTCCGCGCCGCACAGGTCCGAGAAACGCCGCAATTGCGCGAAATTCGAAATCGGCATCACGCCCGGCACGACCGGAATCGCGACGCCCAGCCTGCGCGCTTCATCCACGAAGCGGAAATAGCCGTCGGCGTTGTAGAAGTACTGGGTGATCGCGCCGTCGGCGCCCGCGTCCACCTTGGCCTTGAAGTGCTTCAGGTCCGATTGCGCGTGGTCGGATTGCGGATGGCATTCGGGATAGCAGGCGACTTCGATGTGGAAGAAGCCGTCGTGTTCGCGGCGGATGAAGTCGACGAGCTCGCTTGCGTAGCGGAAGTCGCCCGGCGTGGCCATGCCCGAGGGCAGGTCGCCACGCAGCGCGACGATGCGCTTGCAGCCCATCGCCTTGTACTCGTCCAGCAGCGCGCCGATCTCCTCGCGCGAACCGCCCATGCACGATACATGCGGCGCCACCTCCAGCGCGTGCGTCCCGCGCAGATGCCGCACCGTGCGCGGCGTGTGCGTCAGCGTCGAACCGCCCGCGCCGAAGGTGACGCTGACGTACTCGGGCGCCAGCGCCTTCAGCTTGGGGAGCGCGCGCTCCAACTGCGCGCGCTGCTCGTCGGTCTTGGGAGGAAAAAATTCGAGCGAGACCGGCGCCATGCAATCAGTACCGATAGTGCTCGGGCTTGTATGGGCCTTCGATCGGCACGCCCAGGTAGTCGGCCTGCTCCCTGGAGAGCCTGGTCAGCTTCACGCCGATCTGTTCCAGGTGCAGGCGCGCGACTTCTTCGTCCAGTTTCTTGGACAGGCGGTAGACGGTCTTTTCGTATTTGTCCTTGTTCGCCCACAGGTCGATCTGCGCCAGCGTCTGGTTGGAGAACGAATTGGACATCACGAACGCCGGATGGCCGTGCGCGCAGCCGAGGTTGACCAGCCGCCCTTCGGCCAGCAGGTAGATCGACTTGCCGTCCGGGAACACGTAGCGGTCCACCTGCGGCTTGATGTTTTCGCGCCTGGCCGCCTTCTGCAGGCGATCCACCTGGATCTCGTTGTCGAAGTGGCCGATGTTGCACACCAGCGCGTGGTTCTTCATGCGCTGCATGTGCTCCAGCGTGATCACGTCGCGGTTGCCGGTGGTGGTGACGTAGATGTCGCCGATGCCGAGCGTTTCCTCGACGGTGGTCACCTGGAAGCCTTCCATCGCCGCCTGCAGAGCGTTGATCGGATCGATCTCGGTGACGATCACGCGCGCGCCGAATCCTTTCAGCGAGTGCGCCGAACCCTTGCCGACATCGCCGTAGCCGCAGACCACGGCGACTTTGCCGGCGACCATCAAATCCGTTGCCCGCTTGATGCCGTCGGCCAGCGACTCGCGGCAGCCGTAGAGGTTGTCGAACTTGGACTTGGTGACCGAGTCGTTGACGTTGATCGCCGGCACCAGCAGCTTGCCGGCTTCCATCATCTGGTAGAGGCGGTGCACGCCGGTGGTGGTTTCCTCTGACACGCCGCGCCATTCGCTCGCGACCTTCTTCCAGAATCCGGGGCGGCCGGTGCGCGTGGTCTTGAGCAGATCCTTGATGACCTGTTCCTCGTGGTTGGCGCCGGGCGAATCGACCCACTTGTCGCCGTCTTCCATCTCCACGCCCTTGTGGATCAGCAAGGTCGCGTCGCCGCCGTCGTCCACGATCAGCTCCGGGCCCTTCATGCCGGGATGCGTCAGCGCATCAAGCGTGCACTGCCAGTATTCCTCCAGCGTCTCGCCCTTCCACGCGAATACCGGGATGCCGGCCGCGGCGATCGCGGCGGCAGCGTCGTCCTGGGTGGAGAAGATGTTGCACGATGCCCATCGCACCGAGGCGCCCAGCGCCTTCAGCGTCTCGATCAGGACCGCGGTTTCCTTGGTCATGTGCAGCGAACCGGTAACGCGCACGTCCTTCAGCGGTTGCTGCGGCGCGTAGCGGGCGCGGATCTGCATCAGGCCCGGCATTTCCTCCTCGGCCATGCCGATGCGCTTGCGGCCGAGTTCGGCCAGCGAAAGATCGCGCACCTTGTAATCGTGCGTTGCGGGTTCCTTGGTAACGGCGTTCATGGTGTTTGCTCCGTCGTGTGAGTCGGACCGACTCGCTAACGGGCGCGGTTGAAGTGAAAACTTCGCCGAGCCTGGCCGTCGTCCGGTCGCAGCGCCCCTCGGCGAAGGGCGACGGCGCCGTCGCGCCGTCGCGGGTGATGATTGCCTACTTCAGCTTGGCCGCCTTGCGCAATTCCTCGGCGCGGTCGGTTTGCTCCCACGAAAACGCCGTGGCGGTTTCGGACTTCTTCACCATCTTGCCGTTTTCGCGTTCTTCCCAGTGATAGACGTGCTGGAACGGCTTGCGGCCGAAGTGGCCATAGGCCGCGGTCGGCTGGTAGATCGGGTGGATCAGGTCCAGCATCTTGATGATGTGGTAGGGGCGCAATTTGAAATGCGCGCTCACCAGCTTGGCGATCTTGGCGTCGTCGATCTTGCCGGTGCCGAACGTCGTCACCGAAATGGAAGTGGGTTCGGCCACGCCGATCGCGTAGCTCAATTGCACTTCGCACTTGTCGGCCAGGCCCGCGGCGACGATGTTCTTGGCGACGTATCGCGCGGCGTACGCGGCCGAGCGATCGACCTTCGACGGGTCCTTGCCCGAGAACGCGCCGCCGCCGTGGCGGCCCATGCCGCCATAGGTATCGACGATGATCTTGCGCCCGGTCAGGCCGGCGTCGCCTACCGGTCCGCCGATCTCGAACTTCCCGGTCGGGTTAATGTGCACCTTGTTCTTCGGCAGCGCGTCCAGCCACTTCTTCGGCAGCACCGGTTTCAGGATCAGCTCGCGCACGCCGTCCACAAGATCCTTGCGCGAGACCTTCGGATCGTGCTGCGTGGAGAGCACCACCGCATCGAGACCGACGATCTCGTCGTCCTCGTAGCGCAAGGTGACCTGCGATTTCGCATCGGGACGGAGCCACTTCAATTTGCCGGCCTTGCGCACCTTCGATTGCTGCTCGACCAGCCGGTGCGAGTAATGGATCGCGGCCGGCATGTAATCGTCCGACTCGTTGCAGGCGTAGCCGAACATCAGGCCCTGGTCGCCCGCGCCCTGGTCTTCCGGCTTGGCGCGCTCGACGCCCTGGTTGATGTCCGGCGACTGCTTGCCGATCAGGTTGATCACGCCGCAGGTCGCGCCGTCGAAACCGACGTCGGAAGAGTTGTAGCCGATGCCGAGGATCACCTTGCGCGTCAGCGCCTCGATGTCCACCCACGCGTTGGTGGTGATCTCGCCGGCCACGATGGCGACGCCCGTCTTGACCAGCGTTTCACAGGCCACGTGCGCGTGCTTGTCCTGCGCCAGGATCGCATCCAGGACGGCGTCCGATATCTGGTCGGCGACCTTGTCCGGATGGCCCTCGGAGACCGATTCGGAGGTGAACAGGTGGCTGCTCATCGTGGCTCTGCTCCCATGGGTATTATCCCTTTATGCGGATGGAAGGATGGATTGGCCGGTCATGATACATGGAAGCGGCCGGTATTGCGCGAATCGTAGCCCGGACGGAGCGAAGCGGAATCCTGGACATTTTCCCGGATTGTGGCGGTGTGCGGCTCCATCCGGGCTACGCCGCGGCGGCGAATTCCGCCTCGGCGCCGGCCTGCAGCGCATCGAAATACTCGCGGGTCAACCGCAATTGCTCGTGCGCGCTTTCCGCGCGGTTGACCACGGAACGAAACGCCGCGTTTTCGGAACGATCCCTGGCATACCAGCCCAGGTGCTTGCGCGCGATGCGCACGCCTTGATGCTCGCCGTGGAATGCGTACAAATCCTGCAAATGCCCGAGCAGGATGTTGCTTACCTCGGCCATGCCCGGTTCCGCCAGGAGTTCGCCGGTCGCGAAGTAATGCTCGATTTCGCGGAAGATCCACGGCCGGCCCTGCGCCGGGCGGCCGATCATCACCGCATCCGCTCGCGTGTGATCGAGGACGAGCCGCGCCTTCGCCGGCGAATCGATGTCGCCGTTGGCGATCACAGGGATCGAAACGCTGGCCTTCACCGCGGCGATGGTGTCGTACTCGGCCACGCCTTCGTATTTGTCCGCGCGGGTGCGGCCATGCACGGCGAGCGCCGCGATGCCAGAGTCCTGCGCGATGCGCGCGATGTCCAGCGCGTTGCGGTGTTCGCGGTCCCGGCCGGTGCGGATCTTCAGCGTGACCGGCACGTCCACGGCCCGCACCACCGCCGCGCAGATGCGCGCGACCAGCGGCTCGTCCTGCAGCAGCGCCGAGCCCGACCATACGTTGCAGACCTTCTTCGCCGGGCAGCCCATGTTGATGTCGATGATCTGGGCGCCGTTGTCGGCGTTGTAGCGCGCGGCTTCGGCCAGCATCGCCGGATCGTGGCCCGCGATCTGCACAGAGACGGGATCGGGCTCGCCCGCGTGGTCCATGCGCCGAAGCGATTTGGTCGTATTCCACAAACGCGGATCGGCCGTGGTCATTTCCGACACGGCCAACCCCGCGCCCAGCTTCTTGCAGAGCTGGCGGAACGGCTTGTCGGTAACGCCGGCCATCGGCGCGAGCACGACGGGCGGATCGATGGGGATGGGGCCGATATGCATCGGCGGAGTATAGCGTTCCAGAATTGCAGAATAAGGTCGGTGCACGAAGCATGACCTGGATGAATGTTGGGAGATACAACTACGAAAACTTGTATGCAACTCTATTTTCGCAAACAACGATATGGCCATTTTGTTCAAGAGCTTTTACCAATTCCGACAACTCGCGGTCCGAGAGGTTCTTTTGGAAAAGCGCGTTGATAGTGCTTGATAGTGTTTTCAGCGTGCGCGGCCGCGAATTGCCTCGTTGTTTGATGTTGGCAACAACAACAGAAACACGATCCGACAAACTGTTGGAGTTTGTCGCCTTGATGATGGGGATGTCGTGAATGCTTTTTGAGCGGCAGGCATGAATTTTTTGGGACTTAAGATAAGCAATGAGTGGATCGAAGCCCGTATCCTTGGAAATGATATGGAAGAACGGGGCTTCATCTTGGGCTGCGATTTTGCCAATGAAATAAGCGATGTGAAAGTCGAGTGCATTAGGTCCATTGCCTGAAATTTTGACGTATTTGCCGTTGGAACCCAGATGCTGCAAAGCCTCGACGACGTCAAAGTTGACCTTCGACTGGTTCGCACCCATGAACACGTAGACTTTGAAGAACTCCTTGCCCAGAGCCGAGAGTGCCGCCGGCTGGACGTTCTCATAGTCGATCAGGACATAATTCGTTCGCACGGGAGAGCTCGCCCTTGTCACCAATTAGTGGTTTGTTTGCATTAATGTAGCCATCTCCTCCGGCGTTTTCAGTTTCGCGCCGCGGAAATACCACACGCGCAGTTCCAGTCCGCGCGGGCTGACGCCGATGTAGGAGAAATCGATGCCGGGCCAGTGCGCCCAGCGCAGGGTGTCGGCGAAGCCTTCGTTCTCCAGTTCCAGCAGCACGCCGATGCAGGGGTAGTTGTTCTTGCGCGCGTAGTCTTCCAGCACTTTCTGCGTGTAGCGCAGCAGCGGCCGCACCAGCTTGCTGGAACGCCAGGCCTTGCCGACGAAGCAGCGGTAGTAATAAAGCGGTTGCCCCAGGCGTGGCAGGATCTTCGACGTGGCGGTGGACACCGCGGCCAGTTCGCCGCGTTCGTCCAGCACGTGCGCGACGACCTCGTTCAGGCGCTGCGTGGCGCGCTCGCCTTCGACGTTGGCCTGCTCGCGCAGCCAGAACGCGCGGATCGTTTCGCCCACCGCGGGGTCGAGCTGCATCCAGTCGGTGACGTAGCGGTATTCGGCCATGAAAAATCTCGGATTTGTCGTGCTTGTCATTCCGGCGAAAGCCGTACAAATTTGTCTGGAACAAATTTGAACAACCGAAGGTTGGCCTGAAAGGCAAAGTCCATGGATGGATTTTGTAATCCGGCGCCTTCGTTTCATTTGCCGTCCGTGGCGCTGGATCGCGGCCAATCCCAGGCCGGCACGATGAAGGGGTATCGGCCTTTTATCCAAACCTCGCGATCACCTCATCGTACCGCGGCATCGCGGCCGCTGCGCCGGGCCGCTCGGTGCTGAGCGCGGCGGCGCGGTTGGCGTGCCGCACCATTTCCGCGAACGGCCGGCCTTCGAAGCGCAGCATCGCGGCGGCCAGCGCGCCGCAGAAGCAATCGCCCGCGCCGGTTGTATCGACGACCTTGGCGGGTTCGGCGGGCATCCGGTAGCACGAGGCCGCGTCGTTGCGTCGATGCTGCTCGTCGTGAGAGACGAAGCAGCCATTCGCGCCGAGCGTAATCACGGCGGTTCCCTCCGGCAGGAGGCGCCGCGCCAGCACGTGCAGGGTGGCGTCGCTCATCGAAACCAACGTGCCCGCGTCGATGTCCACGTCGAGGAATCGCCCGCACAACTGCGCGAGTTCGGTTTCGTTGGGAGTGATCAGGTCGGCCTCCCGCAACAGGCTCCAGGTCAGTTGCGGATGCGCGGGCGCGGGATTCAACACCCGGATCAAGCCCTGTTCGCGCGCCAATTCCATCGCCGCCCCCACCGCATCCAGACCCGTTTCCAGTTGCACCAGCAGCATGCGCGCACCCGCGAAGACGTCCCGCTTCGCGCGGATGAAATCCGCAGCCAGCGCGGCGTTCGCTCCGGGACTCACCACGATGCAATTGCGGCCGGTGTCGTCCACCCACACCGCGGTCGAAGCGGTGGGTTGATCGTCGAGTTTCTGCCAACGGCAGGTCAGCGATTCGCCGCGCGCGTCTTCCTGTGCGCTCGTGCCCAGCGCATCATTGCCGATCGCGCCGATGAACACTGTCCCGGCATCCTGCCGATGGCACGCGACGGCCTGGTTGAATCCCTTGCCGCCCGGGCCGGTGGAAAACCCGTGTCCCAGGCGCGTTTCGCCTTCTTTCGGGAAGCGGTCCACGCGCGAGACGTGGTCGCGGTTGTAGCTGCCGACCACGATTACGTGCGGCGCGCTCGCATTCATGCGCGGTCGACGAAATGGTCCGCCAGCGCGCGTTCGGCTTGCGCCGCCGCAACCGGACGCCGCGGCCGGAACAGCGGCACGAACACGATCGCCATGCCCAGCGCATACAAGGCGAACGCGGTCCAGATGCCGCGCCAGTCCTTGCACACCGCGAGCACATCGTTGCAGGCGTGGTCGGTGAAGAACGTGTCGATCGCCCAGCCCGCGATCAGGCTGCCCAGCACTGCGCCGATGCCGTTGGTCATCAGCATGAACAGGCCCTGCGCGGACGCGCGGATCTTCGGATCGGCCTGGCCCTCGACGAACAGAGATCCGGAAATATTGAAGAAATCGAACGCCATGCCGTACACCACGCACGACAGCACGACCATCCACAGTCCCGGCCCCGGATCGCCGAACGCGAACAGGCCGAAGCGGAAGAACCACGCCAGCATGCTCATCGTCATCACGGCCTTGATGCCGAAGCGCTTGAGGAAAAACGGAATGGTCAGGATGAACAGCGTTTCCGAAACCTGCGAGATCGAAATGATGATTGCCGGATACTTCACGGCGAGCAGACCCTGGTACGCCGGCAGCTTGGCGAAATCGTGCAGGAAGGTGTCGCCGTAGGCATTTGTGAGTTGCAATGCCGCGCCCAGCAGCATCGCGAAGACGAAGAACACCGCCATCTGCGGATCGCGGAACAGCACGAAGGAAGTGAGGCCCAGCCGGTCGGCCAGCGTGCGGCTGTGCGCCCTGTCCAGCCGCGGCGGGCAGGGCGGCAGCGTGAACGCGTAGAAGCCCAGGACCAGCGACGCGGCCGCGGCCACGCGGAACTGCAACGCGGAAGTCTCGAAATGCAGCAGGCTCACCGTCCACGTCGCGACGATGAAGCCGATCGTGCCCCACACGCGGATCGGGGGGTATACCGTCACGACGTCCAGGTCTTGCTGCTTCAGCGCGTTGTACGCCACCGCGATCGCCAGCGAGATCGTCGGCATGTAGCAGATCATGTTCAACAACATGACCCAGAACAGCGTGTTCGGATCGTCCACCAGCGGGATGCAGAACAACACGATCGCGCCGGCAATCTGCAACAAGCCGTAGAGCCGTTCCGCGTTGATCCACTTGTCGGCGACGATGCCGGCGACCGACGGCATGAACAGCGCGGCGATGCCCATGGTCGAGAAGATCGCGCCGAACTGCGTGCCCGACCAATGCCGGTTCTGGAACCAGTATGCGCCGATCGTCAGCAGCCACGCGCCCCAGATGAAATACTGGAGGAAGTTCATCGCGACCAGGCGCAGTTTCAGGTTCATCGCGGTCCCCCAGCGTTCGCGCGAGCGTAGGGCAAGGCCGGATGTGCAGCAAGCGCCAGTCCCATTCCGGGGCAGGCTCTGCGTCGGCACGCCGAAAAGAAACTATCGCACCAGGATCCAGATCCCCAGCGCCGCGAACAGCACCGACGCGCAGATGCGCGCGGCGCGCAGCGGCAGTTTTTGCGCGAAGCGCGCGCCGAGGAAGACTACCGGCACGTTGGCGATCATCATGCCCATCGTCGTGCCGGAGATCACCTGCAGCGGCGCGCGGAACTGCGCGCCGAGGATCGCGGTGGCGATCTGCGTGCGGTCGCCAATCTCGGCCAGGAAGAACGCGATCACGGTGGCGGCGAAAACGCCGTGTCCGTCGCGGCTCGCGGCGCCTTCATCGGCCTTGTCCGGAAACAGCGCCCAGATCGAAACCGCAATGAACGAGCCGCCGATCAGCCAGCGTTGCACGGACGGCGTCAGCCATTGCGCGAGCCACACGCCGGCTTCGGCCGCGATCGCGTGGTTGAGCAGGGTGGCGACGAGGACGCCGAAACAGATCGGCAGCGGGCGCCGGTATTTCGCCGCCAGCACCAGCGAAAGCAATTGCGTCTTGTCGCCGACCTCGGCCAGCGCGACGGCGCCCAGTGAAACGAGAAATGCCTGCATGGGAGGCGCAGGGTAAGGGCCGTCGCACATCAGGCGCAAACGTGCCGCTGACGCGCTGCCGTGGCACGATGATGCTTTCACACCTCCGGAGCACCACCATGCAATACCGTCGCCTCGGTTCGTCCGGCCTGCAGGTTTCCGCTCTGTCGTTCGGGGCGTGGGTCACGTTCGGCAACCAGGTAGACCGCGGTGCCGCGCGCGAACTGCTGGCCTGCGCCTACGACCACGGTATCAATTTCTTCGACAACGCGGAAACCTACGCCGCCGGCGAGGCCGAGCGCGTGATGGGCGATGCGCTCGCCGACCTGCGCTTCCCGCGGGACTCATGGTGTGTATCGAGCAAGGTGTATTTCGGCGCTGTCTCCGAGCCCGCGCCGACCCAGCGCGGCCTGTCGCGCAAGCACGTGATGGACGCGTGCCACCAGGCACTCAAGCGCCTGAGGGTGGACTATCTCGACCTCTACTTCTGCCACCGCCCCGATCCGGAAACGCCGATCGAGGAAACCGTTTGGGCGATGGACATGCTGATCCGGCAGGGCAAGGTGTTGTACTGGGGCACGTCCGAGTGGCCGGCCGGGGACATCCGCATCGCGCACGAAGTCGCGCGCGCGCACCACCTGCAGGGCCCGACGATGGAACAGCCGGAATACAACCTGCTGCACCGCGAACGCGTCGAGGTCGAATACGCGCCGCTTTACGCGGAGTTCGGCCTGGGCACCACGACCTGGTCGCCGCTGGCGTCGGGCGTACTCACCGGCAAGTACAACGGCGGCGTGCCGAAGGATTCGCGCATGAGCACGCCGGGCTACGAATGGCTGCGCGAACGCATCGACTCGCCGCAGGGCCGCACCGATCTGCAGCGGGTGGAAAAATTGTTGCCGATCGCGAAGGAGCTGGGCGTGACGCCCGCGCAATTCGCGATCGCGTGGATCCTGAAAAACCCGCGGGTCTCCAGCGTGATCCTGGGCGCCAGCAGGCGCGCGCAACTGGAAGACAATCTGGGCGCGTTGGGCGTAGTCGGCAAACTGGACGATGCGGTGATGCGAAGGATCGACGCGGCGCTGCGTTGATCCATCGCGGCCTCACGTCGAATGCTTCGCCGGCGGCGCGGGTGGCGCCGGCGGAGCGTTCGGGGCGGGCACCGCGACCGGAGCGGCGGGCGCTGCAGGCGCCGCCGGTGCTGGTGTAGCGACGGGAGCCGGCGGCGCAGGCGGCGCCGGCGGTGCGGGCGGCAACAGGCTCCAGCGCGGCAGCGTCTTCAATTCGACCGCCAGCGGTTTGCCGTGGCGCAGCACGGTCAGCCGCGCCGGCTTGTCGCCCGGCAGGGCCTGCAGAGCGCGCATTGCGTCTTCGGGTTTCGATACCGCGCCGCCTCCCACTTGGGTGATCACATCGCCCGCCTGCAGGCCCGGATAGCGCTGCGCATCGCTGGACAACACCAGCGCTCCGCGGTCGGTGCCGAAGTAGCGCCCGAGTTCCGGATTGAGCGAGGCGAGGTTCAATCCCCACCACGGCGCGAACCAGCGGCCGTCGACGTCGAAGTTTTCGCCCCAGTGCGTAGCCATTTCCGCGCGCGCCTTTTCGCTCTCCCGCATCGCATCCTCCATCTTGAGGTCCAGCAGTTTCTGGAACTCCGGCGAATTCAATTTCTCGAGCGAGCGTTGCGCGGCGGTTTGCGCCGTGCGCGCCAGCGCCTGCCAGTCCGCGGCCTGGAAGCGCTCGGGCGTGACACGCACCTGCAAGGGCTTGCCGTCGCGCAGCACCGACAAGGTCACGGGTTTGCCGGCGACCAGGTGCCGGGCGACGAACATGTCGTCCCGCCCGCGCGTCGACACTCCATCGATGGAGACGATCACGTCGCCGTCCTGTATCCGTGCGCGTTCGGCCGGGCCTCCGGGTGTCAGTCCGTTGACGCGCAGGCCGGTGGCATCGCCATCGAGCACCACGCCCAGCATGCCGCGCTTGCTGTCGGCGAGATAGCTCAGCGCGCTGGCGCTGGCCTGGTCGCCGATCTTCACCGACAGCTCGGCCATGCGCTGTGCGAGATCGTTCATCCGCGTTTGCATCTCAGCCAGCCGTCGCGCGTTGTCCGCTTCGCGCCCGGCTTCGTCGTTCGCGCGCGCGGCCTCATCGCGGGTCCGCGCAGCCGCGTCGCTCGCCCGCGCGGCTTCGTTCCTCGCGCGCAGCGCCTCGGTGCGCGCCTGCTCGGCCTGTTCATTGGCCTGCGCAAGCTCGCCGCCCGATGAAGCGGCGGGCGGCCCGGCCGCCGCGGCGCCCGCGAGCAGCAGCAGGAGGAAAACGGGAAAACGTTTCATGGCGAGCCTCTCAGAGAATCGTGGTGCCGTCCGCCACCGCGCGGGCGCGTTCGGCCACCGTGTACGGTTGCAGGTGCAGCAGTCCCAGTTGTTGCAGCAATGCGATGCGCTGTTGCCACAAGGATGCGCGGATCGCCGGATCGGTCGCGGCGCTCAACTGCAGGTCGACCAGTCCGATCCGATCCTGCAGCGCGACCGCGCCGGCGAGGGCATCGCCGTTCAACGGCGCGCCACCCTGGTCGAGCGTGCGCACCCAGGCCTGCAGCCGTTGCGACCGCGTGCGCAATGCGTCGAGATCATTTCCTGGAGCGTGAGCCGGAGGAGTCGCCTGTCGCAGGGCCACGCGTGGCGCAGGCGCAGGGCGCATCTGCGGCACGCCGAACACCAGCGCGATGCCGGCGGCGAGCGCCGCGGGCAGGGCGATACGCACGGTGTTGCGCGTGCGGCGGCGTCGCGCGATGCGCGCGGCGATCCGATCCCAGCCGTCGCGCGGCGGCGTCGCCGCCGGCAGTGCGCGCAGCGCGGCGGCCAGCGCGGCATCGCCTTTCATGCGCTGCCGATCGTATTCATCGTGCATGGCGTCGCGACCTCCGCGTGCGGTTCGAGCAATTCGCGCAGGCGCCGCGTGGCGCGCGCGAGCTGCGATTTGGAAAAACTCACCGTGCGTCCGAACTGCGCGGCGATCTCCACGTGCGTGCAGCCTTCGACGTGGTACAGCCACAGCACGGCGCGGGCGGTGTCGGGCAGCCGGTTCAACGCACGGTCCAGCGTGGCCGAGTCCGCCCCGCTCCAGGGCGCGGCGGCATCCGCGTCTTCCTGCGCGTCGTCGAACACCTCGAATACGTGCAGGCGATCGCGACGCAGGCGCATCAACGCTTCGTTGATCACCAGCTTGCGCAGCCAGGCGGAGAACGGTGCGTCGCCGCGGTACTGTGCGGCGCGGTCGTAGGCCTTCAGCATCGAATCCTGCAGCACTTCCTGGGCGACATCCGCGCGCCCGGTCAGGCGAAACGCGAGCGTCCACGCCGCGCGTTCGAATTGCCTGTAGATGTGCTCGAACGCGGCGATATCGCGCCGCCGCAGGCGTGCGATCAGCTCCGGCTCGACCTGTTGCCGGAAGGAGCGCTGCTGCAAGGAAGGCGACGGCTGCACGCCTACTAGGATGCCGCAACGGCGCAAAAGGTCGCAGAGCCTTTCGCGGGCGTACGCTTCCACCCGTCCGATCCCCGCGTCCGCCACTGTCCGCGGACACTTCCGCGCACTCCGCGCTCCGCTGGAACCCGCATTCCGACACGGTTTTTCGCGTGCCGGAGAGCTGGCACCGCGATTGCAGAAATGGGCCCGTGGTCGCAGCCGCGATCGAACCGAGCACGTGCAACCGCCATGACGATACGCGATACCTCTGCCCAGGACCGCCTGATCGAGCGCAAGCCTTCCAGGCGCAAGCGCCTGCTGTGGATCGGCGGCGGCGTGGCCGTGCTGGTGGTGATCGCGTTGCTGGCGCCGACCGTGAAGCGCCTGCTCTCGACCGACGCTTCGGTCAGCGCTTCGCGCGTGGTGATCGCCACCGTCGAGCGCGGGCCGTTCGTGCGCGACATCGCGGCCGAAGGGCGCGTGGTCGCGGCGGTCAGCCCGACGATGTACGCGACTTCGGGCGGCGACGTCACGTTGAAGGTCAACGCGGGCGACGTGGTGAAGAAGGGCCAGGTGCTGGCGGTGATCGACAGCCCGGAACTGACCAACAAGCTCGCGCAGGAACAATCCAACGCCGACGCGCTGCAGGTGGACTACCAGCTCGCGCAGATCACCGCGCGCAAGCAGCGGCTGGAGTTGCAGAAGGCGCACGACAACGCAGAGATCGACGAGAAGACCGCGGAAACCGATTTGCAGCGCAACCAGAAGGCCTTCGCCAAGGGCGCGGTCGCGCAGATGGAAGTGGCGCACGCTGAGGATGCGCTGGAAAAATCGCAACTGTCCCTGAAGCATGCGACGGCCGATCTCGGGCTGTCCGGCGACAGCCTCACCTTCGACGTCAAGGCCAAGAAGCTCGCTTGGGAACGCCAGCAACTGCTGGTGAAGGACCTGCAGCGCCAGGTGGACGAGTTGAACGTGCGTTCGCCGGTCAACGGCCAGGTCGGGCAGTTGTTCATTGCACCGCGCGCGACCGTCGACAAGAGCGCGAAATTGTTGACCGTGGTCGACCTCTCGGCGCTGGAAGTGGAAGTGAAGGTGCCGGAGAGTTTCGCGCGCGACCTCGCTTCGGGCATGGGCGCGGACATCAGCGGCAGCGGCGGCGACTGGAAGGGCGCGGTCAGCGCGATCTCGCCGGAAGTGGTGGATGGCGAGGTCGCCGCGCGCGTGCGCTTCGTGGGCGCAAAACCCGAGAACCTGCGCCAGAACCAGCGTCTGTCCGTGCGAATCGTGCTGGACCAGCGCAAGGACGTGCTGACCGTCGCGCGCGGTTCGTTCGTCGACGAATCCGGCGGCAACTACGCGTATGTCGTGCGCAACGGCATCGCCAGCAAGACGCCGATCCGCGTCGGCGCGAGCTCGATCGACAAGGTCGAGATCCTGCAGGGCCTGAAGGAAGGCGACCGCGTGGTGGTCTCGGGTACCGACGCATTCAATGGCGCGCAGAGCGTCGCGATAAGTGACTAGAGCGGCCGACTAGCCCGGAAGTAATTGCAACTCGAATGGCGGCATTCGCATCCAAGCACAAACACCCAAGGAACCCACCATGCTCAAGATGACCCATCTCTCCAAGGTTTACCGCACCGAAGTGGTGGAGACCTACGCGCTGCGCGATTTCAACATCGACGTCAAGGAAGGCGAGTTCGTGGCGGTGATGGGGCCATCTGGTTCCGGCAAGACCACGTTCCTCACGATCGCGGGCCTGCTCGAGAGCTTCACCGGCGGCGAATACCTGCTGGACGGCGTCGAGGTACGCGAGCTGGACGACAACGCGCGCTCGAAGATCCGCAACGAGAAGATCGGCTTCGTGTTCCAGAGCTTCAACCTGATCCCCGACCTCAACGTCCACGACAACGTCGAAGTGCCATTGCGCTATCGCGGCATGAAATCCGCCGAACGCGAGCAGCGGATCATGGATTCGCTCGAGCGCGTGGGCCTGGCTTCGCGCGCCAAGCACTATCCGGCCGAGTTGTCCGGCGGACAGCAGCAGCGCGTCGCGATCGCGCGCGCGCTGGCCGGCAGCCCGCGGCTGCTGCTGGCCGACGAGCCGACCGGCAACCTCGACACGCAGATGGCGCGTGGCGTGATGGAGCTGCTGGAGGACATCCACCGCGGCGGCGCCACCATCGTGATGGTGACGCACGATCCGGAACTGGCCACGCGCGCGCAGCGCAGCGTGCACGTCATCGACGGCCAGGCGGTGGACATCAACGAGGAACCGCGTTTCCACAACCACGCGCACGCGCGCGTGGCCGGGCACCAGGGCTGATCGATTCCGCTTTCAGGGGTCATTCGCAGGAGAAGGACCATGGATACCAACAAGCTGACCGCAATCATCGGAGCCGTGCTGATCGCCAGCGGAGCCGTGGCCGGCATTCGTGCCTGGGCCAACGCGTCGGCAGGCGAGATGCTGCTCGCGCCGCAGGCGGAACTGGGGGCGGTGCAAACGCTGCCCGCCATCACGGTGCGGCCCACGCGCGAACAACTCGAGCAGCTCGGCATGTCGCATCAAGCCGCGCAGCCGCAGGCGAAAGCCGCCGATGCGCAAACCGGCGGCGGCGTGGCGATGGACATGCCGTACTACTCGTTCGGCGCGGCGGCGGTGCGCGCGAGCAAGGGCTGAGCTCCCTCCCCTTCAAGGGGAGGGTCGGGGTGGGGATGGTTTTCAAGACACCCACACCATCCCTACCTAAATCCTCCCCTCGAAGGGGGAGGACTTGAAAGCTCCGCCTCGCGAAGGGGAGTCCATTTTCGGGAGTAACTCATGTTCCGCTACTACCTCGATCTCGCCCTGCGCAGCCTGAAACGCAGCAAGGGACTCACCGCGCTGATGATCCTGACGATCGCGTTCGGCGTGGCCGCATCGATGACCACCTGGTCGGTGTTCCGCGCGGTATCGGGTGATCCGATCCCGTGGAAGTCGTCGAAGCTCTACGTGCCGCAGATCGACATGTGGGGCCCTTCGGCGCGTGGTACAGACACCTCCGCGCTGAATTACGGCGACCCGCCCGATGCGATCGATTACAACGATGCGGTTGCCCTGATGCGCGATCACCGCGCGTCGTTGCAGTCGGCCCTGTACCAGGTTTCGCCTTCGGTGGTGCCCGACCGGCCCGGCACGCATCCCATCAATGTCAACGGCCACGCCGTGTTCTCGGAGTTCTTCCCGATGGTGGACGTACCGTTCCAGTACGGCAGCGCCTGGAACGCCGCGGACGATGAGCGCCGCGCCGAGGTCGCAGTGATCAGCGGCAATCTCAACGACAAGGTTTTCGGCGGCGGCAACAACGTCGGCAAAACCCTCAACATCGAGGGTCGTGACTATCGCGTCGTCGGCGTGCTGGGCAAATGGGACCCGCAATTGAAGTTCTATGACGTGGTGAACACCGGCGGCTTCACCGATCAGGAAGACCTGTTCCTGCCTTTCAATACCGCCATCGCGGCCGCCATGCCGAACAACGGCAACACCAATTGCAACGAGTCGCCGAAGCAGCCGGGGTTCGTCGGCCTGCAGCAATCGAGCTGCGTGTGGATCGCCTACATGGCGCAACTGGACGACGAAGCCGCTGCGGCGCGCTTCAAGGACTACCTCACCGGCTTCGCGCGCAGCCGCTATTCGCAATGGCCGGCGAACGTGCGGCTACGCGGTTTGATGTCCTGGCTCGACTACGAACACGTGGTGCCGAGCGACACCAAGGTTTCCCTGCTGGTCGCGCTCGGCCTGCTGATCGTCTGCCTGGTGAACACGGCGGGGCTGCTTCTGGCGAAGTTCCTGCGTCGAAGCGGCGAGATTGGTGTGCGCCGCGCGTTGGGCGCTTCGCGCGCCGCGATCTACGCGCAATTTCTCACCGAAGGCGGAATGATCGGTTTCGCCGGCGGGGTGCTGGGGCTGCTGTTGACGGGCCTCGGCGTCGCCGCGGTCGGTGTGGTGTTGCCGCGTCAGATCGCGAGCCTCGCACGTGTGGACGTGTCGCTGCTGCTCACCACGATGGTCGTGGCCGTGGCAGCCAGTCTGCTGGCGTCGCTCTATCCCACGTTCCGGGCCTCACGCGTGCAGCCGGCGTGGCAGTTGAAATCGAATTGAGGGCGCAATCATGACACTTCATCCCATCCTCGCCGCACTGCGCCGCCACAAGGCCGGCGTGGTCCTGATCGCGCTGCAGATCGCGCTGACGCTGGCGATCGTGTGCAACGCCATCTTCATCATTGGCCAGCGCGTGCAGCGCATCCAGCGACCGACCGGCATGGACGAGAACAACCTCTTCATGGTGACGCAGTTGTGGGTCGGCGCGCCGACCGGCGACGACCGGGCCTCGATCGACAAACTGGATGCGATGCTGCGCACCGACGTCGCGACGTTGCGTAACCTTCCCGACGTGGAGTCGGCCAGCACGGTCAACAGCCTGCCGCTGATCAACAGCAGTTGGGTCAATGGCGTGGGTCTGAAGCCCAAGCAGGAACATTCCACCGCGAGCGCCGCATTTTATTTCGGCGACGAACAAATGCTGCACACGATGGGATTGCAACTGGTGGCCGGCCGCGCCTTCACGTCGGCGGACACGCAGAACCGCGGTTTCCGTGACAAGGACGATCCGTCGATCATCATCGTGACCAAGGCGCTGGCCGACAAGCTCTTCCCCAAGGGCGATGCGGTAGGCAAATCCGTATATCTTTCGGACAACACCAGCCCCGCGACGATCGTGGGCGTAGTTGCGCGCCTGCAGGTGCCGAGCGTGCAATCGTGGGCGAAGGATTTCGTCTGGTATTCCGTGATCGAGCCGGTTCGCCTCGATGCCAATTTCTCGCGCTATCTCGTGCGCGCGAAACCCGGGCGCATGCAGGCTGCGATGAAGGAAGTGCGCGACGCGCTGTTCGCGGCGAATCCGATGCGGGTGATCGACGACAGCGCGGAGCAGAACGGCATCCGCACTTTCGCCGACTTGCGCGCGAACGCCTACAAGGCCGATCGCGGCATGGCGATCCTGATGAGCGTGATCTGCGTGATCCTGCTGGCGGTGACGGGCGCCGGAATAGTGGGACTGACCAGCTTCTGGGTCGGCCAGCGGCACAAGCAGATCGGCGTGCGTCGCGCACTGGGCGCGCGCAAGATCGACATCCTGCGCTACTTCCAGACCGAGAACCTGTTGATCGCCGGCGGCGGTGCGATCGGAGGAATCATCCTCGCGGTCGGCCTGAACCTTTGGCTGATGCAGCGCTACGAAATGGATCGCATGCCCGTGCTGTACGTGCTGGCCGGCGTGGCGGTGGTGCTGGCGCTCGGACAGGCCGCGGTGTTCGCGCCCGCGCGCCGCGCCGCGAACGTGCCGCCGGTGGTGGCGACGAGAACGGTGTGAATCATGTTCGCCTACTACTTCAACCTCGCGCTGCGCAGCCTTAGGCGCAATCCGGCGCTCACCACCTTGATGGTGATCGCGATCGGCTTCGGCGTGGCGGCGTCGATGATCACGTATTCGGTGTTCCGCGCGGTGTCGGGCAATCCGATCCCGGACAAGTCCTCGCGGTTGTTCACGCCGCAGATCGACAGCTGGGGTCCGCGACAGAACCTGCAAGGCGAACCGCCGGAAGCACTGGACTACGTCGATGCCATGGCGCTGATGCGCGCGCATGCAGCGAAACGGCAGACGTTGTTGTATCCGGTGAGCCTGCCGGTGCTGCCCGACGGCAACGGCAGCCTGCCGATCAGGGCCACCGGCTACGCCGTGTACGGCGACTTCTTCCCGATGTTCGAGGTGCCGTTCCGCTACGGCAACGGCTGGGATGCCGGCCAGGACAACGCACGCGCAGAAGTGGTGGTGCTGAGCGAGGAGTTCAACCGCAAGCAGTTCGGCGGCGCCAACAGCGTGGGCCGCGAGATCGAAATCGGCGGCCATGAGTACCGCATCGTCGGCGTCGCGCAGCACTGGAATCCGTTGCCGCGTTTCTTCTCGCTGTTCGGCGAGAGCGGCTTCGGCGAGCCCGCGGATTTCTACATCCCGTTCACCCGCGCGCTGGACCTGCAGGTCTACACCAAAGGCAACAACAGTTGCCGCGGGAAGGTTAACGACACCAGCGGCTGGGACAACTACCTGCACAGCAATTGCGTCTGGATCAACCCGTGGGTGGAACTGGACAATGCCGCCGACGTCGCGCACTACCGCAGCTTCCTCGAGGGCTATGCCGCGGACCAGCAGCGCTCGGGCCGCTTCGGCTGGGCGCCGAACGTGCGCCTGCGCAACGTCACGCAATGGCTCGAATACCAGAAGGTGGTGCCGCCGGAGAGCCGCATCTCGCTGCTGGTTTCGATGGGCTTCCTGGCGATCTGCCTGGTCAACACCATCGGGCTGCTGCTCGCCAAGTTCCTGCGCCGCGCCGGCGAGATCGGCGTGCGCCGCGCGCTCGGCGCATCGCGGCGCGAGATCTACATGCAGTTCCTGATGGAGGCGGCGGTGGTAGGTCTGGCAGGCGGCGTGCTGGGCCTGCTGCTCACCGCGACGGGGGTGTCCGGCGTGGGCCTGCTGTTCAAGCCGCAGATCGCGCGACTGGCGCACGTGGACTTCACGCTGGTCGCGCTCACCCTCGCCCTGGCCGTGCTCGCGACGGTGCTGGCGGCGTTCTATCCCACGTGGCGCGCCGCGCAGGTGCAGCCGGCGTGGCACCTGAAAACCAATTGAGGTCCGCGATGCAGATCCAGCCCATCATCGCCGCGCTGCGCCGCCACCGGGCCGGCACCGTGCTGATCGCGTTGCAGATCGCGTTGACGCTGGCGATCGTCTGCAATGCTTTGTTCATCATCCACCAGCGCCTCGCGCATCTTTCCGAGCCGACCGGCATCGACGAGGCCAACCTGTTCGTGATCGACAGCCAATGGGCGGATCAATCGACCGAACGGCAGATCGATTCGCAGATCCAGTCCGATCTCGCGGCGCTGCGGCAATTGCCATCGGTGCAAGACACCGCGCCTTCCAACTCCTATCCGCTGCGCGGCGGCGGCTGGGACGATTTCATCACGATGACGCCCGAGCAGGTGGAGAAGACCACCGATGCGTCGGTTTACATCAGTGACGAACACCTGATCGACACGCTCGGCATCAAGCTGATCGCCGGACGCAATTTCCGACCGGACGAAATCACCCCGATGGGTGAAAACGACAGCAATCCGCCGCCGGTGGCGATCGTCAGCAAGGCGCTGGCCGACAAGCTGTATCCGGACGGCTCCGCGCTGGGCAAGACGTTCTACACGATGAGTACCAAGCCGACCACCATCGTCGGCATCGTCGAGCGCCTGCAGCGCCAGGAGGTCGATACCTGGTCGCGCGACTATGCCTACCAGGACATGCTGTGGCCGCGCCGGCTCGACAACCAGGGCGGCACCTACTACATCGTGCGCGCCAAGCCGGGACAGCTCGCCGCTGCGATGCGCGACGCGCGCAAGGCCCTGCTTGCGCAGAACCGGATGCGCATCATCGATGCCGATGACGGCGTGCTGAGTTTCGCCGAGGTACGTCACCGTGCCTATGACAGCGATCGTGGCATGGCGATCCTGATGGGCATCATTTGCGCGGTGCTGCTGGTGATCACCGGCGCCGGGATCGTGGGCCTCACCAGTTTCTGGGTCGGGCAACGCAGGAAGCAGATCGGCATCCGCCGCGCGCTGGGCGCGACGCGGCACGACATCCTGGGCTACTTCCTCACCGAGAACTTCCTGATCAGCAGCGCCGGCATGGTGCTGGGCATCCTGCTCGCGGTGGCCATCAACCTGTGGATGATCCTGCACGTGGACATGGCGCGGATGCCGCTGGCGTACCTGGCGGGTGGCGCGGTGCTGCTGCTGTTGCTGGGGCAGGGCGCGGCCTTGGCACCCGCGATGCGCGCCTCGCGGGTGTCGCCGGTGGTGGCGACGAGGACAATCTGACAATAGGACTCGTGATCGAAAAAGCACGGTAGCCATGACGTCGTCCCGGATCGCGGCTCCGCGGCGCCGACAACAACGATCAGGCTTTGGGGAAATCGAAAATGTTTGCCTACTACCTCGACCTCGCTGTCCGCAGCTTGAAGCGCACGCCCGTGCTCACCGCGCTCATGGTGCTCGCGATCGGCCTCGGCATCGGCGCGAGCATGACCATGCTCACGGTGTTGCACGTGATGACGGGCGATCCGCTGCCGGGGCGCAGCGGCATGCTCTATGCCCCGATGATCGATGCGCGTCCGCTTGCGCGCGGAGGCTCCGGCCAGAGGGTTGAGGAAGATTCTCCGGATGGTTTCACCTGGCCCGACGCGGCGAACCTGCTGCGCGCGCGGGGCGCGGACCGGCAGGCGGCGATGTCGGCAGGGCAGGTGGTGGTGCGTCCGCCGGCGGGGGATTCGCATCCTTTCTTCGAACGGGGCGAATTCGCCACCGCGGATTTCTTCGCGATGTTCGACGCCCCGTTCCGCGCCGGCGCCGGCTGGACGGCCGCGCAGGATGACGCGCACGCGCGCGTGGTGGTGCTCAACGGCGAACTGGCCCGCAAGCTGTTCGGCAACGGGTCCGGTGTGGGTCGCACCGTACGATTGAACGATGCCGATTTCCGCGTGATCGGCGTGCTGGACGACTGGCGCCCGCAACCCGCGTTTTACCAGCAGGCGAGCGGCCGGGTTTTCGGTGCCGCCGACCAGGTTTTTCTTCCCCTGCGGACTGCCCTGGACCTGAAATTCCATTTCACCGGCCATCTGTCCTGCTGGGGCAGCGGCGGTGACGATCGGCAAAGCGACCACTGCGCCTGGCTTCAGTTCTGGGCGCAACTGGGCAGCGTCGCCAAGGCGGACGCGTACCGTACCTTCCTCGCGGGCTATTGGCGCGACCAGCAGACGCATGGCCGCCTGCCGCGCGCCGAGCACGCGCAATTGTTCGGTCTGATGGACTGGCTGGCGCACGAAAAGGTGATCCCGGGCGACGTGCGCATGCAACTGTGGCTGGCGCTCGGATTCCTGTTCGTGTGCATGGTGAATATCACGGCGCTGCTGCTGGCGAAGTTCCTGCGTCGCAGCGGCGAGATCAGCGTGCGCCGGGCGATGGGCGCGCGCCGCCGCGACATTTTCATCCAGCTCGGCATCGAATCGGCGCTGATCGGCGTGAGCGGTGGCGCGCTCGGCTTGTTGATCGCGCAGGCCGGCCTGTGGAGCGTTCGCCAACGGCCAGAGGGCTATGCGCGACTGGCGCAGATGGATCCGTCGATGCTGTTCGGCACGCTGGCCCTCGCAATCGCCGCCAGCCTGCTGGCGGGGCTTCTGCCCGCATGGCGCGCCTGCCATGTGGCGCCGGCCTTGCAACTGAAGACACCTTGAAGGAATCAGCGCGATGCAGGTGCGTCCGATCCTCGCCACGTTGCACCATCACAAATTGACCACGTTGCTGCTGCTGCTGCAAGTGGCCTTCACCTGCGCGATCGTCTGCAACGTGGTGTTCATGATCGCGCAACGCGTCGCGCAGATGCGCTCGCCCAGCGGTGTCGCCGAGAACGAGCTGGTGACGATCGACAGTTTCGACTTGCAGGAAGCCGGCAATTCCATCGCGCGGCACGAGGCCGACCTCGCCGCGCTGCGTGCCATTCCGGGCGTGCGGGCGGCCGCGGCGGTGGATGCCCTGCCGTTCAACGGCAACAGCTGGGGCAACGGCATCGCCACGATCGCGCAGGGACCGAGCCGTCTGGTCGCCACCGCCTTCGACGGTTCGCCCGGCGAACTGGACGCGCTGGGCCTGCACCTGGTCGCCGGGCGCGACTTCCTGCCGGAGGAATACATATCGGTCGACAGCGAACACGGGTATGCGGGCATAGACCGCGTTCCGGCCGCCATCGTGACTCGCGCATTGGCGCAACGCCTGTTCCCGGGCCAGAACCCGCTGGGCAAATCGATTTATCCAGGCAACAGCCCGGCGCGCATCGTCGGCGTCGTCGATCACCTGCAGCAGCCGACCGTCTCCGCCGGCAACGACAACGAAAACAGCACATTGTTTCCGATGCGTCTCGACACGCGCGACGTCGAATACGTGCTGCGCACCGCGCCGGCGCAACGCCAGCGCGTGCTCAAGGACGCGGCCGCCGTGCTCGATCGGCTGGACGGCGATCGTATCCTGCAGGATCCGCAGACATTCGAACAATTGCGCGCCGATTATTTCCGCCGCGACCGCACCATGATCGGCCTGCTGGTGGCCTCCGCCTGCGGTCTGTTGTTCGTCACCGCGCTCGGCATCACGGGGCTGGCGAGTTTCTGGGTGCAGCAGCGCACGCGCACCATCGGCGTGCGGCGCGCGCTGGGTGCGACGCGCGGCGACATCCTGCGTTATTTCCAGACCGAGAATTTCCTGATCGTCACGTTCGGAATCGTGCCCGGCATTGTGCTCGCGGTGGCGATCAACCTCACCCTGATGCGATATTACGAACTGCCGCATCTGCCGCTGCTCTATCTGCCGGTCGGGGCGATCGCGCTGTGGGCTCTCGGACAACTGGCCGTGCTGCATCCCGCGCTGCGCGCAGCCGCCGTGCCGCCGGTCGTCGCAACGCGGACGGTATGATTGCAACCCTTTTCCGCGGGAATGCATCCATGTCCGCATGCATGCAAGGGTCCAAATGCGCACCGTCCTGATCATCGACGACAACCCGGCGGTGGGCGAAGCCCTGTCGCTGTTGCTGTCGCTGCACGAAATACGCACTCTGGTCGCGCACACGCCGGAAGACGGCCTCGCGCGGCTTTCGCGCGAGCGCGTGGACGTGGTGATCCAGGACATGAACTTCACCGCCGACACGACCTCCGGCGAGGAAGGCGCAAATCTTTTTCGCTCGCTCCGCAAGCGCCACGCCGACCTGCCGGTGATCCTGCTCACCGCCTGGACACATCTGGAGAGCGCGGTGGAACTGGTGAAGGCCGGCGCGGCGGATTACCTCGCCAAACCGTGGGACGACGCCAAGCTGCTGACGACGGTCGAGAACATGCTGGAGCTTTCCGAAGCTTCGCGCGCCGCGGCGCACGCGCGCGCCGAGCGCACGCGCCGGCGCGAGGAACTGGCCGCGCAATACGACCTGCGCGGGCTGGTGTTCTCGTCCGAGGGCATGAGCCGCGCGGTGGAACTGGCCTGTCGCGTCGGCCGCGCGGACGTGCCGGTGTTGATCACCGGTCCCAACGGCGCGGGCAAGGATGGCATCGCGCAAATCGTGCATTTCAATTCAGCGGTGCGCGACAAGGCGTTCATCGCCGTCAATTGCGGCGCGCTGCCCTCGGAACTCGTGGAAGCGGAGTTGTTCGGCGCGGAAGCGGGCGCCTACACCGGCGCTACGCGCGCTCGCGAAGGCCGTTTCGAACTCGCCGACGGCGGCACATTGTTCCTCGATGAAATCGGCACGCTGCCGCTGCCGGGCCAGGTGAAACTGCTGCGCGTGATCGAGACCGGCGAATTCGAGCGGCTGGGTTCGGGGCGCACGCGCAAGGTCAAGGTGCGCGTGATCAGCGCGACCAACGCCGACCTCAAGGCGATGATTCGCGCCGGCACGTTCCGCGAGGACCTGTACTACCGCCTTAACGTGTTCGAAGTCGACGTGCCGCCGCTGTCCGATCGCCTCGACGACATCCTGCCGCTGGCCGAGCACTTCATCGCAGGTCGTGCGCACTTGAATGATGCCGCACGCGAAGCATTGCTGGCCTACGCGTGGCCGGGCAACGTGCGCGAACTGAAGAACGCGATCGAACGCGCGGCGCTGCTGGCAGGCGAGCAGGCCACGATCACCCCTGCGCAATTGAACCTGCCGCAGCAAACCGCGACGGCTGCCACGCGCAACCTCGACGAACCTTCGCAGGCTTCGGTGGAGACCGCGCTGCGCAACGCCAACGGCGTGATCAGCCGCGCCGCGCAGGCGCTGGGATTGTCGCGCCAGGCGTTGTACCGGAGGATGGAGCGGTACGGGATACCCACTGCGGGTTGAGCCCTAGTCGTCATTCCGGACGCCGCGCAGCGGCGATCCGGAACCCATTGTTGGACAGAAAAAAGCTGGATTCCGGGTTCTGCGCTGCGCGCAGCCCCGGAATGACGATTTCGTTGTTACGCTTTCTCCCGTCTCCCGTCTCCCGTCTCCCGTCTCCCGTCTCCCGTCTCCCGTCTCCC
>JADMIO010823391.1_pt1 | contig 72461 bp, 50 predicted proteins | sample 8958161 | NCBI WGS metagenome assembly JADMIO01 (sample SAMN16585339, study PRJNA669376) | soil metagenome | isolation source: Crop rotation soil | place: USA: Cullars Rotation, Alabama | collected 2011 | reverse complement strand
CCGCGACAACTTGTCCACGTGGAATTCTAAGCTTAGGATCCCAATGTGCTGGAAAGGCACGATACTCAGCGCATTCGGGATCGGCGGGGTCGATCAGGTGCTGCAACAATACCTCCCCGACTGGGCGCCGGGGCTCACCTGGGTGCCCGGGATCGGCAGCTTCCTCGGCAATCTCGCGCAGGACGCCGCGGTGTTCGGCAAGATCCTCGTGCTCGCCGGCATCATCCTTTTCCTGCAATGGCGGCCGGCGGGACTCTTCGTCACGCGCAGCCGGAGCCTGGAGGACTGATTACGAATGATGAGTTCAAACCTCCATCGTCATCCTGTGCGTCAGCGAAGGACCTGGGTTGTGAAACGCCGGCGCGTTTCGCTCGACGAAATGCCGACGGGGAAAACGCGCGCGCGTTTCACGACGAGGATCATCGCGGGGATTTGCGGCTAATCGCATGAGCGCCGCCACCCATCGCCGTCTCGAATTCACCGTGGTCGCTGCTGTCGCGGTCGTGATGGTCGTGGTGTTTCCGCTGCTCAACGCCCACGGCCTCATCAGCAACTTCACCCTGAGCCTCTGGGGAAAATATCTCTGCTACGCGCTCCTCGCGATGTCCGTCGATCTGCTCTGGGGCTACACCGGTCTGCTTTCGCTCGGACAGGGGCTGTTCTTCGCGCTCGGTGGCTACATGCACGGCATGTACCTCATGCGCATGATCGGCGACCTGGGTCAGTACCACAAACCGATCCCGGATTTCCTCGTGTTTCTCGGCTGGACGCGCCTGCCCGGCTTCTGGGAGCCGTTCGCGAGTTTTCCCTTCGCGCTGCTGATGGTGTTCCTGCTGCCCGGGGTCATCGCCTACGTGTTCGGTTTCCTCGCGTTTCGTTCGCGCATCAAGGGCGTCTATTTCTCGATTCTCACGCAGGCGCTCACCTACGCGGCGTCGATCATGTTTTTCCGCAACAATCTCCTGCTCGGCGGCAACAACGGCTTCACGGATTTCAAGTTCATCCTCGGCCACAGCTTCAGCGAACCCGCGACCTATCGCGGCCTCTATATCGCGACGGCCCTCGCGCTGTTGCTCGTCTACTTGTTCTGTCGCTGGTTGAGCCGCACGAAATTCGGCCTGGTGCAGCAGGCGATTCGCGACGGGGAGAATCGCGTCCTCTTCAGCGGCTACGCCACGGCCAGTTACAAGCTGTTCGTCTTCGTCGTCGCCGCGCTGATCGCCGCGGTGGGTGGCGCGCTCTACACGCCGCAGGTGGGCATCATCAACCCGAGCGAGATGCAGGCCGACAAATCGCTCGAGGCGGTCGTCTGGGTGGCGGTCGGCGGACGCGGCACGCTGCTCGGGCCGATCCTCGGCGCGATCAGCATCAACGCGCTGAAGAGCTGGGCGACCCGCGCGTATCCGGATCTCTGGCTCATCATTCTCGGCGGACTCTTCATCCTCGTCGTGCTGTTCCTGCCGGGCGGACTCGTGAGCCTGCCGGCGCGGTTGAAGGGCATCTGGCGGAAGTTTCGGGCGGCGCCGCCCACCGATGCGCCCCACACCCTCGCGAAACCGGAAAGCGTGAAACCCTGATTCGCATGCACCCGCTGCTCACGGTGGAGGATGTCTCGAAGACGTACGATGGCTTCAAGGCCATCACCAATCTCAACTTCTACCTCTACGACGGTGAGCTGCGCACGGTCATCGGTCCGAACGGCGCGGGAAAATCAACCTTCTTCGACTTGCTGACCGGCCGCGCGAAGCCGGACAAGGGCAAGCTGGAGTTCGGCACCGATCCCGCCGCCAGCCACGATCTCGTCGAGCTCAACGAGTACGAAATCAATCGCCTCGGCATCGGCCGGAAATTCCAGACCCCGAGCGTCTATGCCGAGCACAGCGTCTGGGAAAACCTGGTGCTCTCGCTCAACGGCCCACGGGGGGTCTTCGCCGTGCTGTTTCACCGCCTGGACTCCGCCGCGCGCGATCGACTCGACGAAATCCTGCAACAGATCCGCTTGTCGGAAAAACGCACATGGAAGGCCGGTCTGCTCGCCCACGGTGAAAAACAGTGGCTCGAGATCGGCATGCTGCTCGCGCAGGATCCCAAAGTTCTGCTGGTCGACGAACCCGCGGCCGGCATGACGGACGAGGAGACGCACCGCACCGGCGAGCTGCTGCTCTCGCTCGCCGGCAAGCACAGTCTCGTCGTGGTCGAACACGACATGACGTTCGTCAAACAGATCGCGCGCAACGGCCAGGTCACCGTCCTGCACCAGGGGACGGTGCTCTGCGAAGGCACGTTCGATGACGTGCAGGCGAACGAAAAGGTGCGCGAGGTCTACCTCGGGCGAGGCAAGCACGGCAATCGGTGATCAGTTCGAGCCGAGTAACCAGCAATCAGTGATCGATAAAAACAAACCCATGCCCGCGACGCCTGTACGACGAACCGCCGTGCTCAACTCTCACTGATTACTGGCCGCTGATTACCGATTACTTCCCATGCCCGCCCTCCTTCAACTCTCAGGAATCGAGACCTACATCGGCGGCTCGCGCATCCTCCGTGGAGTCGATCTGGAGATTGCGCCCGGCGAGGTCGTCGCGCTCATGGGGCGCAACGGCGTCGGCAAGACCACGACGCTGCGTTCGATCACCGGCGTGCTGCCAATTCGCTCGGGCCAAATCCTCCTCGATGGCCGCGCGATCGAAACCGACGCCATCGACGCGCGCGCGCGCGCCGGCCTCGGCTATGTGCCCCAGGGGCGCGACATCTTTCCCCACCTCACCGTCGAGGAAAACCTCCAGATCGGGTTGATCGTCCATGGCCGGCGCGGCGCCGCGGCCCGCGGTGCGCTCGACCGCGTCTTCACGCTGTTCCCCGTCCTGAAGGAAATGCTCTCGCGCAAGGGCGGCGTGCTCTCCGGCGGCCAGCAGCAGCAGCTCGCCATCGGCCGCGCGCTGCTGGCCAATCCGAAGCTGCTCATTCTCGATGAACCCACCGAGGGAATCCAGCCGTCGATCATCGAGCAAATCGGCGACACCTTGAAGAAGCTCAAAGCCGAAGGCTTCACGCGCAATTACACCGAAGAGATCCAGCACGCGATCCAGGCGCTCAAGGCCGAGGGCCGGCTTGCCATCCTGCTCGTCGAGCAATTCGTCGATTTCTGCCGCGATGTCGCCGATCGCTTCTACGCGATGGATCGCGGCGCGGTCGTCATCTCCGGCCCGATCGGCGCGCTCACCGACGACGTCGTGCGGGAGCACCTGCAAGTCTGATTCACCAAGCGGCCCTCAACGCGCAGTTCATCCGATGCACCTGACCCCGCGCGAACGCGAAAAGCTCCTCATCGTCGTCGCCGCCGATCTCGCGCGGCGCCGCCAGGCGCGCGGCGTGAAGCTCAACTACCCGGAGGCCATCGCCCTCATCACCTACGAAATCATCGAGGGCGCGCGCGACGGCAAATCCGTCGCCGAGCTCATGAGCTTCGGCACGACGATCCTGAAAACGTCCGACGTCATGGAAGGCGTGCCGGAGATGATCCACGACGTGCAGGTCGAGGCGACGTTCCCGGACGGGACGAAGCTGGTGACGGTCCATCATCCCATTCGCTGAGCCATGATCCCCGGAGAAATCATTCCCGCCGCGGACGTTCCCGCGTTGGACGCCAATATGAATCTCGCGACGACCACGCTGGACGTGACGAATACCGGCGACCGCCCGATCCAGGTGGGCTCGCATTATCATTTTTTCGAAACGAACGAGGCGTTGCGCTTCGACCGCGCCGCCGCGCGCGGTTTCCGGCTGAACATCCCCGCCGGCACCGCCGTGCGCTTCGAGGCCGGCGACATAAAACGCGTCGAGCTCGTGGCCCTCGCCGGGCGGCGCGAAGTCTACGGGCTCAACGCCAAAATCAACGGCCGGCTCGAGGCAAAGCCCGTGAAGAAGTCGACCGCGCGCACCCGTTCGAAACCCGCCACCCGCCATCCGCGATGAAACTAGGCCGCCGTCAATACGCCGAGATGTTCGGTCCCACCGTCGGGGATCGTGTCCGCCTCGCCGACACGGATCTCTTCGTGCAGGTCGAACGCGACCTGATCGCCGAGGGCGGCGGCTACGGGAACGAGATCAAGTTCGGGGGCGGCAAGGTGATTCGTGACGGCATGGGCCAGTCGCCCACCGCGCTCGATGCCGAGTCGCTCGATCTCGTCATCACCAACGCGCTGATCCTCGATCCGCTGCTCGGCGTCATCAAAGCCGACCTCGGGATCAAGCACGGCCACATCGTCGGCATCGGTCACGCGGGCAACCCGGGCATTCAATCCGGCCTCGGATCGGTCTACGCCGATCCGAAGACCCGGAAGAAGAACCCGATGATCGTCGGCGCCGCGACCGAGGTCATCGCCGGCGAAGGCTGCATCGTCACGGCGGGCGGCATCGATTCGCACATTCACTTCATCTGCCCGCAACAAATCGACGAGGCGATCAGCGCCGGCATCACCACGATGCTCGGCGGCGGCACGGGCCCGGCGCATGGCACGTTCGCGACGACGTGCACGCCCGGACGCTGGAACATTCACCGCATGCTCGAGGCGGCGGAGGCGTACCCGATGAACCTCGGGTTTCTCGGCAAGGGCAACTGCGGCACGTCCGCGCCGCTGCGCGAACAGATCCTCGCCGGCGCGATCGGTTTGAAACTGCACGAGGACTGGGGCACGACGCCCGCGGCGATCGACGTGTGCCTGGGCGTCGCGGACGAATTCGATGTGCAGGTGGCGATCCACACCGACACACTCAACGAATCGGGCTTCGTGGACGATTCGATCCGCGCGTTCAAGGGGCGGACGATCCACACGTTTCACTCGGAGGGCGCGGGTGGGGGACATGCCCCGGACATCATCCGCGTCTGCGGCGAGCCGAACGTACTGCCGTCGTCGACCAATCCCACCCGGCCGTTCACGGTGAACACCATCGATGAGCACCTCGACATGCTCATGGTCTGTCACCACCTCGACTCGAAGATCCCCGAGGACGTCGCCTTCGCCGAGTCGCGCATCCGGCCCGAGACGATCGCGGCGGAAGATCGGCTGCACGATCTCGGCGCGATTTCGATGATGTCGTCCGACTCGCAGGCGATGGGCCGCATCGGCGAGGTGATCATCCGCACGTGGCAGACGGCGCACAAGATGAAGATGCAGTTCGGCGCGCTCGCCGATCCCCGCGGGCAACGCCACGCCGCCGCGGACAATTTTCGTGCGCTGCGTTACCTCGCGAAATACACGATCAACCCGGCCATCGCGCATGGCATCAGCCACGTCGTCGGCTCGCTCGAGGTGGGCAAGCTCGCGGACCTCGTGATTTTCAAGCCGGCCCTTTTCGGCGTGAAACCCGAGACGGTGCTCAAGGGCGGCTTCATCGCGTGGGCCAACATGGGCGATCCGAATGCCTCGATTCCCACGCCGCAGCCGACGTTCTACCGACCGCAATTCGGCGCCGCCGGCCGGGCACTCGCGTCCACGAATGTCACGTTCGTCAGCGAGGCTTCCCTGCGTAAGGGAAAACTTCGGGAGCTCGGGCTCGCGCGGCGCATCGAGCCGGTGAAGCGCTGTCGCAAGATCGGCAAACGCGACATGGTGTTGAACGACGCGCTGCCGAAAATCGAAGTCGATCCCGAGACGTACACGGTGAAAGCCGACGGCGCCGTGCTCACCTGCGAGCCGGCGAAGGTTTTGCCGATGGCGCAGCGCTATTTCCTCTTTTGATCCTGATTCGACAACATGTCGCTGCGCCCAACTCCGCGCTGCCGGTTGTCCGGATGTGCGTGGACCGCATCACGGTGGCGAAGCGCCTCTGGCGCGGTACGGCGGAGGACGGCACCGAGCTGGGTTTCGAGCTTGCCGCCCCGTTGCAGCACGGCGACACGCTGCACGAAACCGAGCGCGTGCGGTACGTGCTGGAGCAGGCGGCCGAGCCGGTCGTGGAAATCTCGCTCGATTTGCCGCCATCCGCCGCGGCGGGCATCGGCTGGGCGATCGGCAATCTGCACCTCGAGCTGTCGGCGGAACCCACGCGACTGCTCGCCGCCGATGAGTCGGCCGTGCGGCAGCTCCTCGAACGCCTCAAGGTGCCTTATCGGCAGACGACTGCCATCTTCCGTCCAGGCCGCTTCTCGCGCGGTCAGCTTCCCAATCATGAACTCGGACCCAGCCACCAGCATTGATGCCGCGTGGCTCTGTCGCATGCTGCAGGTCGGAGACTCGTTCTACCCGACCGGCAGTTACGCGCATTCGTTCGGGCTGGAAGGGCTCGTGCACACCGGCGTGATTCACGACCGCACCACGATGCGGGAATTTCTGCTGCGCTCCATGCTCCCCGCATTGCAACACACGGAGCTGCCGCTCGCCGCCCACGCCTGGCGTGCCTTGGGCGGGCCGGACTGGGAGAACATCGGTGAGCTCTGCCTGCTCTCGTCCGCGCTAAAGACCGCGCGTGAAATCCGGCTCGCGTCCGAGAACATCGGTCGGCAACGCGCCGAGCTCGCCGCCAATCTCCACGCCGCTCCGCTCGCGCAGGAGTTCGTGCGCCGGGCCGCCGAGCACGCGTGGCCGCATGCCGCGGCGGTTTCGGCGGCGCTCGAGGGCCGTGTCCTGAACGCTCCGTTGCCCGCGGTCCTGGCCGGCCTCCTCTACGGGAACCTCGCCGCATCGCTATCCGCGGCGATGAAGCTGCTGCGCCTTGGCCAGAACAGCGCGCAGGCGTTGCTGAGCGAGGCGCTGGCTTCGGCGCCGGCGGTGATCGCGGCCGCCGAAAGCACGCCGCTCGAGGAGATCGGCTGGTTCAATCCGTGGCTCGACATCGCGTCGGCGCGACACGAAGGCGCGAACGCGCGGATGTTTATTTCCTGACCGCACCGGTTTCGTCCCATCAACCCTCAGTCGTGACTCAAAAGTGACCACTCGTCCTCGTCGCATCGGCATCGGCGGTCCCGTCGGCTCGGGCAAGACCATGCTTTGCCTCAAACTCTGCCAGCGCCTGCGCGAACGGCTCTCGATGGCGGTCGTGACCAACGACATTTATTGCTCGGAAGACGCCGAGTTCCTCATCCGGCATAGCGCCTTGCCGTCGGAACGTATCGTCGGCGTCGAGACGGGCGGCTGCCCTCATACGGCGATTCGTGACGACACGACGATGAACGAGCAGGCTTGTCGCGCGCTCGAGGCGAAGTTTGCGCCCGGCCTGCAACTGGTGCTGGTCGAGAGCGGCGGCGACAATCTCACCGCGACATTCTCGCCGGAACTGGTCGACGCCTTCATCTACGTCATCGACGTCGCCGAGGGAGACAAGATTCCGCGGAAGGGCGGTCCGGCGATCCGTTTCAGCGACCTGCTGATCATCAACAAAATCGACCTCGCGCCCCTCGTGGGCGCCGACCTCGCGGTGATGGAACGAGACGCGAGGACGCAGCGCGGCGCGCGTCCGTTTCTCTTCTGCGATCTCAAGCGCGAGCACAATCTCGACGGCGTCATCGCGTGGATCGAGCGCAACCTCCTCTTCGCCGACGCGGCCGCGGCGCGAAGCTGATGGCGGAATTCCGCGGACATCTTTCGCTGCACGCCGCGGCTCGCGGCAACGGACGCACCGTCCTCGCCGCGCAGTCCTTTCGCGCGCCGTTCCACCTCAGCAAACCGTATTGGGATCCGGACGCACGCGCCCTGCTCGTGCAGGTGGTCAACCCGACCGCCGGCATTCTTTCGGGCGATCGGCTGGAGTCGGAAATCGCGGTGCAGCGCGACGCCGCGCTCCTGGTGACCACGCCGAGCGCGAGCCGGGTGTTCCAGATGCGGGAGGGCGGCGCGGAGTGCCGGCAGCATTTCGCCGTGGCGGACGCAGGCTGGCTCGAGGTGTTGCCGGAGCCCCTGGTGCCGCATCGGGATTCCGAATACCAGCAGTTCACGACGATCGACGTCGCGGCGGCCGGCGGGCTCTTTTTCGTCGACCAATTCTATTGCGGCCGCGTGGGTCACGGCGAGGCGTGGGCGTGGCGGCGGCTGCGCCTCGAATTGACGGTGCGCGTGGCGGGCGCGCTGGTGCTCCGCGAGCGGGTCGACCAGGCCGGTGACGACCTGCGCGCGCTGGCGCGGCTGGCGGGCTCCGGCGACCACGCGTGCTTCGCCAACGCATTGCTCATCGCCCCGTCCGTGGTTGGTGAGGCAACGTCGCCATGGCACGCGGAATTGAACGCGTTCCACTGCGACGGTGTGTGGCACGGCATCAGCGCACTGCGCGCCGGCGGCTGGAGCATCAAAGTTGTCGCGCCGAACGGGGTGGCGCTTCGGCAGACCTTGCGGGCGATTCGGCAGATACTAGCCCGCTACTTCCCGCGACTCGGGTGCGATTTGCGCAAGCTCTGACTCCGCAGGCCAGTGGCGCGATGCCAGACCACCCAACCGAGCCACGCGACCACGGTTAGAAGCGCCGCGCACTGCAATGTTGCCCACGGGTGCGCCGCCAAATGCTGAAAATCCCACGTCAGTTCGTGTCCATCGTCATGACCGGGATGCGCCTGCACCGCGATTATCGAGGGCGCCAGCACCACGGTACATGTGACGGTCCGAAGGAGGAGGGATTTCATGGCGCCTCGGGGTAAGCAAGTGACGTTCCAGCTATGAACTGATTTCGGAGTGTTGAGCACTCGTTTACGCGTTTCCCGGAAGGGGTCTGGTTTCGGGACCCGTTCCGGCTCGCCCCGCCGAGTCGGAGCCAGGCTTCGTGCACCAACGCGGTCGGCTGCAACGTTTGCGCCGCAGATTCGCGGGCCATTTTCACGGCGGCCAGTGACGCGTGAGCGTCCGAAGCGGCTGGAGGACTGAATCCGCAGTCCGATCCGGGGAATCCGCCACGGTGGGTCTGTCTACTTCAACGACGGCGTCACTACAAGCAGCGCCCGTTTCGTCGGGCCCGCATCACAGGTCCCGCTTTGCGCGGCACGGTATCGACTCGCTTTTTTGCAAACGCTTCCGCACACAGAAATCGCCTCCCCCTTTCCGTCGCCTTGAACGCCTCTTCCCCCGCCTCGATTCCGACGGCGACGTCGTCTGCGGCCAGCGATGGCCCGGTGCCGTCCCTGGAGCGGCACCGTTGGTTTCTCGACGAGATTCATGCGCACGGGCCGGCGTTGAAATCCTACCTTGCGCACAGCTTTCCGACCGCGCGGAGTGAAGTGGACGACCTCGTGCAGGAGTCCTTCCTGCGAATCTGGAAGACCCGCACGGCCGTGCCGGTGCGCTGCGCCAAGGCCTTTTTGTTTCGCGTGGCCCGTAATGTGACGCTCGATCTGCTGCGGCGAAAATGCAGCTCACCGGTGCGTCCTGTAGGTAATTTGGACGCGATGTCCGTCTTGGAAGATGGGCGCGGTGTGCCCGAGTCCCTGGTGGCGGCGGAAAGAATCGAACGCCTCGCCGCCGGACTCGCCACGCTGCCCCCGCGAGGTCGCACGATCATCATGCTTTGCAAATTTCACGGGCTCTCGGCGCGGGAGGTGGCCGCGCAACTCGGCATCTCCGAAAAGACCGTGGAGGAGCATATCTACCGCGGCATGAAACGGCTCGGCGCTGTCGTGCGGCAGCATGAATCGGAGGACGGCAGCCGATGAACCCCAGGAAGCAAATGGCCCCGTCTTCCGCCGACCTGCGCGGTGACGCTGACGCCGCCGCCGCCGAGGCGGAACTGGCGTGGGCCATTGATCGCGGCCAGGCTGAACAGGTCATGCGCCGCACGGCCGCACGGGTTCGGCAACGGCGCCTCCGTTCATTCGCAGCCGGGCTCAGCGTGATCTGCGTCGCTGTATTCGGGTGGTTCGCGTGGTCCGGCCATTCCGCCCGCGAAGTGAGGACGCCGGTCGCCGCGACGCCCGTGGTTTCGTCCGTTGAAACGCGCACCCTCGCGGATGGATCCGTCGCGGAGCTGAGCCGCGGCGCCCAGATGGTCGTCGAGTTTTCCGCGACGCGACGCAGCGTCACACTGGTGCGAGGCAACGCGCATTTCGAAGTGGCGAAGGACCCGGCGCGGCCGTTTGTCGTCACGGCGGGCGATGTCGAGGCACGCGCCGTGGGCACCGCCTTCGCCGTGCAACTCGGCGGGTCGACCGTCGAAGTGCTCGTGACGCACGGGACCGTCGAAGTGGATCGAGCGGACCAGGCCGCCATGCGCGTGCTCGCGCCCGAGGCGAAGCCCGCGGAAGTCGTTTTGACGGCGGGGAAACGCGTCGTGATCGATCTGGCCGCCTCCGATCGCGCGCCATTGGTGGTGGAGACCGTGACCGGCGCCGAAGCATCGGAGCGCCTGGCGTGGCGGATTCCACTGCTCGAGTTTTCGGGCACTCCTCTTTCCGACGTGGTTGCGCTCTTCAATCGACATGGGAAGCCGCACCTCACGTTCGGGGACGATTCGATCCGCAGCCTGCAATTGAGCGGCGTGTTGCGGGCGGACAACACCGACCTGCTACTGCATTTGCTGAAGATCGAATTTGGCATCCAGGCCGAACGCCGCGCGGGGGAAATTGTCCTGCGGCGGTGACGCGACGATCCCGCGGCGCCAAGAGACCCGAGGTCAGCGCTCCGAAGAAAAAACTAGGGACTTCGGCCGCCTCGTTCGTTTTGGAAGCATGACCCGCTTCCTCACCCCAAAGCCGAGGGGTCGCCTTCGCGGCACCTGGCGAACCCCGTTACTTGGATTGATTGCGATGGCGACGTTGTGCTTCGCCGCGGAAAGCCGCAAGGCGTTCGACGTGCCGGCGGGGCCGGCGGAAAAATCCCTCAAGGCATTTTCCGCGCAGGCGGGCGTCGAGGTGGTTTTTGCGACGAGCAGCGCGAGCAACGTGAAGACGAACGCGATCAAGGGCGACCTCGCGCCGCGCGAAGCGCTCAACCAGATGCTTTCGGGCACGGGATTGATCGCCGAACCGAACCGGGAAGGCGCCGGCCTCATGGTGGTGCGTGACCCAAACGTCCAAAGGGCGGCGCTCCCCGCGAGCGACCGCCCGCCGGGACGTGAAGTCGCCGTCCCTTCGGCCGCCGAGGTGAATCGCGGCCAGAATTCCACCACCGGCGACGGTGAGCGCACGATCGTGCTTTCGCCGTTTGAAGTGAAGGAGGCGACGACCGGCTACCTCGCGACGAACACGATGTCCGGGACGCGGCTCAACACGAACCTCGAAGACCTCGCTTCGTCGATCTCCGTCGTCACGAAGCAGCAGATGGCCGACTTCGCGATGCTCGATATCAACGACATCTTCGCCTACGAAGCCGGCGCGGAAGGGGCGGGCACTTACACGCCCTTCGAGATCGATCGCAACGGTCGCGTGGCCGATACCGTCATGTCCGATCGCGAGTCGGCCAACCGGATTCGCGGCATCGGCGCCGCCAATATCTCGCGCTCCGGTTTCGCCACCAGCGGCCGCGTGCCCGTCGATCCCATCGACATCGATGCCGTTGAAATCAGCCGCGGTCCCAACTCGAGCATCTTCGGGCTCGGCGAAGGCTCCGGCACCGTGAACATGGTCGCCGCGTCCGCGAACCTGAACCGGGCGAGCTCGACGACGCAGTTGCGCTTCGACGATACGGGAGGATGGCGCACGTCGTTTGATCTCAGCCGACCCATTATGCGGGGAAAACTCGCCGCGCGCGTGAGCGCGGTGTACCAGCACGACGAATACGAGCAGAAGCCTTCCGGGTATAATACGCGGCGGCTGAATGCCATGCTCCGGGCCCAGCCGTTTGCGAGCACGACGGTGCGCGCGTCGTTCCAGTCCTACCTCGCGGATGGCACCCGCGCCACGGTCATGACCCCGCGCGATGGCGTTTCCTATTGGCGCGACATCGGCAGTCCGACCTGGGATCCGATCACGCAGGTGGCGACGATCAATGGGCGCACGACCAACTTCACGGGCACGAACAATCCCAATGGCCTCGCCAACCTCAATCGCGCGGGCCCGGTCCTCTTCGTCGACCAGGGCGGCATCCAGCTCTGGGAAATCAGCCGCCTGCCGGCGGCCAACGCGACCAACGGTCCGAACAATACGGCCGGCACCAACCGCCTCCTCGAAAGCGTGCCGGAACCGGTGCGCGATGGGCGTCCCCTTTTCTCCATCATCCGCGGCGTCTCGGATCGCTCGATCTACGACTACGCGCACATCAATCTTTCGGGCCCGAATTATCAGCGCGAGGAAGTCGCCACCTCGACGGTGGAGGTGGAGCAGTATCTCTTCAACACGGGCCGCAACACCGCCGCCTTCCAGTTTGCCTGGCAGCGGGAGGATGCGGATCGGCTTCGGCGCACGACGGTCGGCGCGGTGAATCCCGTGGGCACGAGCGGGCTCATCTACGTCAACCCCAACACCCGGCTCCTCGATGGCCGCCCGAATCCGTTTTTCCTGAAGCCTTACGTCGGCGTGGCGGAGCCCGTGTGGACGCAAACGCCGTACGAGCGCGACAGCTACCGCGGCCAGCTCGCGTACGTGCTGGATCTGACGAAGGAGAAATCGAAATGGCTCGCGCTGCTCGGCCGCCAGCAGTTCCTCGGCTACTACGAGGAGCGCAAATCCAAGAATCACGTCTACCGGTTCCGCGACGTCATGATTTCGGATAATCCAATCTACGCGCCGGCCGGCCAGCCGAAGGGCGCGCAAGGCGCCGCGAACGGCTTCGCGGTTTCGCCGCAGGCGACCCGTCCTTACTTTCAATATTACGTCGGCGACGCGAAGGGCCAGAATGTCGACTATGCGCCCGCGCGGGCCGAGGCGGGCACGTATGATTTCGTTTGGTTCGATCCGCTGGCGAACCGCTGGGTCACGGACCGCGCGACGTTCGGCGAAGCGGGCATCCCCGAGGCGAGCGCCGGTGAAAACGCCAACTCCACGCTCAATCTCATCCAGACCAAGGGCGCGATCCTACAGAGCACGTTCTTCCAGAATCGTCTAGTCACCACGTTCGGCCGTCGGTCCGACCAAAGCGGCAACAAGCGGCAGAACCGCGTTTTCCTCAAGCCCAACGGCTACGAGTTCGATTACGCGAAAATGGACGGCTGGCGCGGCGATTGGGATGAGCGCGAGGGAGACACGACGACGAGCGGCGCGGTGCTCCGGCCTTTCCGCGATTGGGGTTTCATCGAGCATGCCCGTACTGGCGCCGGTTGGACGGCAAACCTGGCGTCCGCGCTCCAGGGCCTGGGTCTTTTCTACAATCGCTCCGACAGCTTCCGGCCGGCCGATCCCGCCATCAGCATCCTGAAGACCGCGCTGCCCAACCCCGCGTCGGTCGGCAAGGACTACGGCTTCACGATCAGCCTCGGCAGCAAGTTCATGTTCCGCGCGAACCATTACACGACGCGGCAGATCAATTCGCGGGCCGGCCAGGGCACCAACATCGCGAGTCGCACGCTGCAGGTGGATTTCGCCGATTTCGGCACCACGAACGCCTTCACGCTGCAACGGCAGGCGCGCAATTGGATCACCCAGCGCAATCCGGGGATTTCCGCCGCGGACCGCGACGCGCAGGTCTACGCCCTCATGGGCGTGACCGCCGAGGACTCGAGGACCTACGCCAGTAACACGGTCGCCGATACGACCAACATCGAGGCGCGCGGAGAAGAGTATGAGTTGAATTTCAATCCTTCCAATTTCTGGACCCTGCGCGCGAACGTCACCCGCGCCGAATCGATCGACGGGGCGCAATCGCCCAACAACATCACGTGGGTCAACCAGCGCTTCGTGCAGTGGGAGAAGATCATCGATCCGCGCACCGGCACCAAGTGGCTCGACACCGGCTACGCCGGGGAAGTCCCTTCGCCGACGGCGCAGACGGCCCGCGACTATATCGCCGCCAACATCACCACGCCGCTGCGGATCGACGGTGCCACGCAGGGCACCGCCCGTCCGCAGATTCGCGAATGGCATTTCAACCTGGCCACGAGCTACCGCCTCGCCGGCATCAGCCAGCATCGCATTCTCCGCAACTTCACGGTCGGCGGCGGCATGCGCTGGGAGAGCAAGGGCGCGATCGGTTTCTACGGTGTGCCGATCAATGGCAGCCTCGAAGCCGCCGAGGAGCTCGACCCGAAGCGGCCGATCTGGGACAAGGCGCATGCCTATTTCGACGGCTTTGCGAGCTACCAGGCGCGCTTCTTTGGCGACAAGGTGCGGGCTCGCTTCCAGCTCAACGTGCGGAACATCCAGGAGTCGCATGCGCGCCTTCAGCCCGTGGGCGCCTATCCGAACGGCCAGCCGCACACCTTCCGCATCGTCGACCCGCGGGCGTTCGTCTTCACGACGACGTTCGACCTGTGATCGCCAATGGAGCCCCGACATCCTCGTCAGGCCTGATGCATTTCGAAAAACCTGGGCGGGGTGAGGGCACCCCGGCTCCAGCGAACGCACGCTTTCAACCATGAATGATTTTACCCGCCGTCAGATGCTGCAGCGGAGTGGGCTCGCGCTCGTTGGCGCGACGTTGCCGGCGGTCGTGCCGGCCGCGGAGCGCGGCAAACGGCCGGCGGCCGCTGCCGCGGCGGGTGATGGCGATGGCGACGATGCTCCGGAGGCCGCATCCGGTCCGCTGGTGCGGCAGAACCGCTCGCCGCGTTCGGTGCAGGAATACTACGTGCGCCGCGTGCGGGAGATGACGCGCGAGGCCGACGCGCGCCGCGCGGCGCTGCGGACCAAGGCGGATGCGGAGCGCTACGTCGCGGATGTGCGGGCGCGGCTGCGGCAGTGTTACGGGCCGATCCCCGAAAAAACGCCGCTCAACGCGCGCGTGGTCAAGGTGCACGAGCGCGACGGCTACCGCATCGAGAACGTGATCTACGAGAGCCGTCCTGGTTTTCCCGTTACGGCGAATCTCCTCGTGCCCACCGGGCGCAAGGGACCGATGCCGGGGGTGCTGACGCCGGTCGGCCACTCCAATTCGGGCAAGATCGGTTCGCAGTCGCTGGCCCAAGCCCTGGTCCGGCTGGGGTACGTGGTGCTCGCCTTCGATCCCATCGGGCAGGGCGAACGACTCCAATATGTGGATGCGCAGTGGAAGCCGAAGTTCGGCGTGGGAACGAGCGAGCACACCTACAGCGGGGTGCGCATGCCGCTCGTGGGCGAGAATCTCCCGACCTGGTTCGTGTGGGATTGCGTGCGCTCGGTCGACTACCTGCTGTCCCGCCGCGAGGTCGACGCGCGGCACGTCGGCATGACGGGCAGTTCGGGCGGCGGCAACCAGACGATGCAGATGTGCGGCTTCGATTCCCGCCTCACCATGGCGGCGCCGAGTTGCATGGTCTCGTCGCTGCGGCGACATATCGAAAACGAACACTCCCAGGATCCGGAGCAGTGGCTTTGGGGGCTGCTCGCCCGTGGTCTCGATCACTCCGATTTCATCGCCGCGATGGCGCCGCGCCCCGTGATGCTGATCGAAACGGAGGGGGACTATTTCGACGCGCGCGGCTTCGAAGAGGCGTGCGCGCGGTCGCGTCATCTCTACAAACTGCTGGGCGCGGAGCAGAACTTCTCGTTTTCCCTCGGCCAGGGTCCGCACAGTTTTCCGAAGTCCAACCGCGAGGCGATGTATGCCTGGTTCAACCTGCACAGCGGAATGGCCCCGAAACCGCAGGAGCCAGAGCTGACCCGGGAGCCGGCGGAGAATCTGTGGTGCACGCCGCATGGGCAGGTGGGCGAGCTGAAGCCCCTGACGGAGTTCTCTTACGTCGGCGAACGATCGCGCACGTTGCGCGGCTCACGGCCCAGGTTGAGTGGCGAGGCATTGCGCGCCCGGCTCACGTCGATCTTGAAGCTGCCGGCCCGCCACGGCGTGTGCGATTATCGCATCATGCGTCAGCCGAGGCCGCGCGGCTATCCGAAGCGCAGCCAGGGCGAGTATTTGTTGGAGACGGAGCCGGACATTCACACCTTCGTTTACCGGCTCAGCGACGCGCCGATCGTCTCGCGCCCGCCACGCGGGCCGAAGCGCGCCGTCCTTTACGTTTCGCACCAATCGGCCGACGTCGAATTGCGGACCGATCCCTGGCTGAAGGAATTATCCGCGGCCGAAAAGACGGCGGCCTTCTACGCCTGCGACGTGCGCGGCGTCGGCGAATCGCAGCCCATGCTCTCGACGCCGGGCAATCCGGCCAAGGGTGGCACCGATTATCTGCACGCCGGCTTCGGACTGCTGTTCGATTATCCCACGCCCGGCCAGCGGACGCACGATCTGCTGTGCGTGCTCGATTGGATGGCGAGCTACGGCCACGAAGAGGTGCATCTGGTCGCCCGGGGGTGGGGCGCGATTCCCGGCACGTTCGCGGCGGTGCTGCATGATCGGGTGACCCAGGTGACGTTGAAGCATGCGCTCGCGAGTTACGCCGACATCGCTGAAACGGAACGTTACCAATGGCCGTTGTCTGCCTTCATTCCCAGCGTGCTCCACTCGTTCGATCTGCCCGACTGCTATCGGGAGCTGGAGCGGAAACAGCTCCGGCAAATCGAGCCCGCTTCGGCGGCCGGCGTCCCTGCCTGAAGCGTCGGCTCAACCCTTGCCGCGTCCTTCCACCATGAATACATGCCGTCGACTGCAATTGCACGTGATGCTAGGGTTTTCGCTATTGAGCGGGATTCACGCCGCCATCACGGCGGATCAGGCCAAGGAAGGCGCCACCGGCGCGCCGCCCGCCGCTGCTCGCGCTCCGGGGAAGCGTCACGGCACGGAGAAGCAGACCCCGGAGGTGCAACGCTACATGGCGCGTATTTTCGATCCGGGAAAATACGAGCACTCCTGCCACGCCACGAACCCCGCGGAGTTTACCGCCTGGCAGAGCAGCGCGCGCGCCGCGCTGGCCGAGCTGGTGCGCCTTCCCACGATTCGCGCGGACGCGGCCGGCTTCAAGCCTCGCGCGACGTTGCTGCCGGCGATTGATGATCTCGGCGCGTACACGCGACAGGAAGGCCGGCTCGAAACCGAACCCGACGTGGCGATTCATTTCTGGCTTCTCAAGCCGAAGGGAGCCGGGCCGTTTCCCCTCGCGATCATCTCCAACGGCCATGGCCCGAGCCGCGGCGCCGCGGGCATCTACGGGAGCGAAGCGGCGAAGCGACATATCCTCGCCGAGGATCGCGACGTGGGCATCCAGGCTGTCTCGCGAGGCTTCATCGCCCTGGTGCCCTCGACTCGCGGCATCGGCGAAGATCCGGAGGCGTTTGCGCTGGCCGATCTCGATGGCCGCAACGGAGGCAAGTCCTGCATCGCGCACAACTGGCACGCCATCGCCGCTGGCCGCACCATGATGGGCGAACGGGTTTGGGACATCATGAAATTCATCGACTGGGCGACAGCGCTGCCGGAGGTCGACGCGAAGACGATTTTCATGACGGGCAATTCCGGCGGCGGCATGCTCACCACCTACGCGGCCGCGCTCGACGAACGCATCTCCATCGCGAGCCCGAGCAGTTCGTTCGACGACTTCTTCGCGCCCGCGGGAAACCTCACGCACTGCCAGTGCAATCACTTTCCGGGCATGGTGCGCTTCGGGCAGTTCTGGGACATCGCGGGCCTGATTGCGCCGAGACCGCTGCTCACGGTGACCGGCATCAAGGATCCCGCGCACCCCGTGAAAGAAACGCGCCACGCCGCCGAGGAAGTGAAACGGATCTACAGCGCCGCCGGAGTCCCTGACCGCTACGAGCATCAGTTCGGACCGGAGGGGCATCGCTTCTACAAAAACCTGATGTGGGACTTCGTTTCGAAAACCCTCGGACGGGATCTGCGCTAGTCATCCGTCGATTTCTCCGCTCAAGAGTTCGGCGTGAACCCCGATGAAACGTCATTTCCTTCCCTCGTTTGTCGCCTTCGCTTTGACCGCCGCGGCGGCAACGGCCGCCACGCTTTTTGTTTCGCCGAAGGGCCAAGCGGGCGCCGCGGGCACCGAGGCGGCCCCGCTCGCCAGTCTCGCCGAGGCCGCCCAACGCGCCAGGGCGGGTGATGTCATTCGTCTCGCCACCGGCACCTACGCGCACGATCAGACGATCCGGCTGCAAGGCAACGGCACGGCCGACGCGCCGATTCGAATCGAAGGCGCCGATCGCGTGGCGCGGCCGGTATTTGATTTTTCGGCGCAGAAATTCGGCCGCGATGCGAATGGCATCTCGATCGAAGGCGACCACTGGCAGCTCGTCGGGCTCGAGGTGCACCATGCGGGCCGCTTCGGGATCTCCATCACCGGCCATCACATCACCGTCGAAGGCTGCCGCGCACATGACAACCAGGGCACCGGGATCAATGTGGGCGCGCCCGGCAGCCATGTGCTGGTGTTGAACTGCGAATCGTACCGCAACTTCGACGGTCCGACGCGCGGGCAAAACGCCGACGGCTTTGGCGCCAAATTCGAGGTCGGTCCCGGCATTGTTTTTCGCGGCTGCCGCGCGTGGGAAAACGCCGACGACGGTTTCGATCTGTGGAAGGCGCCGCATCCGGTGCGCATCGAATACTGCGTCGCCTATCGCAACGGCCTCGATCTCTGGGGCATCGAGGGATTCACCGGCAACGGCAACGGCTTCAAGGTCGGCGGCGATTTTGTCGCGGCCGCCCACATCATCGTCGATTGTGTCGCCACCGATCAGCCGAAGCGAGGCTTCGATCAGAACAACAACACCGGCCCGCTGCTCTTCGAACGGTGCACCGCGATTCGCTGCGGCACGGGTTTCTCGGTGATCCTCGGCACCAAGTCCGGCGAGCCCAGCGTGCTCCGCGACAACGTGGCGTGGGATGCGCCGGTCGTGCTCGTGCGCGGGACGGTCGAGCAAAACAATCTCTGGTCCGGCGCCGACCGCCGGAAAGTCGCGCCCACCTTCGTCGAGTCCACCGCGCTCACCCGCAAAGGGAAGGAGCCTTATGATCCCGCCAAATCCTCCGGTCCGCCTCCTCGCACGCCGCCGGAGAGAACTCGGGGAAAGAACTAGTCCGATGCGAGCCTCCCCATCCTTCGCGCTGCGACGGCTTGTCGTCGTGCTCGCAGCGCTCGCCGGCTCCGCGACGGCGTCTGCCGCCAGGCGTCCCAACTTCATCTTCTATCTGACCGACGACCAGGCGTACCTCAGCCTGAGTTGCACGGGCAACGCGGTGCTCAAGACGCCCGCCATGGATCGGCTCGCGAGCGAAGGCGTGTTTTTCGAAAAGGCGTTTGTAACGACGTCCATCTGCTGCTGCAGCCGCGCGAGCATCTACACCGGCCAGCACATGCGGCGGCATGGCATCGAAGATTTCGAGAAGCCGCTGTCGGCGGAGCAATTGAAGCAGACGTTCCCGGTGTTGCTGCGGCAGGCGGGCTATCGCACGGGATTCCTCGGCAAATACGCCATCGGGTCGCCGCAAGTGGATCCACAGCTCGCTTTGCCGGCGGAGCAATTCGATCTCTGGTACGGCTTTCCCCAGAGCATTTCGTACAAGCAGACCGAAAATGGAAAGGACCGCTACTTGACGACGGTCATGACGGAAAAGGCGGTGCAGTTTCTCCAAGCGGCGAAGCCTGATCAGCCGTTTTGCCTGATCGTCGCTTTGAAGGAACCGCACGGGCCCGCGACCTATTTCGACCCCGATTTTCCGCGGCCCTATACGGACGCGACGATTCCCCGGCCGAAGAATCTCACGCGGGAGTCGTTCAACGCCCTGCCCGCCCTGGTGCGCAACAGCCTCGCGGCCAGTTCGCGCTGGATCGATTCGCCGGACTCGTACCAGGCGTTCATGCGTCAGCGGTACGCTTACATCAGCCGATCCGATCACGCGATTGGCCAGATCCAGGCCGCATTGCATGAGCGCGGGCTGGAAAACAACACGGTGGTGATCTTCATGTCCGACAATGGCTCCCTCGACGGCGCGCACGCGTTGACGGGGAAATGGGTGATGTATGAGGAATCGATCCACGTTCCGCTGATCATCAAGGACCCGCGGTTGCCGGCGACCACCCGCGGCCGCCGTTCGCAGATGGCGCTCAACATCGACCTCGCGCCGACGATTCTCAGCATGGCGGAAGTATCCGTCCCATCCGGAATGCAGGGCACGAACCTCCAGCCGTTCCTCTCGAATCCCAAACTCGAGGGACGCGAGGACTGGTATTACGAGCACCTCTACAGCGAGTCATCGCGGCGACCCATTCCCAAAATGGAAGGCGTGCGCACGGAGCGCTGGAAGTACACCCGCTACACCGAATCCAGTCCGCCGCTCGAGCAATTGTTCGACCTGGCGGCGGACCCGACTGAGGAACGGGACCTCGCCGCCGATCCCGCCCATCGCCAGGTGCTCGCACAGCTTCGGGCGCGCTGCGACGCCTATCACGTGAGACTGAAATAACTCCGGCCGCGGCGACTCCGTGCTACCTGATCCCTTCCGGGTCGCTCCTCATCTTCGACTCGATCCCAGATGCTGAACCTGCTCACGCAACAAGCGGGCGAACGTCTCCGCATGAGGATTGGGTCGCACCGCAGGGAACCCAATCCTGACGACTGCATCGGGCAATGCGGGGGAGAACGGCCGGGCGACCAGCGAACGCGGCATGATGCTGGCCACACCCTCCGCCAGGATGGCGGCGGCGCGATGAGCTTCCAACGCGGCGAACATCGTCGACACTCCGTCATTGTCCAGGGCGATGAAGCGCGGCGTGACCCCAAAGGGTTTGAGCATCGCCCGCACGAATCGCACGTAATCGGGAAAATTCTCCCGCGCCAATCCGATCAGCGGCAAATCGCGGAGACGCGCCGGCGCGATTTTCTTCAACTTGGCGAGCGGATGCGTTTCCGGCATCACCAGGACGGTCGAGATGCGCCGCAGCTCGCTCCATTGGAATTCGGGAACCTCCTCCGTGGCCGAAGGCTCAGGCGTGATCAGCAGATCGAGCCGTCCCGCCTTCGCCTGATCGACCATTTCGCGCGATGAAAGATCGGCCAGTTCGATCCGCACCCGCGGCGTGGCGGTCTGGAATCTTTCCAGCGCGCCGGGCATGATCCCCGCCGTGATCGAGGGAGCGTAGCCCACCCGCAGGACTTCCGTGCGGCATTCGCCGCGCACCCGCTGGATCGCTTGATCCGCGCGCGCCAGGAGATCGCGCGCGTCTTCATAGAAGAGCTCTCCGGCATCAGTCAGCGTCACCGCGTTTTTCCCGCGCGCCAGCAGCCGCACGCCCAGCTCGTCCTCGAGATCCTTCACCTGCCGGCTCAACGCCGGTTGCGTGAGATGAAGACTGTGCGCCGCGCGATTGAACGAACCGTGCGCCGCGACGGCCGCGAAGTAGCGGAGATGGCGAAGTTCCACCGGGAAATTTCAGTGATAACCAAAAGTATGAGCGAGGCCAAAAACACGGCATTGGGCGGCCGCGCGCTCCTCGGATATTCTAGGCGAGTCAACCACGCCGAACATGACCACGACCACCATCGACCTTCCTCCCGCGGTGACGGAATATTTCGCCGCCGCCAACCGTTTCGACGCGGCGCTGGCCGCCGGGTGCTTCGCCCGCAATGCCACCGTGCACGACGAGAATCACGACTATGTCGGTCGCGACGCGATTCGCGGCTGGATCGAGGAAACCAGCCGGAAATACCAGCCCAGGTTTACGTTGATGCGGACATCCGTGCGCGACGATCAAGTCAGCCTGTCGGTCGCGGTGGCCGGCCAATTTCCCGGCAGCCCGGTAACGCTCGACTACGAGCTGCACCTGCGCGGCGGCAAGATTTCCACCCTCATCATCGCATAACCCGCTCCCGCCATGATCACCACCGTCCTCGTTCTCGCCGCGCTGGTTCTGCTTACGAGTTGGGACAACGCCGAGGCCGGACGCCGCGGATGATCCCCTTCTCTCAACCATCACACTCCAAAATCATGAAAACAAAAATCGTCCTCGTCGCCCGGCTCCTCCTGGGGCTCCTGTTCCTCGTCTTCGGCCTGAATGGCTTCCTGAACTTCATTCCGGCGCCCCCGCCCACCGGCCTCGCCGGCCAATTCATCGGCGCGATGTATGTCTCGCACTACCTCGCCGCGGTGTTCGTGCTGCAAATCGTCGCCGGCGGATTGCTGCTCGCCAACCGCTTCGTGCCCGCCGCGCTCACCATCCTCGGGGCGCTCCTCGTCAACATCGTCCTCTTCCACGCCTTCATGGCTCCCGCGGGCTTCGCCCCGGCCGTCATCGCCGTGACGCTCTGGTCGATCGTCTTCGCCCGCGAACGCGCGGCCTTCCTCCCGCTGCTGGCCGCGAAAGGCACGTCATGATCCAAATCGGCATCGACAGTTTTGCCACGCTGCTGGCACCGCCTTCGAGCAGTGCAGCGGTCACGCCGGCGGATCGGCTGCGCGATCTCCTCGGCGAGATCGAGCTCGCCGACCAGGTCGGCCTCGATGCCTTCGGCGTCGGCGAGCATCACCGCAAGGAATTCGTGGACTCCGCACCGACCGTGATCCTCGGGGCGGCCGCCATGCGCACGAAGCGCATTCGCCTGACGAGCGCAGTGACCGTCTTGAGCGCTGCTGATCCGGTGCGCGTGTTCGAGGAATTCGCGACGCTCGATCTCATCTCCGGCGGTCGTGCCGAGATCATCGCGGGTCGTGGTTCGGCGACCGAGGCCTTCCCGCTTTTTGGCCACAAACTCGAGGACTATGATGCGCTTTACTCGGAGAAGCTCGAGTTGCTGCTCAAGCTCCGGGAGGAGCCGAACGTCCATTGGTCCGGCCAGCATCGCCCGGCGCTGACCGGCCAAGGCGTGTATCCGCGGCCCCTGCAGAATCCTCTGCCGGTCTGGGTGGGCGTGGGTGGCACGCCGCAGTCATTCGTGCGCGCCGGCGTGCTCGGACTGCCGCTGATGATCGCGATCATCGGGGGCGAGCCGCGTCGGTTCCGTCCACTGGTGGAGCTTTATCGCGAAGCGGGCCGCCGCGCGGGATTCGCGCCGGACCAATTAAAGGTTGGCGTCCACGCTGTCGGTTATCTCGCCGACTCGAACGAGCGCGCGACCGCGGAGTTCTTTCCCGGTTGGGCGCAGAGTTTCACCGAAATCGGCAAGGAGCGCGGATGGCCACCCGCGACGCGAGCGCAATTCGACCGCGCGATCGGCCCCGGCGGTGCCTATCTCGTCGGAGACGCGCGTACCGTCGCGGAAAAGATTGCCGATCTGAACGCGGCGCTCGGCGGGCTTTCCCGGCTCAGTTTTCAGATGAGCGTGGCCGCGCTGCCGCACGAGCAAACTCTCCGCGCAATCGAGATTCTCGGGACGCAGGTCAGGCCCCTGGTTCAGTCCAATCTGACGCCCGTCCGGACCGCGGCGTAATCTTGTCCGTCCCGAAGTCGCAGGCCTCGCATGACTATTTCCTCATCCGTTTTCCTCCGCGGCGCCACTGCCCTGCTTAGCCAACAATTCAGTTGCCCGCGAATGCCCGCGAATTTTCGCGAATCAAATCCTCAACCCATCGCGATCCCACCGAACCGTGCGCGAGGTTTTGCGGCGTGCATTGGCTAAAGGCACGCTCTGGAATTCGCGTTCATTTGCGTCATTCGCGGGAGATCGTCCGCATATTTCCGTATAGGCGGTGCCGCCAGCGTGCGATCGCGTTCCATCGGTGAAGGGCATTCGCCCTCGCGCCGTTCCAGCCTGAACCTCGTCATCGGAGAATATCCCACGCGGAATTCGGAGCGGGTTGACTCGGGAATGCGTAGACAGACCGCGACGGTCCACGTAACGAACGCAGGGCCGGCGTTCGCCGGTTTTCCCCTTCGCTCCGCTCGCGGAGTTTTACCCCCATGAGCCCCACGTTTATTCCGTGCCGTCTTGTCTCGTTCCTGCCGTCCGTGACGGCGGTCCTGCTGTCGATCGGCTTCGCATCCCGCGTCGACGCCCAATCCACGCTCGCCAATCCGTTCGGTTCATTGCCCGCCAATGCCTGGAGTGCAACGGGCGATCCCGATCAAACGCTGACGCCCACCGCCCGGCTCGCGACGGTGAAGAATCTCGGCATTCCCTACATCCGCACGGCGTTCAGTCACATCGACACCGACTATGATTTCACCGCCGGCACCTGGAAATCCGGCAAGACCGGCGCCTGGGACAACTACGTCACCTACGCGCAGGGCGGCTGCAAGGTCCTCCTGAATTTCAACTGGCAGGGCAGCGCCAACGGCGGTCTCGGGTCGGTGTTTCCGACCGGCACCGACCTCAGCCATTACCTGCTGGCGCTGGGGAACGTCCTCGACGACATGAACGGCATCACCGGCGCCGCCACGAAGCTGCCCGTTGTCCTCGTGCCGGAGAACGAGGAGGCGAACGCGAGCTACTACGACTTCAGCGTGAATCGCGAAAACTATCTCGACCAGCTCGCCGGCGCGATCCCGATCGCCCACACCCGCGGAATCAAGATCACCAACGCCGGGCTGACGGAGGTCCCCTTCAATCTCTACGTGTGGAATTACTATTACAACGTCATCCACGACACGACCAAGGCCACGAATTTCTACAACGCGGCGCTCGGTCCCGGGTTCTTCACCACCTATCCGACGCTGACCAGCACGAATCAGAGCAAGCTCGACATCGCGAAGACGCTGATCGACGGCACGGTGAACCATCCCGGCTACAAGGATCTCGCGATCGATTATCTCAACCTGCACTGGTACCACGCGCCGGGCGGGGTGATCGCGGATGAGCTCGCCACGTTCGAGGAGGCGGCCGGCGTGCTCGCCGGCATCACCGGGAAAACCGTCATCTCGAATGAAATGGGCGCGCGCATCACGGCCTTCGGCCAATCGCTGCCGGCCAATACCATCACGAGCATGATGACGAGCTTCCACCAGACGCTCATGATGCCGTACGTCGTCTGGTACAGCGGCCCCGGGCCGGCGCCTGGCCCGTATCCCGTCGCGCTCTCGGACACGAACGGCAACCTCACCACGGAGGGCAACGAGTTCCGCTCCTATGTCACGACGCATTTCGACAACGTCTTCACCAACACGTACTGGCATGCGGGCTCACCCTCGGTGGCACTGACGCTGAACAGTTCGCCGGCGACGCTGGTGGTGGGCAGCGGCAGCCAGAACTTCACCACCACGATCGCGGCCGGCGCGACGCAGAAATGGATTTATCAATGGTACAAGCTCGGAGCCGTGACCGCGACGCGCACGACGGCCGCGACCAGCGCGACCTCGGATACGTTCAGCACGGCCGCCACGGGCACGTATTATTGTTTCGTCACCAATCCCGCCGGCGCGGTGCTGACCACGGACGCCATGCTCTGGAACCGGGTCAAGATCGGCGGCGACTCCTCGCCGAACGCGACGTATTCGTCCGGGACCTACACCGTCAACGGGCTCGGCGGCTCAATCGGCAACACCAGCGACGTCTGCCAGTTCGTGCAGCAGGCCGCCGGCAACGCCCGGGTGCTCATCGCCAGGGTCGCGACGAGCTCCGCCAACGGCAAATCCGGCCTGATGCTCCGCAACGGCACGGCGGCCAACGCGGCCTATGTCTTCATCGGGCTCGGCAACGGCAACGCCGAGACGCGCTTCCAGACGCGCAGCACGGCCGGAGGCGGCACCACCAACTCCGTCGCGTCCGTCACGGCCACGTGGCTGAAGCTCGAAGCCGACGGCGCGAACGTCTCGTGTTTCTATTCCACCTCCGGCAGCAACAACCCGCCCACGTCCTGGACGCCGCTGGGCGGCACGACGACCGTGAGCTATGCGACGCCGCTGATCGGTCTTGCCGTCGCCGGCACCTCCGGCGCCCAGACGACGGCGACCTTTACCAAGGTCACGGTGGATTGATTGCTTCCGCTCCATCATGAAATCCACGTTCATCCGCGGCGCCGTTGCCGCCCTCGCGCTCTCGACCGCGTTCTTCGCGCGCGCCACGCCGTACAACTGGTCCCAGGTCAAGATCGGTGGCGGCGGCTATATCACGGGCATGGCCAGCAGCCAGCAGGCCGGCTCCGTCGTCGTCTACGCGCGCACCGACGTCGGCGGCGCGTATCGCTGGTCCTCCGCCTCCGCGAAATGGATCCCGCTGCTCGATGGCTACGACGATCGGTTCACGGATTATTTCGGCGTCGAGTCCATCGCCGTGTTTCCCGCCAACGGCGCCAAAGTCATCGTGGCCGTGGGCGCCAGCCTGAACAACCCGGCCGACATTCTCTACTCGTCGGACTCGGGGACGACGTGGCAGAGCAGCGGCTTCATCGGCAACGCGAGCAAGGTCCGCATGGCGGGCAACGCCGACTATCGCTGGTGCGGCGAGCGCCTGGCGATTGATCCCAATCAGCCGAACAAGGTCTTCTATGGCACGCGCGAGGACGGTCTCTACGTCACCAGCAACGTCACGATCTCCGGCGGCTGGTCGAAGATTGCCAACACGCAAGTGCCCGACACCTCGGGCACGGTCGACGACACGGGGCGCGGCTCGGACAAGGGTGGCGTGTCGTTCGTGCTGGTGGACAAGCTTGGCGGCACCAACGCGGCGGGCGAATCGAAATACGTCTACGCGGGCGTCTGGGGCGGCACGGGCGGCGGCGTTTATCGCACGACGGATGCCGGCACGACGTGGACGAAAATCTCCGGCGGTCCGGACCATCCGATCCGCGCGGCGGTCGACTCGGGTGGCACCGTCTACGTGACGCAGCAACAAGGACCGACCGCGCCCTGCACGAAGGGCGGCATCTTCAAGGTCACGCGCACCGGTTCGTCGTTCACCACGATCTCGCCCACGGGCACGCTGTTCTACGACGAGGCGGGCAGCCTCAATCTCACCGGCGCCCAGGTTGGCTTCGCGGGCGTCGCGGTGCTCGGCAGCGGCAGCACCGCGAAGGTCTACGCCCTGCGCCACGATCGGAAATCGAAGAACGAGCTGGCCTACTCCTCGGATGGCGGCAGCCACTGGAGCATCCTGTTCGACAAGACCAACGTCGCCCGCGCCAGCGCGCCCGCCTGGTGGCCGACGAGCTATCTCGCGAGCCGCACCTCGTGCCTGCTGCTCGATCCCGATGACAGCAGCGGCAACACGGTGTGGATGGGAGACTGGTACGGCGTCCTCTACAGCACGGCCGTGCTCACCTCGCACACGCTCACGTCCCGCTACAACGGCATCGAGGAAATCTCCCTGCACATGCTGCACTGCCCCGAGCAGGGCAATGCCGGCGATCCTCTGCTCTACAGCGGCGCGCTCGACGTGGGCGGGTTCCGTCACGATTCGTTCACCGTCGAACCTTCGGCCAGCGACAAATTCAGCGGCCCGAGCATGCAGGAGGTGACATCGGTGATGAGCTACCCGCCGACCGGCGCGCGGATCTTCCGCGTCGGATATGACGACGCCAACGGAGGCGGCAACGGCGTGCGCTCCGATGACGGCGGCACGACGACCGCGGTGGTGTTCAAGGACACCGGCTCGCTCCCCGCCGCCACCAACGGCGGTCGGATCGCGGTCGCCGCGAAGAACAACCTCAAGGCGGTCTGGGTACCGTACGACACCAGCGGCGTGGCGAAGGCCTACTATACCGCCGATGGCGGCGCGAACTGGACCGCCTCGAGCTGGCCCAACGGCACGCCGTCCGTGGTCCTCGCGCAGGACTCGAAGGCGCGCTCGCGTTTTCCCCTCGCCGGCGTGCGCAGCGCCAGCGTGGCGAACAATACCTTCTACATCTGGCGCCCGGGAACGGGATTCTACCGCAGCACGGACGGCGGGATCAATTTTTCGAAGATTACGGGCAATACGATCGATACCCTGTCGCTCACGGATGCCTTCGCGGTCGCGACGCCGCCCGCGACGTGCACCACGAGCGGCGTGGAGAGCATCGTGTGGGTAAGCACGTCGAACGCGCTGTACAAATCCACGAACTCCGGCACGTCGTTCACGAAGCTCGGCAACGTGATCGCCGTGGGCCATTTCGCCTTCGGCATCGGCCCGACGCCGTCGGCGGCCCCGAGCGTGTATCTATTCGGCAAAATCACCGGCGACACCTTCGACAAGCTGTATCGTTCCGATGACAGCGGCGCGAACTGGATCGAGGCGACAACCTCGACGCAGCGCCTGCCGCGCGCGATCGTCGTCGAAGGCGATGCGCAGGTCCCCGGCGTGGTCTACGTCGGCACGAAGGGTCGGGGCGTCTTCATGGGCTCACCCTGACCGGCGACGTCGCTCGCCGCGAGGTTCTCGCGCAATGCCTCGCAGGTGCGACGCGCGCCTCGGTCTCGCTCGTTGACAGCGACGCGGCCGGAGGATTTCTCTTCGCCCGTGAATATCTTCCGTAGCGGAGCCGCTTCGGCTCCGACGGAGCGCCCCTCGACAAGCTCGGAGCTTCACTGCGATATTCCGGGTGGCCGGTCAGGATTCGCCGTTTTTTCGCTGCGGGCGCTTGCATCGCGAGCACTGTCGCAATGCGCAGGCGAGCGGCGCGACCTCGTCAAAGCTTGGCGGGCTACGCGGGGGCGTCTTGGTTTTTCCTTCGTTCCGTTCCCATCAATCCTCCCGCTTCCCTGAAATCCAGTTTCCTCCCAGTAACGGTGCGGCGGATCTCCACCGCAACCCGCTGACCACGATGCGGGGGAGCGCCTTTTTCCTGAGGCCGTGCTTCTCGGAAGGGGTCAGGTTTCGGAAAGTGATTTCAGCCAACGCAACGAGCGATTCAGCGATTCCGGTGCGTGCGTTTTGGCAAGAGGCCCGCCGCCGGCTGTGCCTAAGATATCCCTTTCCGAAACCTGACCCCTTCCCAGAAGCCTGACCCCTTCCCAGAAGCCTGCTGCATCGAGAAGGCGATCAGCGGGTTGGCTCTTGGGCCGCGCCGAGTGGCCGCAGGTGCCCCTTTTGCCGTCACCGTTGAAACTGTCCGCGCCGATCGCGCCGGCATCCGAGCGTGGGCCCCTCTCTGGGGTTGACGCGCCGTGGTCGTCGCCCTGTCGGCGGCACCCTGCCTGATCCGCTGCTGGAATTGTTTTTCGGTGCGACCAAGGTCGGGGAAAACGATAACTGGGGCGGCGGCGCGGCCCTGGCGAACGCGTTCAGCGCAGTCGGCGCCTTCGCTTACGCCAGCGTGGGTTCCAAGGACGCGGCCATTTTCGATCCGGCGGTCTCCGCTGGCAACAGCTCCATTCGTGTCTCCGGTATCGGCAGTGCGACGGGCACGGTGATCGCGGAGCTCTACGACTCGACTCCGGATGCCGCGTTTACGCCTGCGACACCGCGGCTGGTCAATGTCTCGGTGCTCAAGCAAGTCGGCAGCGGCTTCACGGTGGGCTTTGTCGTGGGTGGTGCGCCGAGTCGCCGCACCGTCTTGATCCGCGCGGTCGGACCCGGGCTGGCGAGCGTCGGGGTGGCGTCAGGCTTCCTCCTCGATCCCAAGCTGGATTTGTTTGCGGGCCCGACCCGGATTGACGGCAACGACAACTGGGGCGGCACGGCGACACTGCGCGACACGTTCGCGCGGATCGGTGCCTTTGCTGTGCCCGCCACGTCGAAAGATGCCGCGTTGCTCACCAGCCTGGCCCCCGGCAACTATTCCGTTCAAGTGAGCGGTGCCCCCGGCACGGACGGCCTCGTCATCGTCGAGGTCTACGAAGTCCCGTAGGTCGGGCCGGTTGAAGGCCGCAGGACGCCTCATGCCTTACCGTTTACCTGCGCAGCGAGAAGGGGGCTTGGAGAGGTAATGGTAAGGCCTGAGGTCTTCAGATTCGTCGTTGGAAGGATAGGAGCGTTTTCGCGGGACGTGCGTGCCAGAACGTTAGGGGCGGTTTCAAAAATTCTGTGGCCGCATCATTGTAGCGGAGCGCCTCGCGCTCCGTCGGAGCTGGAGCAGCTTCGCGACCAAAATCGGCTACAGTTTAGGACGGGACGGAGACGGTCGGCCCGCTATATATTAATTTTGCACGGCGCCCGCGTGAAGAAAAATGGATGCATCGCGGACAGAGCCTCCAAGCCTGAACCCGCCACGGTCGGCGAGCGCAGTTAACAACGAGCGGACATGACTCTCTACGGGTGGCCCGAAAAAATTCGCTCGGGGAATGACGCCGTTGTCTCAACCCATGACCCCGGTGAACGAAATAACCATTGAGTTTCAAATGGCCAGGGGCGTTATGAAAGCGAATCCAACTTATGCCCCAAATCGAAAAGGGATATTCGCCCAACGATGCGGTTGGTTTACGGCGCTCCCTCCGAATGGGCGTGGCGATGGTGGCGACGCTGGTCGCATCCGTGCTGACCGGCCAAACGTTACAACTGCGTCACACCAATCCCGCGCAAGGCGCGTTGCGCGCCATCACTGCGGGCCCCGCGGGCCTCGTTGCGGTGGGAGAGGGGGGACAAATCCTCACCTCGATCGACGGCCGAGCCTGGACCGCACAAAATTCGCCCACCAAGCTCCGTCTCAACAGCGTGACGTTCGGAGATGGCCGTTATGTGGCTGTCGGCGACGGCGGAATCATCTGTGAGTCGACCGGCGGAGTGAAGTGGAATTCCGGATTCATTTTGACCGGGCCCGAGCACAGGGAGATCACCGCCAATTATTACGCTATCACGTATTCCGGCGCCTTTGTCGTCGTGGGCGAAGGCGGCACGATTCTGCGCTGGACCAGTGCCTGGCCTTCGCAGACAGAGCCTTCTCCCACCACGCAAACGTTGCGCAGCGTGTCACCCGGCACTCCCGGGGCCACTTGGTTCACCAGCGTCGGCGCCGCGGGAACTGTGATCAGCAACTACACGGGCACTTGGGAAATAATACGTTCATCGATGGCCGACGATCTGGAGGCGATTACCCCCGCGTTTCATTCGTATTTTGTCAGCTCGGGCGGACTCAATTACGCGGAACGGTGGTCCGCCCTCGCCGGTGGAGCGCGCGGACAACTGTTCGATATTGGTCGACGCGCTAACCTCCCGACCAACGCACCGGTGGTGGATGCGTTGCCGAGTCCAACAGCGACCCGAATAAAGTGTGTGGTCAGCGGCGGACTGCGGTTCGTTGAACCTTGGCGGCCGGAGTTCGCGAGTTCTCATGCGACGTACGCAACCGCTTTCGTCCTCGTCGACGAGGATGGCCAAGTGTTTTGGAGTACGCAAAGCGCGTCGGATGCCATTGTCCGCAGTGGATGGATGCAAATCGGCCGCGCCGATCGCGCCGTTCACGGGGCGGTATGGTGCGCTGAACACCAAGCCTTTTACCTGGTCGGCGACAACCAGACGGTAATCGCAGCGGCCGAATTTCCGCCTTGGGGTCTGGCCAACGCGTCCGTGCGCGGTTTCGTCTCGGCCCCGCAAGGGCCGCTCATCGCGGGCATCGTGGTGCCCGGCGAAATCGAACGGAGCGTCCTCGTGCGGGGGATTGGGGCCGGGCTGCGGAGGTTTGGCGTATCCACTGTGCTCGGCCGGCCGCGACTGACGATCTTTCGGGGATCGGTGGAGTTTGCGAACGCCACCGAATTGGCGGCCGACCCTCGGGCGTCGCTGCTCCGCGCAACCGGGGAGCAGTTGGGCGCGTTTCCGATGGACGAAAACGACTCGGCCATTCTGGTGCGGCTTTCCCCTGGAACGTGGACGGCGGTGCTCGCCAGCGCCGATGGCGGCTCGGGCGCTGCGCTGATTGAAACTTACCTCCTGCCATAGGGGTCGGATTCGGGCGCGGTGCGACGACTATCGCGTGAGACTGAAATGACTCCTGCCGCTGCGACGGGAAAAGCTCGGAGCCAAATAAGCGTAGCTATCATTCGACGGTGAGCGGTGCCCCTGGCCGACGGAACGGTCTCGCTCGTTGACAGCGAGGCGGACGGAGGATTTCTCTCGCCCCCGTGAACGTGCGGATCTTCCGGCGAGATATTCCAGTTTGCTCCCAGTAACGGGGCGGTTCGTGCGACAGCACCAAAGCTCAATTTTGACGCGGGCAAATTACCGGGACGGTTCGGGCCACGATTGGGCTCATTCGCTGGCTATCAGTCCGGACCGCGATCCTCTCGCGGCGGGTGACGAGAACCGGCCCGTCAAGCGGATCTCCACCGCAACCCGCTGATCACGATGCGGGGTAGCGTTTTTTTCCTGAGGCCGTGGCTGGTGCGCGCTTTTCGCGCCGTGGTTTTGATCGCCGCCGCCGCGTTGCTTTTCTCGCAGGCCAACTGGTGGGAAAAACAGCGGGGCTCGGGAATCTCGTTGAAAAAGGCCCGGCAATTTTTCCCCGGGGCGGTTCGCTTGCAACTGCGCGATCCCGAACGCGGACTCTATTACGCGGTCGATGCGCGCGGGGATACCGTGGGTTGCCTGCTGCTGACCTCGCCGCAGACGGATCATATCATTGGTTATTCGGGTCCGAACAATCTGCTGGTCGCGTTGGACCAGCGCGGCGTCATCGCCGGCGTTGAACTGGTGCAGTCCGGCGACACGCCGGAGCATATCGGCAAAATTATCCACGACGCAAAGTTCCTGAAGAGTTTCGTCGGCTGGAAACCCAGCGAACGTGTCCCGCCCAAGGTGGCGGCGGTCAGCGGCGCGACCTTGTCGAGCTTTGCGATCGCCGAAAGCATTCAACAACGCCTGGCCGGTGCCGCGCCGTCCCTGCGCTTTCCCGACCCCGTAACGCTGGCGGAAGTACAAACGATTTTTCCCGACGCGGCGACGACGGTCCCGGATGAAGCGCGCTTGCGCGTTTTGGATCGCTCGGGGCGCGTGCTCGGGTTTGCGGTTCGCACCTCGCCGCACGCCGATAACATCGCCGGCTACCGCGGCCCGACCGAGTGTCTCGTCGCCCTGAAGCCCGACGGTGAAACCGTCCAGGCGGTCCGGCTCCGCAAAAGCTACGATACCGACTCCTATGTGAACCAGATTCGCGGCGCGGACGCGTTTCTCAGCCTGTTCGCCGGCCGCAAAATCAGCGAGTTGTCGGAGTTTGAATTCGATAAGGAGCGCATCGACGGAATCAGCGGGGCAACCCAAACCGCGCGCGCCGTAGCGGCCGGCATCAAAACGCATTTTGGCGCCGAATCCCGCCGGCCGGCGGCAGCGCGCTGGCGGCCGCGGCCGCAGGATTGGGCGTTGGCGGGAGTCATCGTCGGCGCGCTGATCATGGCTTTCACGCCGTTGCGAGGTTCGCGGGTGGCGCGTGTCTGCTGGCAACTGTTTCTGGTCGGGTATGTCGGCCTGATCAGCCATGATTTGTTGTCCCTGGCTTTGCTCGGCGGGTGGGCTTCCCATGGCCTTGCGTTGAAGGCGGCGCCCGGCCTCGTGCTGCTCGCGCTGGCCGCACTGGTCGTTCCCTGGGGTACGCGACGGCAGTTGTATTGTCACCAGATCTGTCCGCACGGCGCCGCGCAGCAGTTGCTGGGAAAATTTTCCAAACGCCGGTGGCCGGTCCCGCATCGCGTGGCCCAATACCTGGAGTGGATCCCGCCGGCGTTATTGGTGGCTGCCTTCTTTCTGCTGCTCACCGGCCAGTCGATCAGCCTCGCTCAACTGGAACCGTTCGATGCGTGGGTCTGGGGCGCGGCCGGCACGGTGACCGTGGTGCTGGCCGTGACGGGGCTGGTCGCTTCGATCTTCGTGCCGCAGGCATACTGCCGCTTCGGTTGTCCGACGGGAGCCCTGCTGAATTTTGCGCGGTCTACTGGATCGACCGAACATTGGAGCAAACGGGATTGGCTCGCGCTCGCGATCCTCGCGCTGTCACTGTGCACCGTGGCGGGTATCCGCACCTGGCCGCCGGTCGAGCCAGAACCGGAGCCGACGCGATTGAATGGCCAGGCCATGGGCACCACGTGGTCGTTGAAAATTCGCGACGAGGTCGCCGATCAGGCGCTGTTGCACAAAGCGGTCGCCGCGGAGTTCGAATGGGCCGAATCGCTGACATCACACTGGCGACCGCAGACCGATCTCTCGCAGTTCAACCGGAGCGCGAGCACCAACGAAATGCCAGTGCCGTGGCCGGTGGTGACGCTGGCCCGCTGGTCGTCCGAGATCAGCCAGCAAACGGACGGCGCTTTCGACATCACGGTGGGGCCGTTGGTAAACCTGTGGGGCTTTGGCCCCGGAAAGCCGCGCTCGAGTCCGCCGACCGACGCCGAGATCCAAGCAGTCCTGCCCGCGATCGGCTGGCAGAAGCTGGAAGTAACGGATCACATGATGCGCAAACAGCATCCCGACATGCAGGTCGACCTCTCCAGCATCGCGGAAGGCTGGGTCCTGGATCAGGTGGTCGCTCTTCTGGAGCGCCGCGGCTACACGAATTTTCTGGCGGAAGTGGGCGGCGAATTGGTCGCGCGCGGCGCTTGGACTGTCGCGATCGAGCATCCCACTCGCACGTGCACCATCAGCAACGAAGCGATCTCTACTTCGGGCACGTATCGAAAAAAATTCGATGCGCAAGGGAAGCGGTATTCGCACCTCATCGATCCGCGGACCGGTTATCCGGTCACGCACAACACCGTGGAGGTGACCGTGCGCTACCCCGATTGCGGGCGCGGGGATGCCTGGTCCACTGCGCTGAACGTCATGGGGGTTGAAACGGGATTGCCCCTGGCCGAGAAGCTGAAAATCGCCGCGCAATTCGTCATCGAACATCCCGACGGCCGCCTGGAAGTGCGCCAGAGCACGGCGTGGAAATGAAAGATCCAGCCCTCGTGCTGCAGAAATAATCACTTTCCCGGCTGCCGGCTAATCGTCTTGGCTTCCGCATTGAGCTCATTGAGACGCTTCGCGTAGTTGGCCATCGCCTCCTTTTCCCGGATGACGAGTCGCAACATCGCAAGCTGCGAAGAGGACAACACGCCTTGGAGCTCCGGCCCCGCCGAATTCCAGTTGATCGTGGCAAAGTCCCAATTATCCCAGTTTTTCTTGGAGTTCCATTGGCTGTTTTTCGCCATGATGCTCGTAACTTGCTCCACTTGGGATGACGTGATGGGCGAGTCGGGATACATCTCGGTCGAAGCGAGCCGCTGGGTGGTGAACCGCAAATACCCGGCTCGATTCCATTCTTGGTACTGCTCATAGCGCGGGCCGAAAATTTCCGCCTCTTTCGCGGCGCGAAGCTTGTTCTGCTCCCGCACCAGCGTGTCGTAGGCTGCGCCGTTCAGGTCGAGTCCCTGCGCTTCCGCCGCGGCTCGCAGATCCATCCGGCGCAGCTTGTCCCAGACCTCCATGTCCTTGAATCGATCAATCTGCTCCGGCGACAGCCCGAATGCCCTGGCCAGAAGGCCCAAGGTGCCAGCCCGCGGGGAGAAGTAATCCAGGCTTTCGCGAAAATTCTTCGCATATTCCGCGAGCTTTTGGGGGTCGTTCGCGATCTTGCTCTGCGCACTGGACTGCCGAGCCGCGATCGGCGGCGCGGCGGGTGACTCATGGCCGGCCGTGACCTGGGTCGAACCCGCTGCCCTGCCTGCCTCGCCCTTCCTCGCCGCGTCCTTTTCCCGCTCCGCGCGCCCACCGCTGGCGGCGCGCGCCCGCTGCTCCCAGCGGCCCATCTTGCTGCGCAACGTGTCATCTTCAGCCGCGAGCGTCGCCATCGCCGCCCTGGCTTGATCGGTCTGCTTTGCGGCGCGGTGGACGAACCAAAGACCAGCCGCGAGCGCGGCGAGTGAAACGACGAGCAGTTTGGCTTTCATTTTTTCGGGCCGATGTCCGCGGCATTTGGGGTGGCGCGTACGGCTCGCTTGAGCCTTTGCGTGTCACTTGCCTGCTGATTTTCTTCGGCCGTCACTTGGGCGGCCTTTTGCACGTCGATTCGCCCGTATGCCGCCAAGCCGCGCAATCTTTGCAATTGCGGCGGCGACAACACACTCTCCGCCTGGGCCAGAATCTGGTTCCAATCCCGCGTGCGCCTGTAGGCAGCGTCGTAAGATTCGTCACCGATTTTTTGGAAGCTGGGTTCCGTGGCGGCATTCGCGAATATCCGCTTCAACTGTGCAAATTGTTGCGGTGTGAAGGGCGCATCCAGATCGCAACTGTTCCTCGACAGCCACTTCAGTTCATCGATCTCTCGCGCCTCCTTTCGCGCCTGCGCCCGCAACTGAGCCAGGCGTTCGTCGGCAGCGTCGCCGAACACGTCGCGAAAGGTCTGACCCGATTTGTTCGCGAGGAGGTCAAGCGCCTGCGCCATTTGCTCCGGGCCAAGCCCCAGGGTCTGCAGAAATGCTCGATTCCGGACCATGCCCTCGCTGCGGCTCATTTGCTGCCGCAGCTTCTCTGCCTCGGGATCAGTCCGCCTCAGTCGGTTGCTCTCAACGACATACTTCGCATTGATGTCATCCAGGGCGGGTGTGTGAAGCGCAGCGGAAGATGAGGCCGCGTTTTCGCGACGCTGCCGCTCCAGCGCAGCCGCGCGTTCGGCCTGCTCCGCAGCATTCACGCTTGTTTCCAAGGCAGCGAACCGTGCCACCAGCGCAGCGTGGCGATCGCGCGCCTTCGCCAGATCGGCGGCGGCGACCCGCGCCTGGCTCGACTGATAAACCGCCGCGCCCATCGCGAGCATGCCCGCCGTGGCGAGCGAGACAGTGACTTTGGAGGAACTCATAAAATACATGACTGTGGCAAAGGTGCCGGCACCGATCGTCGCGGCGGTTCCGCTCAGCGCCCAACTCACGACGCTCGCCGCCAGGCCCGCGGGCGCGGAGGCGACCGCCTGGTTCGCCAATACCACCGCCAGCGCACCCGAGGTCGACGTGACCCCGCGGCGCGAAAGCGAGACTTGCAGCTTGTCGAGCGCACGCTCGATTCGCATCCGCGCGGTGTTTTCCGAGACATCCATCCGGCGGCCAATCTCCGCGAGCGCGCGGCCCTCGAAGAAGCGCAGCAGCACGACTTCCCGATCCGTGGCACTCAGGTCATCCATCGCTTCGTCGAGCACGGGCCGGAGCCGGCTCCAATCGCCCGCCGTGGCAGATGCATCGGGGATTTCGTTGGTCGCCGCTGCTTCGAGTTCGCGCCGCTGCCGTCGTTGTTCGTCGCGCATGAGATTGACCGCCACGTTGCGCGTCGCGGAGTACAGCCAGCCCGTCAGTCTTGCGTGTCGGGAGAGCCCGCGGGCCTGACGCGCCGCGGCGAGGAAAACATCCTGCGCCACGTCGGCCGCCGCGTGCGCATTGCCGCCGGTGCGACGCAGGGCGGCGGAATAAACGAGATTGATGCTGCGGTGCACAAACTCCGCGAACGCCTCCTCCGAGCGTTCTTCGGCGTAGCGGCGGAGCAGTTCGGCGTCATCCAGCATCGGGTTCACCCAGATAATCACCAACCGCACCGGAATCGCACAAAAATCTTTCGCCAGCCCCACGGCTGCCGACGTCAGGCTGAACCGTTGGCCGGGCTCCGAAATTTTTTGTCCGGTTTTCGCGCCGGCGCCTGCTAGCATGGTGACACCGCATGACTGAGGATGCCGAACTGCTGCGCCACTACGCCGACGAGAAATCGGAGGCGGCGTTTGCCGCATTGGTGCAGCGCCGCATCGGCCTGGTGTATTCGGTGGCGTTGCGGCAGGTCGGCGGCGACGCCCACCTCGCGCAGGACGTGACCCAAAAAGTCTTCACTGACCTCGCGCGCAAAGCCGCGCAACTCTGCCGGCGGCCGGTGCTGAGCGGCTGGCTGTGCCGCAGCGCCCAGTTTGCCGCATCGGACCTGGTGCGCGCGGAGCGCCGCCGGCGAGCACGCGAAAGGGAGACCGAACTCATGCCAGAATCATCGCCGGAGCCCAACGCCGCGGATTGGGAAAAGCTGCGGCCCATGCTCGACCAAGTGTTGAACGAACTCGACGACGCCGACCGCGACGCGCTGGCCCTGCGCTTCTTCGAGGACCGATCGTTTGCGGATATCGGCCTCGCGTTTCGGCTGACCGAGGACGCCGCGCGCAAGCGCGTGAGCCGCGCGCTGGATCGCCTGCACGCGCGGCTCGGGCGTCGCGGAGTGACGTCGACGAGCGCCGCGCTCGCCGGCGCGCTGGCGAATCAGACGAGCGTAGCCGCGCCCGCGGGACTGTCGGCGAGCGTGACCGGCACGGCCCTCGCATCCGCGGGAGCCGGCGCGGCGACGGCGTTGGGATTTCTTCAAATCATGAGCACCACCAAATTCATCGCCGGTGCCGCGGCGACACTCGCGTTTCTCGCCTTCGGCACCGCGGGCTACAAACTCCACGCCCGGCATGGCGCGGAAGCGGCGCTGACCACGGCCAATCAGAATTACGCCGCGCTCGCCCCACGTTTGCGCGATGTGCAGCAGCGGGCGCAAGCCGCGGAACAGCGAACCGCAGAGGTCAAGCAGGCGGTTGACGCCGCCGAGGCGAAAGCCGCGGCCGACGCGGCGGCGAAAGCGTGGAATCCAGTCGCCGAGGGGAAGGCGCTCGTTCAGCGTCATCCCGAACTCGTGCCGGTGATGGTCGATGCATTCAATGCACGCATCGACCTTGAGTTTGGCCGGTTCTACAAATCCCGGCGTCTCACTTCCGCGCAGGTCGAGGAATTTCGCAGCTTGCAGGCGCGAATGAGAAATTATTCCTGGGCCGAATCTGTTGATGGGAAAAGATTCGAGATGTCGCCGGATCACTTTGGCACGATGTCGAGGAGTGAGGGTATCAGTCGACTTCGTGCTCTTCTCGGTGCCGAGGGGATGGCTGAGCTTTCAACGTATGCTGCTGCAGCTCATGAACGGGCGGTAGGCGCGACGATTGAGGTCTCCAAAGATCTCTGCCTTACAGAGACTCCGCTAACGACGGCCCAGGCCGAAAGGCTCGTCGATTTGTTTCGGGCCGGTTTTCCCGGCAGCGGCAGCAACCGAGACATAGCGGCCGGGAATGTGAATTGGAGCGCGATCGATGCCGGCGCACGGCAAATCCTTGCCGACGCCCAACTGTCTGCGTGGGAAACGGCCTTTCGCCGAGCCCGCGCGAGAATCTCCAGGGTGGTCAGCGAAACGAATTCTCCTCCTGCGAAATAAGCCCTCCTCATGAAAACGATCTTTACTCTCGGCGCCGCGGTTCTCGTGGTGGTTGCCGTCGGCACTGCCTGGCACGCCAGCCGGCTCGCCCATGAAGCCGATGACGCCCTCGCCGTAGTCACGGGAAAAGCAGCTTCGGCCGAGGCCGAGATTCACCGGGCCGAGCGACGACTGGCCCAGGCGGAAAGTGCGCGGGCCGAACTGCAAACTGCCCTGGCGCGATGGCAAAAAACAAACCCAGCCGGGCCGAGTCCGGTGCTGTCGCGATCCGTCACGACGGCGGTCTCGGCGGAGGAATTGGAAAGGAAACTCGCGGATGCCCGGCAGCAGGGCCAATCAGCCGCGGCGCAACAGTTCGGCCTCGAAGAGTATCGTGCCGGCCTCGTGCCGGGCTATCGGCAGTTTTTTGAAAAGTTGGGGTTGTCGCCGGCGCAAATCGATCGATTTGTCGGGATCGCCATGAAGGGAAAAGAGTCCGGTCGGGACCTCTCGGCTCTCATCAAGCAGGGCATCGTGGCGGAAAACGATCCAGTGGTGGAAAAGATGAAAGCCGACATCAAGACCGAGATGCACTCCGCCTATCGTGATTTGCTGGGCGAGTCGGGCTTTCAGCAATTCCAAGAGTTCGCGCGCACCGGTATAGCAAAAGACATGGTCAAAGGATACGCCGGTATGGCCCTGATCGCCGGCGCGCCGGTCACGGCCGCTCAGATCGAGCAGCTCGCGCAGATCGTGGCGCACGCCGACAGCAGCGGCGGATCCGCCAACTCATATACCTCGGCCACCATCGATTGGGACCTCGTGGACGCGCAGGCGCGTCCGATCCTTTCGGATGAGCAGTGGGCCGTCTTCCGGAGCTGTTACTGTGATGTCGGTTTCAGATGGGCCGCGAGCCGCAGCGCCAGCGCCATTGCGAAAGCCGTGCAGGCTGACGCCGCGAGCAAGGCCGCGCAGATGACAAAATCTCCAACTCGGTGAAAGCGACGCGTGCCGCGCAGGCAAACCCCGCCGCGATCAGCGCGCCGTCGGATTGGGCCGCACCAAGGCGCGGATGCGACGGAGAGGGTCAGTCCGCTGTATGTTAATTTCCTCGGCGCCCGCGATGAAGAAAATGGTATCTCGGAAGGGGTCAGGTTTCGCGCATCTCGGAAGGGGTCAGGTTTCGGAAAGTGATTTCAGCCGACGCAACGAGCGATTCAGGGATTCCGGCGTGCGTTGTGGCAAGAGGCCCGCTGCCGGCTTTGCCTAAGATATCCCTTTCCGAAACCTGACCCGAAACCTGACCCCTTCCGGCTCCCCCACCGCCGAAAATCCGATTTTCCTATCATTAATTGCCACGCACCCGGCTTTGCGTGATAAGACTCCGAGCCATGAAACTGCCGAAGCTGTCCCGTGGACTAAACCTGGTACTGGCTCTGGCGACTGGATTCATGCTGCACGCGGAGGAGCCCCGTGTCATAGCCGACCTGAAGCTGACGCTGGCGCCGATTCCCGCCGGCACGTTTACGATGGGTAGCCCGAAGAACGAACCAGGACGCAGTCAACGAGAGGGCCCGCAAACCAACGTGACGATTTCTCAGCCGTTTTGGCTCGGGCAAACCGAGGTCACCCATGCGCAGTGGCGGGCGGTTATGGGCACCGATTTGGTGATGCAGGCGCGGGAGATGTTGGACGATGACACGCTCTACGATATTGCGGGAAAGCTTCAGACCCTGCGTGATTATTATAAGGAAGCAAAGAATAGCGACCCCAACGACTTGGTTTATAACGGCGGCGACGATGCGCCGATGTATTGGGTGAACTGGCAGGAGGCGGTGACGTTTTGCCGCCGGCTGACGGAGCGTGAGGGCGCGGCCGGGCGCCTGCCGTCCGGCTACGTGTTCCGGCTCCCGACCGAGGCCGAATGGGAATATGCCTGCCGCGCGGGCACGACCGATGCGACCTACGCCGGGGCGATGGAAATCAAGGGAAGAGCCAATGCACCCGTGCTGGATCGGATCGCATGGTATGCAGGCAATAGCAGCGAAGGATACGTCGGCATGGGCGCGAACACGTCGGACTGGCGTGAAAAACAATATCCCGGAGGTACCGCGGCGCAACGCGCCGTCGGCACGAAGCGTCCAAACAACTGGGGACTCTTCGACATGCTCGGCAATGTCTGGGAATGGTGTGGTGATTGGGATGCTGACAAATTACCCGGCGGCACTGTGCGCGATCCCACGGGGCCGGTCTCTGGTACGCAGCGCGTGTTTCGGGGTGGTAGCTGGGGCAACCCGCCTGCTGTTTGTCGTGCCGCGGCCCGGACGAGTTTTCCCCCCAATATGCGCCTCAACGGAATCGGTTTTCGTCTGGCGCTGGCGCCGAAGTTGAGTGCGCCCTGATTCGGCGCGTTCGTGCGGGCCGCCTGAGTTCGCAACAACCCGAATGCGAGTAAATGAGCTTGGTGTGCGCTCGCCGCCCGCGCAGGCCGGCAGAGAAAGGCCGCCACGGTCGCGCTGATGAGCACGAAGCCCAGCACATGAAAACAATCGTTGAACGCCATTATCGTCGCCTCGCGCCGCAACACTGCATCGAGCGCCACGAGTGACTGCTTGCCGGGCGAGCCGGAAGGGGTCCGGTTTCGGAACGGGATATCTCAGGCAAGCCGACGGCGTCCTCTTGCCAAAACGCATGCACCGGAATCGCTGAATCGCTCGTTGCGCAGGCTGAAATCACTTTCCGAAACCTGACCCCTTCCGAGAAGCCCTGCATCGCGTAGCTGGCCTGCGAGGCGCGATGGGCGCGGAATTTCTCGAACCCGGCGGCAATCGGTTGCTGGTCGAGATGAGCGCCGGGCCGCTCAGTCGCGCTCCTTCTTCTTCGCCTTCTTTTTGCGCGGCGTATCATCATCCGCATCACGCAGCGCGTTCTTCGAGAGCACGCCATTCCACCGCTTGGGCGAACCGCTCAGCGGTTCAGCCATCTGGTCGAGCCACTGGTCGTAGAGTTGTTTCAACGCGGCGACTTTGTCCTTTTCGGATGGCGCCAAGTCATTCTTCTCCGCCGGATCGGCGGCGAGATTGAAGAGTTCCATTTTGGACTGGCCGCGCTGCGTCACCAGCTTCCAGTCGCCACGGCGAATGGCCCAGCCGCCCGCCGCTCCGCCTTCGCTCCAATAAAACGTATCGCGGTGTTTCGCCGTCTTTCCCGTCAGCAGCGGCAGCAGGCTCTCCCCGTCGAGCGGTTTGTCCGTGGGCGGCGCCACGCCGGCGGCCTCGAGCGCGGTCGGCAAGAGGTCGAGCGAGTTGATCGGCGTGTCGATCGTGCGGCCGCCCTTGAAACGCGCCGGCCACGATACCGCGAAGGGGGTCCGGATGCCGCCCTCGTAATTCTGCTGTTTGAATCCGCGCAAGGGCGTGTTGTTCGCATCCATCGCCTTGGCCCCGCCATTGTCGGTGAGGAAAAACACCAGCGTGTTTTCCCAGAGCCCCGCGCTTTTCAACGTCTCGACGACGCGGCCGACCCCGAGGTCGAGGTGATACAGCATCGCCATGAGAATCACGCGGCTCTCCGGGAGATCCGGAAACTGTTTCCGGTAACGCGCGATGTCATCGGCCGGCGCCTCCGCGGGGGAGTGGACGGCGTTATATGCAAGGTGGATATAGAAGGGCTGCGCTTTATGTTTCTGGATGAACGACACCGCCTCCTCGGTCAGCCGCGTCGTGAGATAGCCTTCGTCCTTGATTTCCTTTCCGTTGCGATAAATCGGCAGATTGTCCGGGTCCTTCTGCGCGAGGTCGAAATAGTCGTGGGCTCCGCGACCGAGGAAGCCATACCACTCGTCGAACCCTCGGCCGACCGGGCTTTGCTCGACCGTCAGTCCAAGATGCCATTTGCCGAACGCGCCGCTCACGTAGCCCGCCGGCTTTAGGAAACGCGGAAAAATTTTTTCCGATTGCGCCATGCCGGAGCCACCTTCGCCCGCCGTGTAAACGCCCGCCCTCTGCTGATAACGTCCGGTCAAGAGACCCGCGCGGGTCGGCGAGCAAACGTTGCCAGTGATATACGCCTGGCTGAACCAGACGCTTTCCCGCGCCAGTGCGTCCAGGTGCGGCGTGGCGACTTCCGGCGGGTGGTGAGGATTGAAGCTGATGTCCGCGAAGCCCTGGTCGTCTGAAAGAATCACGACGACATTCGGCGGACGCGCCGGCGCGGCGAAGCCGGACGCGACAGCGAGGAGACTGGCCAGGGCCAGGAGCGTGGCGAGGGCGTGCTTCATGAACGAGGACGATGGGAGGAGGACACGAAACGCCGCAAGGGCAGAGACGCGCAGCCAGGGACGCTCGGCACGCGCACGAGAAACGTGGTCTTTGGACTCGCGGCGCAGCCGCGGGCGGAAATGCTCCCGCCTGATCCCAGCAGCCTCCCGCTTCGCCGAAATGAAATCACTCCACCTTGGTCTCGCGTTGCTTTCCCTTGCCGCCGGCGCCGCGGCGACGTTCGCCGCCGGAGCGGCGGCCCGGAAGCCCAACATCATCTTCATCCTCGGCGACGACGTCGGCATCGGCGACATCGGCTTCAGCGGCAGCGACCGCTTCAAGACGCCGAACATCGACGCGCTCGCGCGCGGCGGCACCGTGTTTTCCCACGCCTACGCCGAGCCGCTTTGCGGGCCATCGCGCGCGACGATCCTCACGGGTCGTTATGTTTTCCGCACCGGCTCGACGAATCAGGATGCGACCGGGCGCTTCAAGCCCGCCGACGAGACGATGATGCCCGTCGTGCTCAAGCAGGCCGGCTACATCACCTCGTCCATCGGCAAGTGGGGCCAGCTCCCGCTTGGGCCGGCGGATTTTGGCTTCGACGATTATTTCAAGTTCCAGGGCAGCGGCGCCTACTGGAAGTCGCAAGGCCGGAAGGGCGAGAGCTTCGAGCTCAACGGCCAGCGCGTCGCCGTCGGCGACAAGGAATACATTCCCGACCTGATGCACGCGCACCTCGTGGACTTCGTCACGCGCAATCACGACCGGCCGTTCTACATCTATTACTCGATGTCGCACGTGCACACCGAGATCCTGCCCACGCCGGACAGCAAGCCCGACAGCAAGGATCTCTACGCCGACAACATCGCGTACATGGACAAGCTCGTCGGCAAGCTGGTCGCCGAACTCGAGCGCCAGCACTTGCGCGAGAACACCCTGCTGATCTATTTCGGCGACAACGGCACCGCCTCGAATCAGATCGAGCGGGCCACGATCAAGGGCCGCCGCCTCAACGGTTCGAAGGGCGACGTCCTGGAGGGTGGCAGCCGCGTGCCGCTGGCGGTCAACTGGCCGGGCGTCACGCCGGCCGGCCGTGTCTCCCGCGATCTCGTCGACTCGAGCGATTTCTTTCCGACGTTCGCCGCGCTCGCTGGTGCTCCGCTGCCGGCCGGCAAGATCATCGATGGCCGGAGCTTCCTGCCCCAAATCCGCGGCGAGGCGGGCCGGCCGCGCGAGTGGGTTTTCATCGAGCTCGCCCGCAAATGGTATGTCGCCGACCAGCAGTGGAAGCTCAACGAGAAGGGCGAACTCTTCGATCTCAGCGATGCGCCGTGGACCGAGAAGCTGGTCAACGCCAACACCACGGACGCCGCGGCCACCGCCGCGCGCGCGAAACTTTCCGCCGCCCTCGCGCAGTTGAATCCCGCCGGGGGTTTTCTCGACGACGGCGACGGCACCGGCCGCCACGCGGGCCGCGAGGAGAATCGCGCGAAGAAGAAAAAGCAGAAATCCAACTGAGCAAGGGCGGGCCTCCTGGCGATGAACTTCGCCTTGCCTGGCTCGTGCGTGACGGCAATCGCCGCATCGTCGCGGTCGAGAGCGACCCGGTGCGGCGGGTACGTTTTGCCCATGAGCTCGGGTTTCGGCGAAGAACGTTCCAACTTTAATCCAGGAGCCACCGTCGCGTCCAAGCACCTCAGGCTGGAAGCCGCCCGCGCGCCTGCTCGAGGAGTGCGTGGGCCGCGGCGAGGTCGAAGTTCTCGAGGTGCTGCTTGAACTGCGTCCACGCGATGGCATCGAACGCCACGCGCAGGTGATCGCGGTGCTCTGACGCGAAGGCCGTCGCGCTGGCATCGAAGCCTTCCAGCAATTTCGCGAGCTGTGCGGCCAGGGCCTTGGTCCGCGCGAGATCGGCCGCCGTCGGAACGAACGGCGCGCGCGTCCCGGCCGGCGGACCCGGGAGTGTCGTCTTGAGTTGCGCGACCAGGGGATCGAGCGCGCTGCTCATAGCCGCGAGGGCCCGATCGACGGCGTCGGCCGGGCCGCGTTCGTGAATCAGTCTTTCGAGCAGGCCGGCGGTTTCCTGCACCGCTTGCGCGCCGAGGTTGCCGGCGACGCCGCGGAGCGAATGCGCGAGGTGCTCGGCCGTCGCCGCATCGTTGCGTTGGAGTGCGATGGAAATCTGCGCGGCGCTCTCACCGTACTGATCGGCGAACTGCCGGAGCAGTTTGCGATACAGCTGCTCGTTGTTTCCGGCTCGCGCGAGACCACTGCGGGTGTCGAGGCCGGCGAACGCCGGGAGTGCCGCGCTGCCGGGCGAGTTTTCCGCGGAACTCGCGCCGGTCGGGCCGGCTTTGTGCCAACGGGCCAGCGTCGCGAAGAGCACCGTCGGCTCGATCGGTTTCGAGAGATGGCCGTTCATACCTCGCGCGAGACAAGCCTCGCGCTCCTCGGCCGTCGCGTGCGCCGTCATGGCGAGGATCGGCAGAGACGTGAAGCGCGGATCGGCGCGCAATCGCGCCGTCGCCTGGTGGCCATCCATTTCCGGCATCTGGAGGTCCATGAGCACGACATCGAACGGCGGCGGCACGGGACCGTTCTGCAAACGCTCGACTGCTTCGCCGCCGTGATTCGCCACCGTCACGCTCGCGCCGACGCCTTCGAGCAGTTCGACCGCGATCTGCTGATTGATTTCGTTGTCCTCGGCGAGCAGCACCCGCAGGCCGTCGAGCCGCACGCCTTCGCTCTTCGCCGCGGCGGCCGCCGCTTTCTGCTCGGTCGCGTCGACGAAGACATTGATCAGCGCATCGACCACCATCGACTTCGTGACGGGCTTCACGAGGAAGCCATCGAGGCCCAGGCGCTCCGCCTCGTCGCGCACTTCCTCCCGTCCAAACGCCGTCACCATGATCACCGCCGGCGGATGCTTGAGCTGCGAGTCCGTCTTGATCGCCCGTGCCGCCTCGAGTCCGTCCATGCCTGGCATGCGCCAGTCCATGAAGACCACCTCGTAAGGTGCGTCGGCGTCGTTCTGCCGGATCGCGGAGATCGCCTCGGGGCCCGAGCCGACGGCGTCGGCATGAAACACGATGCCATCCACGAGATCGTCGATGATCTCCCGCGCCGCGCTGTTGTCATCCACGATCAACGCCCGGATCTTCGTGAGCCTTTCCGGGATGACGCGGCGCACGCCGGGCTGGTCGGCGAGGCCGAGCCACACCGTGAACGTGAAGGTCGTGCCCTCGCCGGGCGCGCTCTCCAGCCAGATTTGTCCGCCCATCAATTCGACGAGGCGCCGGCAGATCGTCAGCCCGAGCCCGGTGCCGCCGTGCTTGCGCGTCGTCGACATGTCCGCCTGCACGAACGGCTGGAACAGCCGTTCCGACTGTTCGCGCGTCATGCCCGCGCCGGTATCACGCACCGCGAACTTCAGGTGGCATTTGTCTCCCGTGCGCTCCACCAATTCGATCGTGAGCTGAATTTCGCCGTGCTCGGTGAATTTGACCGAGTTGTTGATCAGGTTGGTGAGAATCTGCCCGAGCCGCAGCGGATCGCCGCGCAGATGCTCCGCGATATCGGGCCCGATCCGCGCGAGGAACTCCAAACCCTTTTCGTGCGCCTTCTGCGCGGTGAGCGTCGTGACCGAGGCGATGACGTCGTCCAGCCGGAACGTCGCATTCTCGAGATCGAGCCGGCCCGCCTCGATCTTGGAGAAATCAAGGATGTCGTTGATCACGCCCAGCAGCGACGTGCCGGCGTTGTGGACCTTGCTGACGTAGTCGCGCTGCTTCGCGTTGAGCGGGGTTTTCAGCGCGAGGTAGGAGAGCCCGATGATCGCGTTCATCGGCGTGCGAATCTCGTGGCTCATGTTCGCAAGGAACATCGATTTCATCTGCGTGGCGTCCTCGGCCTTCGCTTTCGCGGCCTTGAGCTCGGCCTCCGCGTGTTTGCGCTCGGTGATGTCGCGGATGGACACCGCGACCTGGGGTCCGGCGCCCGCGCGGGCCGGCAGCGGGCTGAGGCCGATCTCGATGGCGAACAGCGAGCCATCCTTGCGCCGCCCGCGGAGCTCGCGGCCGCTGCCCATCGCCCGCACCGACGGCGCCTGGTGGAAGCTCGCGCGCATCGCGGCGTGACCGGCACGGTTGGCTTCGGGCACCAGCATCTCGATCGGCTGGCCGACGAGCTCTTCGCGCGAGTAAGCGAAAAGTTTTTCGCACTGCGCATTCGCGAGACGGATGACGCCGTCGGCGCCGACGACCATCAGCCCGTCCGGCGCCAGCTCCAGCACGCCGCGGAAAAACTGCTCGGTCTCGCGCAACTGCCGCTCGCCTTCCTGCACCGCGAGCTGCGCCAGCTTGGCCTCGGTGATGTCCTGGTTGACGCCGAAAATTTCCACCGGCCGTCCGTCGGCATCGCGCACCACGTGCCCGGCCGATTGCAGCCAGATCACGCGTCCGTCGATGGGCCGCTTGAAAGCGTAGGTCGTGTTGTAGTGCTGGCTCCGACCGGCCACCATCGCATCGAACGCGGCGAAGGCCGCCTCCGCCGCCACGGGATCGCCGAGCCGGACCTGTTGCTGCCAGTCCGCGATCCGGTAGCGGAAGCCCGGAACCGGTTCCTGGCCGAGGAGTCGCGCGCCGCGTTCGGAGGAATAAAAATAATCGGGCTCGGCAAACGACAGGTGCCAGTAGTTCGTTTTCGTCAGATCCAGCGCGGTATCCGACAGCAGGTTGATCCGACGCATTTGCTCGGCTTGCTGCGCGAGCTGGCGCGCCTGCACCTCCGTTTGCGCCGCACCCTGCTTGAGCACCGCGATCGAGCGCGCGAGTCCGCCAGTCTCGTCGGCGGCCTGGGTGAAAGGCACGGCCTTCTCATAGTCACCCGCCGCGATCGTCTTGACCGACGCTTCCAGTGCGCGGATTGGCCGGATGATCCGCTGGAGCGTAACGTAGCCGAGCAACCCGGCGATCAGCACCGCGGCCGCAATCGCCAGAATCATGTTGGTGCGGAACACTTCGATCGCATGCAGGGCGCTCGATCCCGCGGTGGTGGCCAGCTCTTCGTTGTTGGCGATCCACGCGCGCGACACGGCGGCGAGGCGGTCGCCGGCCGCGATGTTCCGGTCGAGCTCGGCCATCGCTTCCTCGCGTTTGCCCTCCTCGATCAGCGTCATCACGTTCCGGGCGCCGGCGATCCAGTCCCGACTGAGCGACTTGAATTCACCCAGCAGTTGGCGGCCCTGCGCGCTGAAGAGGAGGTGCTCTTCATACTCGCGCAGCAATCGGTTCACCTCGGCTTCGTCCGCCTCGAAGTCGCGGCGAGCCGCATCGCGTCGCGCGGGGCTGGTCGCGAGCAGGAAGCCGCGGACGTCCACGCGCATTTCGGTGAAGCTCCGGGACAGGTTGCCCAGCGTGACGAGCGCGGCGATGCGCGACTTCGAGACGAACCGCGTGCGGTCCTGCACCTGGTCCAGTTGAAAACGCATGAACACGCCGATGCCGAGGAGCGCCACAAGCGGCACGGCAAGCAGGAGGGCCAGGCGTTGGGCGATGCTCATGATCGGTTTCGGCGCTCCGGGATTTCCGCTCGAGCCCACCGCTTGATAGCGGGTGCCGTCAAACCCGGTCAAGGGGCGACTCGCGGCGTTCTGGTCGGCGCTTGCTCCGACTGGTGGGCGAGCTCATCGTGCGCCCTCCGATGGCCGCACGCGATTCCAGCCGCCCCTGCCTGCTTCTCGTCGATGATACACCCGCGAACATCCAGGTGCTGGTCGGGCTGCTGCAGGCGGATTACGATCTCAAGGTGGCGACCCGCGGCGCGCAGGCTCTGAAAATTTGCGAACAGACCCCGCACCTCGATCTGATCCTGCTCGATGTGATGATGCCGGAGATGGACGGCTACGAAGTCTGCCGCCAGTTGCGGGCGGCGGAGGCCACGCGGAACATCCCGATCATCTTCCTCACCGCCAAATCGGAAGTCGACGACGTCGTCCGCGGCTTCGATCTCGGCGCGAGCGATTATGTCGCGAAACCGTTTCGGCCGCCGGAGCTCCGCGCCCGGGTGCGGACCCACCTGCTCGTCCGCTCGCAGCAGCGGGAGATCGCCGAGAAAAATACGGAGCTGAAGGAAATCCTCCAGATCGTTTCGCATGACGTGGCGAATCACTTCGCCGTCGTGACGATGAGCCTCGACCTCGCGCAGCGCGATCCGCCTGTCCCCTTCGAGCGCCTGCAACCCCGCATGGTCGCCGCGGCGCGCAACGGAGCCGCGCTGACCACGCTGGTGCGTGATCTCCGCCGCGCGGAGGAAAAGGGACTGTTGTTGCAGCCGGTCTCCCTGCAGGCGGCGCTGGACGAAGCACTGCTCCTCGCGGAAACCCGGCTGCGTGAAAAGCAGGTCACGGTCAGCCAGAAAGTCGCGGATCTTCGAGTCCTCGCCGAGTCCGTCGCGCTGACGAACTCGGTCCTCGGGAATATTCTTTCCAACGCGATCAAGTTTTCCCACCCCGGCGCGACGATCGACATCGCGGCGCACGCGGAGAACGGCTGGGCCTGCGTGCGCCTGCGCGACCACGGGATCGGCATGCCCGCCAAGGTATTTGATCGGTTGTTCGATGTCACGAAGAGCCACAGCCGCAAGGGCACCGCCGGCGAATCGGGCACGGGCTTCGGCATGCCGGTGATGCGGAAGTTCGTCACGCTGTTCGGCGGCACGGTGGAGGTGTCGACACGCGAGCCAGCCACCCATCCGACGGATCACGGGACCGAGTTCACGATTCGTCTCAAACTCGCGGCATGAAAATCCTCGTGGTCGAAGACCAGGCCGAGATCCGCGAAACGCTTCGCGACCTGCTCGAGCTCAACGGGCACGAGGTGATCGCGGCGGAAGACGGCGTGGAGGGACTGAAGATGGTGGCTCAGCGGCCGGAGTTCATTTTCTGCGACGTGAACATGCCCAACCTCGACGGTCATGGCATGCTGGCCGAGATCAAGAAAATGCCCGGGGTGTGCGACGTGCCCTTCGTGTTCCTCACCGCGCGGGCCGAGCGCGGCGAGATGCGCGAGGGCATGGCGAGCGGCGCGGACGACTACATCACGAAACCCTTCAGCGAAGACGATCTCATCAAGGCGATCGCGGCGCGCACCAAGCGGCAGCGCGGCCTGCGCGAGCGGGTCGAGGAGCTGGCCCGGCATCACCAGCACGAAATCAACGCGCAGTGGTCGCATGAATTGCTGACCCCGCTCAACGCGGTGATTGGCCTGCTGGACGTAATCGAGATGGAAGCGGAGACGATCCAGCCGGCGGACCTGAAGGAGTTGCTCGTCACGATGCGCGAGGGTGCGAAGCGGCAGGAAAAACTCGCCCGCAAGCTGATCGCTTACTTCAGCGCCGAGCAGATGCTCGCCGCGGGTTCCTCGGTCCAGCGTCCGAGCGGCCCCGTCGATCGGGCCGTCCTGGCCGGCGCGGACCGTGCGGCCAGGGACACCAGCCGCGGCAGCGATCTCGTGGTGAACGTGGTTCCCGGCACGGTCGGCGTGCGGGAGGAGATGCTCGCGACCGCTGTCGCTGAAGTGGTGGAGAACGCCTGCACGTTTTCGAAGCCCGGCACGCCGGTGGAAATCACCGGAGCCGCGCAGGCCGGGCGCTACCGGATCGAAGTGGTGGACGCAGGCCCGGGCATGACCGCCGACCAGTGCGCGCGCGTGGGCGCGTTCGTCCAGTTCGAGCGCAAGCAACGGGAGCAGCAGGGACTGGGGCTGGGCCTCGCCATCGCGCGCTCCACCGCAAGACTGGCGGGCGGCAACCTCAGCCTGAGCCCTGGTTCGGCAGGCAAAGGGCTGGTGGTGATCTTCGATCTGCCGGTGCTTTGATCGCGGATACAGACCTTCGTCCTCGGCCGACGTGACCGAATCCGTGTCGCTGGCATAACCTCACTTGGTGCACCAGGACCCTGCGCGCCTGCCTGCTGCTCGACGAACGCTGAGAGGAGATATCGTTATTCGATAAATAAGTGTTGACTTTCAATTCACTATTATCGTTTATCGATATCGAATCTTATGAGCTACTCCTCCCGCCTCCTCAGCAATCTTCGCGCTCTGTTCGGCATCGGCCGGACGCTGGCCGCCTGCTTCCTCGTCGCCCACCCGGTGATTGTGCTGTTCCTCGGTGACAAAGTTCCGATGCCGGTGGGCGAGATCTACTTCAAGTCTCCCGCGGTTTCGGTGCGCGGTGAATCGGACGCGATCAAGAATCCCGCGGGGAAGGTGACCGAATTGCGCGGGAAGCTGAGTTTGCGCCCGGTATCGACGTCGCAGTCGTCCTTCCACCGCGCGCTCAGCCTCCTCCCGATGATGGTCGGCATCGCTTTCGCATTATTGGTCTGTCACTGGATGTGGGGGCTCTGTCGCAACGTGGAGAACGGCGAAATCTTCAGCGCGAATAACCTGAAGCTCGTCCGCTGGCTCGGCATCCTGCTCGTCATCGAGCCACTCGTCCTCGGGGTATTGGGCATCTGGAATGCACAACTGCTCGCCGAGTACGCGCGGGAAAATATTTCGGTCGGCGGCCTCCAGAGCGAATTGCCCATGGCGAAATTGTTTTTCGGCTCTGGTTCCGGTGGGTTCGACATCGGCGCAATTGTCATCGGCCTGCTCGTGCTCTGCCTCGCGGAGGTCTTTCGTCAGGGGCTCCTCCTGAAGCAGGATGCGGAACTGACCGTCTAACGCGCGACTCCCATGCCGATACGCCTCAATCTCGATCGCATGATGCTGGAACGTCGCATCAGCCTCACGGACCTCGCCGCACGCGTCGACCTCACACTGGCGAACCTCTCCATCCTCAAGACGAACAAGGCTCGCGCCGTGCGGTTCAGCACGCTCGATGCGCTGTGCCGGGAATTGAAGTGCCAGCCCGGAGATCTGCTCGAGTTTGTCGAGGGACCGCCGGAGACCGACGAGGACAAATAACCGTCACGCCACGTCGCGCGAGGTCGAGATCGATCGCCCTCGCCCCAATCACGCTCGACGGCACGTGGACGCCGGCTCGACATCCCCGGCGACCACGGTAAGAAATCGCCTTTACTCCTCCAGTTGTTCCCTCGGCCGCCGTGCAGGGCCGAAACGGCGAAGCCCAACCTTCATCGCCCACCTCCCATGCATCGTACCTCTCATACGACCGGTCTCGTTTTTCGTGTCTCCTCAGGCCTCGTCCTGACGGGCCTGCTCGCGGTTTCGCTCGCGTTCGGCCAGGCCGTGGCGCCGGCCGCTCCGGGCGACGTGCAAAAAATGGCGGAGTTCGTGATCACCGATACGAAAGCGGTGCCGTATCAGGATGGGAATGTGGACCTGCCGCGCACCAGCAACGACGTCCAGCCGTACACGATGATCAATCAGGAGGCGATCCTCGAGTCGAACGCCTATGACTTGAACAATTTCCTGAAGGACCAGCTCACGCAGAACGCCGTGGTCCAGGACTACAGCCAGCTCGCTCCCACGGCCGGGGCCAACGGCAACAACGGCACGTCGAGCCAGGTGAACTTTCGCGGTCTCGGGAATCTGAAAACGCTCGTTCTCGTCAACGGTTACCGCATCCCTTCCTACCAGATCATCGGCGTCCAATACCAACCGAACATCAACGGCATCCCCCTCGGGGCGATTGACCACATCGAAGTGCTGCCGTCCAGCGCGTCGGGCATTTACGGCAGCTCCGCGGTCGGGGGCGTGCTGAACGTCATCCTCAAGAAAAATTACACCGGCGGGGAGATCGCCACGTCGTATCAGAGTACTGGCGACGGGAACGCTCCTCAGGTCAAGGTGGACGGCAACTTCGTCTTTTCCATCGGCAAGAAGCTCCACGTCAACCTGCTCGCGTCCTACACCAACGGCCAGCCCCTGCTGATTCAGGATCGGTCCTATATCATGGACTATAACCGCAGGGTTCTGCAGAGGGCGCCGTCCCAGTTCTATTCCAACACGATGCCGTATGCGGCCGGGCGCACGACGAACATCACCCTCAATGCGGGCGCGGTGAACGGCTTCGCCAATGCGCAAACCCGCACGCTCACGCTGAAGGATGGCACGGCGCTCAATGCCGTCACCACCTTCGTTCCCGTCGGCACGTCGCAGTCCACGTCTGCGGCCACGCTCGGGGCCGGTCTGGTGGCGAACGCCGGAAAGCAGAATACGGATTGGGCGCCCAGCGTGTTCCAGGGTCTCAACACGCCCATCGGCCAGCTCTCCCGCAACGAAATGGTGATGGCGTCTGTCCGCTACGATCTGACGCCGAGCATCGAGCTCACCACCGACTTTGCGAATCGTCTCAGCCGGAGCTTCTCGCCGCTCATTCAATTGGGCGCCGGCCAGACCAACTTCGCCGTGCCGGGCAACGCGCCGACCAATCCTTTTCGGGAGAACGTGCTGGTCTCGCTGCCGACGCCGGTCGAGCAGTCGGCCTTCACGTCCAACCAGACGCGCCTGACGACCGCAACGCTCGGCCTGAAGGCTCATCTGCCGGGCAGTTGGGAGCTGGCGACGGATTACACCTGGGGTGAATCGCGCCTGATTTATTACAAGTGGCAACTGGCGCTGCAACTCGGGCTCGGGTCGCTCAACGGGGCCAACGCGCTGTTGTTCAACGGCACGATCAATCCGTTCGTCGATACGATCCAGAATCCTCCGCCGCTGCGGGACTACTATTTCAAAGGCTACGAGACCGGCCTCGATTCTTCCGGCGACTTCAACCTGCGCGTGTCCGGTCCATTTCTCTCGCTGCCCGCGGGCCGCATGCACGTCAGCGTGGGGCTGGGAGCCCGGGTGGAGGGCTTCAGCACTTCGTTCCTTTGGAACATCCCGCCTCCGAAGCCGGGCATCGCCACCAACAGCGAGCTGCGGGTCTTTCCGGGTGGCCGGCAAACGGTGCAGGGGCTTGGCCTCGAGACGAAGATTCCGATCATCGCCGAGAAGAACAATATTCCGCTGGTGAAGTCGTTCGACCTGCAAGCCGCCGTCCGCCGGGAGGATTTCACGCAGATCTCCAACAGCGGCACGATCACGTCGTTTCCCGATCTGACGCCGCCCATCCTCACGTCGACGCTCGTCGCGCACCCGACGCGCAGCAAATTCACCTCCACCAACCCCACGGTGGGATTCAAGTACCAGCCCCATCGCGCGCTGACCTTCCGGGCGTCGTATGCCATCGCGTTCATCCCGCCGACTCCCGCGCAACTCACGACGAACACCAATCCGAATACGACGGTCACCGGCGCGTTTCTCGATCCGGTCACGGGGAAAACTTACACGACCAACCGCAACGCCGGCACCAACGGCAATCCCGACCTCAAGCCGCAGACCTCGAAGAGTTGGAATGCCGGTGTGATCTGGGAGCCGCAGGCGGAGCGGCTGAAGGGCCTTCGCTTCAACCTCGAGTACTACAAGATCGAGGAAAAGGACCTGATTTTTTCTCCCGCGAACATCCAGTCGCTCGTGAGCACGCCGGCCTATGCGGATAACCTCACGCGCGATCCCGTGACGAATTTGATCACGTTCGCGAATTTCCGGTTCTCGAACGTGGCCGAGGGGTACACCGACGGCTACGACGTGAATTTCGACTACCGGAAGAAGCTGGCCGGGGCCACATTCAACCTGCACGCGGGCGCCACCATCGTTGAGCACATGAAGAGACCCAACGCACCGGGCGCGCCGCTGCTCGATTATGTCGGTTACGTGAACTCGGGTGGCGTCAACAAGGTCAAGGGCAACGTCGCTCTCTCGTGCTATCTCGGTACGCATTGGACGGTCGGCTGGCGGACGGTTTACTACGACGGCTACAAACAGGCCGGCGCGCCCGGCGATCCGGTGTACAATGGCGCCATCAACCCCACGCCGATCACGACCAGCACGCTGCCCCAGGGGAGAAACACGATCCCCGAGCAGATTTACCACAATGTTTTCGCGAGCTACAATTTCGGCGCGGACGCACGCTTCCGTCACGCGTTGGACCGGGTCACGATTCAGCTCGGCATCAATGACCTGTTCAACACGGCCCCGCCCTTCGACGCCAACGCGAGCTATGCGCCGTATTATTACAGCCCCTTCGGCCCGCGCGATCTTCGAACCTATATTCTGAAGATTCGAAAAGATTTCTGAAGGCGACGGAGACGAAATCAATTGGTGGACCGTGCACTCCATGCGCGGTCGGATGTCTCGCCGCGGCCGGCCGCGCACGGAGTGCACGGCCCACCCGGTTTACTGCGTTGCTTTGGCTTAGCGCGCTCCGGTTTTTTCGCCGCGGGCGCCTACTACCTCGTTATCGCGATTCACGCCGCTCGTGGCGTCAATCTGCGCGGGCCGATCGAAGGAGTTTCCGGTGAGTTGATTGAGCCGGCCGCCGATGGCGACCAGGGCAGGGGACGGATTGGCCGTTTCGCGGTCGTCGCGTATCATGCACGCGGTGACGCGCATGAGGGTCGAGTCCTGCAGGCGCAGGCCGATGCCGTCGCAATCGAGAATGCTCACGTTGGACAGGTTGATCCGGGAGCACTGCTCGAAGACGACGGCCGCGGGATGATGCCGCACACCGTTCACCTGCAGTCCGGTGATCGTGCAGTCGCGCGACTGGCGGAACACCACGCCGCCACTCGCCGAGGTGCGCGTGTACTCGTAGCGCGGATTGCGATCGAGGTTGTTGGGGCCGACGATCACGTTGCTGGAGTCCTCCACGAGCAGGTCATGGTCGAAGCCCATCCAAAGCGTGTTTCCGGTGATCGTGACGCCACGGACATGCTGCAGGTGCACGTTCGTGCGGACGTCGCTCAACGCGTTGCCGGTGATCGTGACGTGTCCTTCGTTGGTGGGCTTGTCGGCATCCTTCCCCGTTCCTCCCATCCGCCCGAGGCCGATGATACGGATGTTGGCCGAGTCGGGCGCGTTGTCCGCGTGCTGAATCGTGCAGCCGGTGATCTCGACTTCGCCCGTGTCGCCGCCCGTGCAATCGATCAGGACGTTGGCGGTGGGCGGAGTTTTCGCGGACATGTTCGCCTCGATGTCGCAGTTGCCGATCTGGATATTCCGCACATCGCCCCCGCGCGTGACGATGCCGCCGCCGGCGTTATAGCTGATGTGCGAGCCGGTGATGTTGGTCTGGTGGAGGCTGACGTTGTCGAAGAAGATCCCGATGCCGCGATTGTGATAGAGGTGGACGTCGCTGATCAGCACGTTGCGATTCCGGCCGTGCAGGTGAATCGCGTGGCGCGCCTCGCGAATCACGGTGTGGGTGATGCTGAGCTGCATCGTGCCGGTGGCCGCGATGCCGTCGGCCTCGGGATGTGCGCCCACGATCTCCAGATCGTCGACGCGCGGCGTGCGCTGGCGTTCCCAAACGTTGGGTTTGAACTGCTCGGGCGCGGCTGAACCCGCGTGAGTGCCGACGAACTGGAACGCGGGCCCCGCTGCCGCCATGACGATCCGCGCCGTGCCGTCACCGGTGAGCGCAATGAATCCCGTTTGATCCAGATTGATCGTGATGGTGGCGGTCAGCCGATACGTGGCGCCCGACGCGAACCGGATGCCGCCGCCTGCGTTGACGGCTTTCTGGATCGCTGCGGTGTCGTCGGCCTGGCCATCCCCCTTCGCGCCGAAGGCCGCGACGTCCGCGGCGAGACCGCGGGCGTTGAGAATCACGAGTGAAAATATGAGGCAAAGAAATCGGAAGAGGTGCATGTCGTGATCGGCTGCTTGTTCGAGGCGTAGCCCGGCTGCTGGTCGCGCGCAATCTCGGATCCCGAGGAGAATCCGACTGCGCCGCGTTACTTCGGTCCGCCGAATTCGGCCGGCAACAGGCGCGTCACTGTGCCGAGGTGATCGCTCATGTCTGGCCGGGTCACGGCGTCTTCCCTTGCGATGATGACTTTCGGCGCTATCGCTGGTTCATCCCCATGGATCGACGAAGCCAGTGTGTCTCACGACGATTGCGCAGCGTGGGATGTGTGCTTGGCGCCATCGTTCTGCTCCGCTGCGGCGCCGAGCCGGCCTTCGCGGTCGCGACGCCGAACTTTGCCGAGATGGTCGAGCGGTTTTCAGAGCCGGGTGGGGATTTCGGCGGTGATAATCTCATCTCCAACGAGCAATCGTACCTGCACGTGATGCCGGCGCTCGCGCGCGCGCGCGTCAGCGGCGGCGCCTACGTGGGCGTGGGACCCGACCAGAATTTTTCCTACATCGCGCAGGTGAAGCCCGAGATCGCGTACCTGATTGATATCCGGCGCGACAATCTACTCCTGCTCCTGCTCTTTCGCGCGCTCTTCGCCGAGGCACCGACGCGCGTCGGCTATTTATCCCTGCTCACCGGCCGGCCGGCACCCGAGCGGCCCGAAACGTGGAGCAGCGCGACGATCGAGCGAATCGTCGCGCACATCGACGGCGCGAAGGCGTTGCCGGCGGGCGAGCAGCAGAAAATTCGGGCGCGGCTTGAAACGGTCATGACGGGTTTCGGCGTGCCGCTGTCCGCGTCCGACCTCGACACGATTGCGAAGTCGCGGGCCGAGTTTGTGCGCAGCGGGCTTTCGCTGAGATTCCAGGTGCGCGGCCAGTCGCTGCGCGATTACTACCCGACCCTTCGCACCCTGCTCACGGAAACCGATCGCGCGGGTCATCAACTCAGTTTCCTCGCGAGCGAGCCCGCGTTTCAATTCGTACGAGGGTTGCAGGCCCGGGGTCTGATTGTGCCGGTGGTCGGTGACGTCTGTGGAACGAAAGCGATGCGCGCGATTGCCGAGGATATCAGCGCGCGCGGTCTGCGGTTGTCCACCTTCTACATTTCCAACGTGGAGTACTATCTCTTCCCGCCCAAAACATTTGGCGCCTACGCGGAAAACCTCAGGCGGTTCCCGTCCGACGAGCACAGTATGATTATCCGCTCCGTCTTTCCGAGCGGCGGCAGCCGCAGTCTGCCCCAGGCCGTGCCCGGCTGCTACAGCACCTCGCTTGTGCAACCGTTCACCTCGATGCTCGCCGACCTCGCCGCGGGGAAATACAAGACCTACCGCGATCTCGTGAACGCGACCTCTGAGCAGATGCTCGACGCGAGGCCCAAGCCATGACGATCCTCGCAGTCTCGTGAAAGCCGTCGTCAAAACCTCTTCCGGGTCCGGACACGTCGAGTTGATCGATGTGCCGGAACCGCAGCCGCGGGAAAACCAGGTCAAGCTCGAGATCTCCGCGTGCGGAATCTGCGGGACGGATCTGCACGTTTTCCACGACACGTTTCGCAATTTTCCGCCCGTGATTCTCGGCCACGAATTCGTCGGCCGCGTGGTCGAGGAAGGCTCGGCCGTGCGCGGAAAAGTCGATCGGGCGGGCCGCTTCGCGGTGCTCGGGGCGACCGCGGTTTCGTGCGGACGCTGCCGTTACTGTCGCAGCGGCGAATTCATGTTCTGCCCGGAGCGCCGGGGGATGGGTCACGGCGTGAACGGCGCGTTCACGCGCTTCGCCTGCGTGCGACCCGACCAGTTGTTTCGCCTCGACGAGGCGCTGCCGGAGGAGGAGGGCGCGCTGGTCGAACCGCTCGCCGCCGCGGTGCACGCGGTCGCGGAACGCAGCTCGGTTCGCGGCGGAGACATCGCGCTCGTCTCGGGCCCGGGGCCGATCGGGATCCTCTGCCTGCTCGTGCTCGTGCAACAGGGCGTGCGTACGATCGTCGCGGGAACCTCGGCGGATGTGGCGCGACTCGCGCTCGCCCGGAAGCTCGGTGCCGCGCGCACCGTCGACGTGCAGCGGGAAAATCTCGGCGAGATCGTCCGCGACGAAACGAAGGGCGCGGGCGTCGATGCCGCCTTCGAGGTCGCGGGCGTCGGTGCGTCGGCGACCGCGTGCCTCGATGCGCTCCGGCCGCTCGGACACTATACGCAGGTCGGCCACTTCGGCCGCGAGATCACCGTCCCGTTCGATCGCATCGGATTCAAACAGCTCCAGGTTTCCGGTTCGGTCGGTTACACGGCGGCGACGTGGGAGCGAACGTTGAAGCTGATGGCGCAGGGTTTGCAGCCGTGCCGCATCGTCACGCATCGGATGCCGCTCGACCGCTGGCGGGAAGGTTTCGAGCTGTTCGAGCGCAAGGAAGCGCTGAAGGTGTTGCTGACGCCATTGGCTTGACGCGGAGGCCGAGGCCGGGGGCGGCGCTCCGTCGCCGCGGCGAAGCGAATTCGGCGCTGACGGAGCAGCGCCCTCCGAGGAGGGTTTCAGTCTTAAAACGCCACGCTGGTCGTGAAGCGCCACGTGGTCGGCGGCTGCACGATGTTGTTGATCGGAATCGCGTTGGTCACGGCGTCGTAGCGCGTGACGAGAGGCTTTCGCTTGTCGAAGAGGTTCATGACATTCAACTGAAACGTCAGGGGATGGTTGCGCCAGCCTCGCACCGTGTAGCCCGCGAGAGCATCGGCGCGCCAGAATGAGTTCGCGTAGATTTTGTTTTTCAACGGATCGAGGCCGACGAACATCTTGCTCTGCGTATAGATTCCGCCGCCGATATACGCGCCCTTGAGCTGCGCAAAGGGAAGATCGTAGCGGGTGAACACGCTCGCCTTGTTGCGGCGATTGCCGAGCTTGCCCTTGCCGTTGCCGCCGGTCTGGTCGTTGAGCGCGTTCGCGCCCGTGAGGATGAAACCGAGCTCGTCCTGAATCGAACGCGCACTGGTCGCGATGTTGTAGATGTTGACGGTCGGGTGCGCCGCCTGGAGGTCGGCGAGGAACTTCTTGTTGACCTCGTTCCAGGCGAGCCACTCGAGAAACTTGTTGGTCTCGACCGCGGCGGTCAGGGCGTAGCTGCCGGTGATGCGCCAGTTCTTGGTGAGATTGCCGACGAGTTGAGTCTCGATCCCTTTCGTCTCCCAGTCGAATACACCCTGGCCGCCGACGTTGTTGCGAAAATCATGCTCGGTCAGACTGATGAGCCCGGCGGCCTGCAGCGCGTCCAGGATGCGCGTGTTGGCGGAGCGCACCGGCGCCGGCGAGGTCGTGCTCTGCTGCTTGGTGGCGGTATCGTAAGCCGTCGTCCGCCATGACACCCGGCCGTCCAGGAGTTCGAGCGCGAAGCCGGCATCCTTGCCGATGCCCCGCGGCTCGGGCACGGGGAGGGGATTGCCCGGCTGGCCGTTCGCGGGCAACATGGTCGACCCCCGGCCGGGCAGGGAGATGTTTTCCGAATAATCATAGAACACGGAAAACTTCGGTGTGATGTGATAGACGATGCCGATCGTGTCGGTTCGCCCCACGTTGCGGATGGAAGCGGCCTGAGCCGTAGGATCCGCGGTGGCGGGATTGCGCGCGGGCTCCCACTCCTGCGTGGTGGGATTACGCCGGCGTCCGACATCGAACTCGTTCAGATCGTCCCGGCGAAGGCCGCCGGACACAATGACTCGCCCGGCAAAGTAGCGCGCCTGGCCGCCCACCATGAAAGACTTGGTGTTGGTGAAAGTCTCCGCCGGTGAATTGCCGTTGTTGGCCGACACCCATTTCGCCGAAAGCGTGCGGCCCGTGATCGGATCCTTCTGATTTTGCAAAGAGGTATAACGATTGGGACCCGGAACATAATAGGTGCCCCAGTCGTGTTCGGTGGCATAGTTGCGGCGCCAGACGTTGTTGGCGGCATTCTCGGGCGTGGCATTGGCGGCCGGGGCGCCCGTGGCGGAATCCACCCAGATTTCGTTGGCGACCCAGGTGCTGGTGAACGCCTTGTCGTACTCGGCCATCGCGGCAAATCGATAACTGCCCCATTTCCTGGCGTTGATCTCCTGCGACAGCGTGGCGCGACCCGAGTCGGTGTTGCTCCGCAGATTCAACTTGGTCCACGAGCTCTCGAGCATGAGACGACCGGCATAGGGATTGGCCGCGCCCGTCGGGAGCGTTTGATTGGGATCGCCGAGCAAGCCATTGACGTCGCCACCGCGGGCATCGTACCGATCAAAAATCTCATCCTGGTGGTTGTACGCCAACTGGAGGAAAGTGGTGGACGACAAGCGCTGCTCGACGAAGGCGGAGAGAGCATTGAAGCGGTTGGAACGATCCTGGCCCGGGCCGCCGACGTTGATGGAGTAATCGGCGATCTTGGCATCGGTGATCACGAAGCCGCTGCCGTTCGTCTCGAGCTGGCTTCGCTCCGCGAACATCTGGCCGCTGTTCGCGATATACGTGAATCGCGGAGCGGTGGCGGCGGTCGAATTCTGGATGATCCCGGCGGCCGTCCGTTGCGGAACCGCCGGCAAAGCCGTGAAGGTCGGTCGCCCGGCGCCCAGCCAAGGCATCACTTGATCGTGGATGGCGTACGGCTTCGGCTGATTGTCGTCCACCTGGCCGTGTTCGTATTCCACCCGGACCTGCGTGTTCTTGGAAAGATTGTAGGTGACGGTGAGGGCGCCCCGGCGCTGCGCCTTGAAGGCGTAATGCCGGAAATCGTTGATCTGGCCGCCCACGAGATTCAGCCGCAATGCGAGCTTGTCCGCGATCAGGGGACGGTTGACGTCGAGCGTCGCGCGCCACGAGTCGTGATCGGCAAACATGAAGGAAGCTTTGGCAAAGGCCCGGCCGGTCAGCGCCTGCTTGGTGTTCTCGTTGATCAGTCCGCCCGCTTGGGCGATGCCAAACAGCACGGCGTTGGGCCCGCGCGAGTCCTCGATTCGCTCCACCATCGCCGGATCGGTGGGGATATCCCACGTGAAGTAATTGCGCGCCTGGGAGGCGTTGATGCCGCGGATGCGAAAACTCTGATAGCTGCTGATGATCGCGTTCCCATTTTGCGCCGACCGGTCGTCGTCTTCGAAACGCTCCGAATTCACCGCGTAATTCATCACCTCGGTGAGATCGACCGCGCCGATGTCCTGCATGAACTCCGGCGTGAAGACCGAGATCGCGGCGGGAGTATCCTTCAACGCGCTGTTGAACCGGCTGCCGGCGAGCGAACTGTTCGCCTGGTAGCCGACGTCGGCATCGGTGTTCACCAGAAACGGATTCATCTGCACGGTGTCGCCGGTGGGCGCAGTCGGGGCGGGGGCCGTTTGCGCGGTCGCGGCGGCCGCGAGCGCGACGAATGCGAACACCGTCAAGGACAAGGAGCGGCAGGGAAGGCGAACGTTCATGGCATGGGCGCTGGGGAGGCTGGGCCGGTGGTCGGGGTTGACAACGCGGCGCGGAGTCTGACGGGATCGTTTGAAATCAAAATAACGGTGGAACTCAAGCACCGGCGCTCCTTTTCCTCCGCCATTTCGTCAGGAAGTTACCCGTGACTCCACGCTCCTTTCCCTGGATTCGGACCTTCGGAATCGCACTGCTGACGATCGTGCCCGGCTTCGCCTCGGTCGTGCTCGTGGCCGGCGGCGCGGCGAAGGCGGAGGTGATTCTCGGTGCGAACGCCACCGACGACGACAGGTCGGCCGCGTACGACCTGATCAATTACGTGCAGCGCTGCACCGGCGCGGAGCTGCCGCTGCGCGCGCAACGCAGCGCGGGCCGGCCGGCGATCGTGATCGGATCAGCGGCCGCCCCGGCGGAAATCCAGGCGCGGGTGCGCAAGCTCGGCCGGGACGGCTTTGTCCTCGAGGCCAGCGGCGACACGGTGGTCCTCGCGGGCAACGGCCGGGACGGCACGTGTTTCGCGGTGTACGAGTTGCTCGAGCGTTTTGCCGGCGTGCGCTGGCTCTGGCCGGGCGCGACGGGAGAAGTCGTGCCGCATCGCGCGAGCCTGGCGATCGACGATATCGCGATCGCCAAAGAGCCCGCGTTCACCTGGCGGTTTCTCGGGCCCGGCGGCGCGTTCTGGGGCCACTACGATCGCTGGGGCAAGGAGCGCATGATGGGAATCTCCGCCGAGCATCAGGGCGCGCAACGTCTCTGGGAAAAGCGCAACCGCTTCGGTGGCGAGGACATTTATGGCGGGCACGCCTTCGGCGAAATTCTTCCGCCCGACGTGTATGGTCGGACGCATCCGGAGTATTACGCGCTGGTGAACGGCGAGCGGCGGTGGCGGAATTTCGACGGCAAGCACAACTGCCAGCCCTGCACGAGCAATCCCGAGGTCGTGGCGAAGGTGGTCGAGTACTGCGAGCGGATGTTCGCGATTCACCCCGAGCTCGATGGTGTTTCGATCGGGCTGAACGATGGGCGCGGATTCTGCGAGTGCGCGAATTGCACGAAGCTGGATACAGGAAAAATGCAGCAGGAGGCCGCCGACCCCGAGCTGGGCCGCGGCGGAGCGACCCGCATCATCACGGATCGCGTGATCACGTTCTGCAACGCCGTGGGGGAAGGGATCGCGCGGCGCTATCCCGACAAGAAGCTGTTGTTTTTCGCCTACAGCCAGTTTCACGAGCCTCCCGAGCACACCAAGGCGCGGCCGAACGTGCTCGTGGCGTACACCGTCAACGCCGCCGGTTTCTGGAGTCCGGCCGTGCGCGAGAAGGCGTTCAAGGATTTCGCCGCGTGGACCCGGATGGCGCCGACGTTCGGCGTGTACGAATATCACGAGCAGACCAATTTCCCCGACATGCCGCGCCTCATTCCGGAGCTCGTGCAGGTCGAGCTGAAGGAACTGCAGCGGCTCGGTTCGCGCTCTTATCACACGCAGGCCGGCAACGGTTTTGCCGTGAACGGGCTCAATTACTATGTCCTCGGCCGGCTGCTGTGGGAGCCCAACGCGGACGTGAAGGCGATTCAGGCGGATTACATGCGCAGCGGATTTGGCCCCGCCGCGGAGATCATGAACCGTTACTTCGAGCGCTTCATTGCGAGCTGGCGCGACAAGCAGTCGGACGCAGTGAAGATGAATGGGTTTTCGCTCGGCGATTATCAGGGCGTGCTCGCGACCTATCCGCGCGAGCTGCGCGAGGCCTGCGCGAAAGATTTGGACGAGGCGTTGCGCGCGACCACCGGTGACGATCGGCGACGCGTCGAATTCGTGCGCGATGGCTTCGGGTATTTCGAGCGGACGATGGCGGCCACCGAGGCGACGCTGCCGATGCTGCAGGCCGGGTGGCGCCCGCCCGACGGCGTTTCCGGTGGTGGCAAGGTCGATGCGAAACAACTCACGCACGCGCTCGATCTTTGGCGCGAGCGCGAGCTGTTCATCGAGCGGCACCGTGAGGATTTCGTGCTCTCGTACATGTGGGTGAAGTCGGGCGACGAGACGCGCGGCTTCAATCCGCTGCGAAGGCTGAAAACGGATACGGAGAAGACGGCACCTTAATCTTTCCTTCAACGATGAGACTTCTTCTTTGGAACAATCGTACCTGGAGGGCCCGCCTCCGTGCGGGCCGCGGACGACACGGAGGTCGTCCCTCCAAATATGCTCGAACGGTGGTTATCGCATGTCTGACCGTGGCCGTTGCCTCTGCTGCGCAACTCACGCGCGACGCCAAACCCGCCGCCGTCCTGGTCGTGCCTGACGCGGCCGCGCAGGCGCGCGAGGCGGCGGAGCGCATCCAGTCGGTCGTCGCCGAGATGAGCGGCGCGAAGCTCGCGATCATCACCGAGTCGACGTCGGCACCGGCCGGGTTGGTGCCCGTGTATGTGGGCGCGACGCGTTTCGCCGCCGCCCACGGGATTCGTGTAGCCGATCTCAAACCCGAGGAAATCGTCCTGCGCGCGACCGATCGCGACGTCATCGTGCTCGGCAATGAAGGTCCGGCCGGTCCGCGCAAGGCGGACGTGCAGGAGGGCACGCTCTTCGCGGCGATTGAATTGCTCGAGCGACTCGGCGTCCGCTGGCTCTGGCCCGATCCGAGCGGACACGTGATTCCCAAGACCCCGAACGTCGTGCTCGCGAACCTCGAGTATCGTCACGCGCCGAAGGTGATCGATCGCGGCATGCGCCTGCAGGTCGGCATGGCGAGCTCGTTTCCCAACGTGATCGCGAAGTACGACCGCACGCCGCACCAGTATCCGTTGAACGACTGGCCGCTCTTCGCGCGGCTCGGCTCGAGCCGTGACATCCGGGCCGGGCACAGCAACGGCGACTGGTACGGGCGTTTCTTCAAGACGCACCCGGAGTACTTCGCGCGCGGACCGGATGGCGGGTTCAGTTGGCTGCACATTCCCGATCGGGCGAAGTTGTGCGTGAGCAATGCCGGCGTGCTCGAGCAGACGGTGGCGGACGCGCTGGCGGTTTATCGTGCGGCCGACAATCCGCGCAGCACGACGTTCTCGATTTCGCCGAATGACGGTCACGGATTCTGCCTGTGTCCGAACTGCCGCGCGATGGACAACCCCGCCGGCCGCAAGGAGAGCTGGAACGTCTACAACAACAAGACCCACAAGACCGAGCTGGTCACGCACGTCTCGCTCTCCGACCGCTACTGCAAATTCTGGAATCAGGTCGCCGAGCGCCTGGAAAAAGAAGCGCCCGGCCTCACGCTCGGCACGATCGCGTACAGCGTGTATCGCGCGAAACCGATCGACGTGAAGCAGCTCCATCCGAGCATCGCCGTCGGCTACGTTGGCGGCGGCTATACCAACGCGCGGCAACGCGAGCAGTTTCTTCACGACTGGACCGAATGGAGCGGGATCTGCCGGCAGATGTTCTGGCGCCCGAACCTCATGAAGGAGGGTGAGGGTTTTCCGCTCGTGTGGGCGACACGCATGGGCGCCGATCTCAAGTTTCTGATTTCAACCGGCTGCATCGCGGTCGACATGCCGAACGTGCATCACCACTGGGGCACGCAGGGTCTCAACTATTACATGTTGGCGCGTTTGATGTGGGACGACTCGCTCGAGCCATCGGCGGTGATCGACGATTATTGTCGGACGGGTTTCGGCGCGGCAGCGCCCGCGGTGCGGAAATACATCGCGGGACTCGAGGAACTGACGGATCAGTTCGCGCAACATGAAGCGAAGAGCACGATCGGCCTCGAGGAGTTCGTCGCCAACGACGAGGATCCCGATGCGCCGCGTCGCAAGGGCGCGCCAAAACATCACGGACCGTCGAGCTGGGATGTCGTCTGGACCGATGCGGCCATGACCCAGCTCGATCGCCTGTTGATGCAGGCGGCCGGCGCGGTCGAAAGCGGCACGCCGGAGGGCACACGCGTCGCGATCCTGCGCGAAGGCTTCGATTACGCGAAACTGGAGCTGAGCGTCCGCCGGGCGATCGATCGGTACGCCGCCAGCGAAACGAAGGACAATGAATACGCGCTCATGCTCGCGGTCGCGAACGACGAACAATGGCTGCTCGCGCATCGCGACTCGAAGGCCGTCGGCGTGGTCGAGGGCGCGCCGTACTGGTGGCGCGGCAAGCGTGACGTGCGGATCTTCAATCGCATGACGATCCTGGGCCGCGCCGAGCGCCTCAGTGATGAACGCTATCGGGTCACGGTGCCGGCGTATTCGGTGAAGGGACGTTTCGTTTCGATCGAGTTCAGCGCCGACAATCAAACCTGGTCCGCGCCGCAGCCGTATCACGTGCAGCATGAGTATACCGCGCCGAAGGGTGCGACGCGTGTCTGGGCACGGCTCTCATTCAAGGGCACGGATGGCGTCGCGGTGCAGAAGCCGGTGGAGATCGCGCTGTGAACGTCGAGGCCATTTAAGCGAGGCCGCCAAAATCGGGAGGTCGGCTTGCGTGGCTCTCTTCGCGCCCTTCGCGACCTTCTGTGAAAAGGTTCGGCGAGTTTAAGAACCATGAAAAAAAACCTCATCCTGACGGCGTGCCTCCTGGCCGCGACGAGCGTACCCGCATCAGTGCCGCCGATCACGCTCGTCGAGGCCGGCCGCGCTCAGGCGGTGATTGTCGTGCCTCATGGCTCGACTTCGGCGGCGGCCACGGAGTTGCGCGACTACGTGGAAAAATCCACCGGTGCGCGACTCGAGATAATCGACGAAGGGAAAATCGCCGCGGTGAGTCCGTCGCTTGCCCGCGTTTTCGTCGGCGCGACCGAGGCCGGAAAGCGCGTGGTCGATTTGCCGAAACTGCAACCGGAGGGCTTCGTCATTCGGAGCCGTGGCCGCGATCTGTTCGTCATCGGTCGCGACGAAACGGAGGCGGGCGCGGCGGTCGACGGCACGTATTACGGCATGTGCGAATTCCTCGAGCGCTTTGTCGGCATGCGCTGGCTGATGCCGGGACCCGTGGGTGAAGTGGTGCCGAAGCAGGCGACGTTGCGCGTGCCCGACGTCGACCTTCGCCAGGAGCCGCTGCTATGGCAGCGCAAGATTCGCGACGTGCGTACGATTGGTCACCGCACGCAGATCCTCGAATATCTGCGCGACTGGCAAGTGCCGGTCGCCGAGTGGGAGGCGAAGTTCGGCAAGGCCGCGGTCGCACCCTGGTTCGCGCATCAGCGGCTCGGCGCGCGCGTGACGTTGCAGTTCGGCCACTCCTACGGCGGCTGGTGGGACAAGTATCACGAACAGTATCCCGGGATCTTCGCGCTCCAGCCGAACGGCACGCGCATCAACTCCAGCGTGCGCGAGCGGCTCTGCGTTTCGAATCCGGTGCTTTGGGATCTCGTCGCGAAGGATCGCATCGCGCAGCTCCGGGCGGATCCGATGGTGGCCGGCGTCTCGATCGCGCCGAACGACGGTGGCGGGGGCAACAAGTTCTGCAGTTGCGAGCGGTGCCGCGCCCTCGACGGCCCGGACGCGCAGGCGATGTATCGAAAAGATCCGCACCTCAACCCCGGCCCCGGCGGCGCGGGACCGTTTCCGTCGCTCTCGGAGCGGTACTTCACGTTCTTCAACGAGGTCGCGAAGCGCGTGAAGGTCGAGCTGCCGGATCGGTTCCTCGGCACCTATGCCTATTCCCTGTATCGATCGCCGCCCGCGTCGATCGAACGGCTCGAGGACAACCTCGTCGTCGGCTACGTCGGGCCGAACAGCGTCTTCAGCGATCAGGCGCGGGAGAGCGGACGCCGGGACTTCGCAGCGTGGAGCAAGAAGGCGAAGCAACTCATGCTGCGCCCGAACATGCTCGAGAGTCCCATCGGCCTGCCGGTCGTTTATGTGCGCAAGCTCGCCGAAGACATCCGTTTCTTCGTCGAGCACGGCATGCGCCTGACGGATTTCGCGCAGTGCAACGGTGACTGGGGCACGGAGGGCTTGAACTACTATGTCCTCGCGAAGCTGCTCTGGGATCCGGCGCAGCCCGTCGATCCGATCATCGATGATTACTGCCGGGCCGCCTATGGCGCGGGCGCGACGGCGGCGCGCGAATATTACCGGCGGCTCGAAGCGCTCACCGATCGCATAGCGGCGACGTCACCGCCGTCGCCGGCGGATAATCACGTGACGGATTTCTACACCGATGAGGCGCTCGAGAATCTGCGAGCGCCGCTGCGCGACGCGAGCGCGGCGATCGGAACCCGCGACGCCGACGCCTTGGAACGCGTGCGGATGCTCGAACGCGGGCTCGACTTCGCGCGGGCGACGCGACGGTTGCTGCGCGCCGCGGCCGACGTGCGACAGAAGAAAGGAACGCGCGAGCAGTTCGCGAAAGTGCAAGCCGACGTGTTGCCGCTGTACAAGGCGCTCGCGATGGATTTCGCAGTCGCGTCGGAACAGGACTATCGTCGGATCAAAATGGCGACGGCCTTCACCGCGACGAAGCACATCGCCGCGGACGCGGACGATCCGTGACCGGCCCCACCACGAATGATCTTCCTGCTTCCCCTGAATCTCGATTCAGATCCCGATAGAGCGGTTTAATATATACTGTAGCCGGTTTTCGTGGCGGAGCCGCTTCGGCTCCGGCGGAGCGCAAGGCGCTCCGCTACGATACAGTGGCCACAGAATTTCTGAAAACGCTCTAGCGCTCGCGCGCTGGCTTCCACTGGTGAACCGCCAGCGCCGCGGCGCCGAGCGCGCCGATGAAATCGCCCATGGTGGAGTTCTTGATTTCCGCCGTGCGCTGATTGTCCGCCGGCGTCAATGCATCCGTCACGGCGCGCAGCGGCTCGAGCAGGTGTTCCCCGAGCATCGTGAGCGGTCCCGCCAGCATGATTTTCACGGGATCGATCGTCAGCAGCAACTGACTGATCGCCCAGCCGAGGCATTTCGCGACTTCGCCGACGATCAGCAGCGCGAGCGGATCGCGCTGCTGCACCGCACGCACGAGATCCTCGATCGGGATCGGGTTCGTCGAGCCGCGCAGCAGGGATTTTTGTCCCGACGCCATCGCCCGCGCGAGCGCGCGCTGGATCGCGCGAACCGACGCGACTTCCTGCAACTCCGGGCCGAAAGCCGAGCCATCGTCGTTGTCCGCCTTGAACCAGCCGGCGAGTTTCGGCGAAAGGACCGGGCATCGCCAGCGGCCGAGCTCGCCCGCCGCGTGCATCCCACCGGAATAGAGTCGTCCATCGAGCACCATGCCCGCCGCAATGCCGCTCCGGATGCCGATGCAGAGAAAATCGCCGACGCCAAGTCCCTGCCCGAACCACAGCTCGGCGAGCGCCATCGTGCGGATGGCGTTCTCGATGAAGACCGGCACACCGAACTTCTTTCGCAACGCCGCCGCCAGCGGCACGTTCTTCCACTGCGAAATATATTCGTAGTGCAACGCCACGCCCTTCGCGGAATCCACGAGTCCGGGCACGCCGACGCCGATCGCGAGCAACTGATTCTCGTCCGGCGGCATGACCTTGCGGATGGCCTGCTCGATTTTGCGCGTGACCTGCTCCGCCGAGTCCGACTCCGCGATCTGCAGGTGCGCGTTGCGGAGCGGCTTGTCGGAAAAATCGACGGCCACGGCCATGATGTTGCGCGCCTCGAAATCCACGCCGACGAACTCGCCGCGCTCCGGATTCAACCGCACCAGCACGGGCGGCCGGCCGTTGTCGCGCGTGGCCTTGTCGGATTCTTCGAGGTAACCTTCCTTGATCAGCCGCTCGACGTAAATGCCCGCCGTCGAAGGGGCCAGGCGGAGCTTGCGCGCCAGCTCGACGCGCGAGATGCCCTCCGCCGCCCGCACGCGTTTCAGGATTTCCGATTCCAGATCGGATTTGTTGCGAGGGGCGCGACGGGTCACGGCCATCCGCTGAAATTCCACGGCGGCCGCGCCGAGGGCAAGATCGGCGTCGTAAACGACGGTCGCGTTCGGGGTGGCGGCCGGCGTCCCTGCCTGCCGCAACATTCATCATGAAATGCAACAGGCGGCAGGCAGCGACGCCTGCCGCTGCCGGGAAATCCCGACTTGCCAATCGCCCGCTATTTTTGAATTCAAAATAAGCCGGCCGGCCAATCGGTTGCCGACGGGCGCACCTTGGATCCTCGCCCTGCCACCTCGGAAACCTCCGCGTCACGCCGGGCCTGGACGGATCCGTTCGCTTCGAGCGCGCACGAACACCGGATCCGCTGGTGGATTCTGCTCCTGCTGTTCCTGGCGATGGAGATCAACATTCTTGACCGCCAGGTGCTCTCGCTCGTGGCGCCGGTGCTGCGCGACGAGTTTCATCTCTCGAACACCGACTACGGTCGGATTCTCTTTTGTTTCCTGCTCGGCATGACACTCGGGCAGATCCCGGTCGGGATGATGATGGATCGGCTCGGCCCGCGCGCGGGCTTTTGCGTCATCTTCGTCGGCTGGTCGCTCGCGAACCTGCTGCAGGGATTTGCCGGCACGCTCGTCCAGTTCTGCGCGCTGCGGCTGCTGCTCGGGCTCAACGAATGCGGCGCGTATTCCGGCGGCGTGAAGGTGATCGGCCAGTGGTTTCGTCCCGCCGAGCGCGCGTACGCGGGTGGTCTGTTCAATAGCGGATCGGTGATCGGTGCCGTGCTCGCGCCGCCGCTGATCGTTCATCTCATGGGCGCGTACGGCTGGCGCTCGGCCTTCATCATTCCGAGCGTGGTCGGCCTCCTCTGGCTCGCGCCGTGGCTGAGTCTTTACTGGGAACCGTCGCGGCATCCGCGACTGAAGCGGGGTGAGGGCACCTCGGCTCCAATGGTTTCACCAGCTTCGGTCGTTCCGAATGCGAACTTCGAGCCGCAGCCGTCGATTCCGCTGCTGCTCACGCTGTCTCCGGTGTGGGGCGTGATATTGATCCGCGCCTTCGGTGGGCCGGTGACGCACTTCTACTGGTACTGGCTGCCGGAGTATTTGAAGCGCGAGCGCGGCATGTCGCTCGAGGCGATCGGCATGTTCGCGTGGCTGCCGTTTCTCTGCGGCGGGATCGGCAACATCGGCGGCGGCTGGCTCTCGAGTCATTTGATCCTCCGCGGCTGGACGGTGAATCGTGCGCGCAAGACGGCGTTCTTCCTCGGCGGCGGCCTGTGCGTGCTGGCCGTGACGATTCCCTTCGCACCCAACGCGGCGGCCGCGATCGCGATCATCTGTCTCGCCTCGCTCGGGATCAACGCCATCGCCGCCAATCTCATGGGACTCATCGCCGATCTGTTTCCGCAGAGCGTCCTCGCGCGCGTGAGCGGCATGACCGGAGTGGGGGACGGCATCGTCAGCATGCTCATGATGCTGCTGGCCGGCATCGTGATCGATCGCTTCTCGTACACCCCTGTCTTCATCGCGGTCGGCGTGCTGCCGCTGCTTTCGCTGGCGGCGTTGATGCTCCTCGTGGGCAACATCCGGCCGATCGCACTCGAGAGAATCGTGCGACCCGCGAGCGGCTGAACCTTCATCCGTCTTTATGCAAAATAATGCCACCGTCCGCACCGCCGCGCCTTCCGCGGCCGCGGACTACAACCAACTCGGATTCGAGGATTTCGCGCGGCAGCGGCCCCGTCTCCATTTCGATCTCGTCGCCGACTGCGATGAGTTGAACCGGAAGATCGCGCGCGAGGCGGTCGACCTCATCAAGGCGGCCGGCGCGAAAAATCAGCCGCTGCTGATGATTCTCCCCGTGGGTCCGCTCGACTATTCGTACTGGGCGCGGCTCATCAATCACGAGAACGTCTCCTGCGCCGGGCTCACGACGATCGGCATGGATGAGTATCTCGATGACGCGGACAACGCACTCGCGCGCACGCATCCGTTGAGTTTTTTCGGATTCATCCAGCGCTCGCTGATCGAACCGTTGAAACCGAAGCTCCGGCCCGATCCCGCGAACGTCCGCTTTCCCGACCCGCATGCGCCGGAGGCCGCGACCGTGTTGATCGAGTCGCACGGCGGCGCCGATGTTTGTTATGGCGGCATGGGCATCACCGGACACTTCGCCTTCAATGATCCGCCGGAGCCCGGCATGCCGGTCGTCGACGACGAAGTGCGCTGTAGCCGCACGCGCCGACTCACGATCAGTCGCGAGAGCACGACGCAGATGGCGATGGGCGGTGTGAACGGCCTTTCCAGCACAGTGGGATCCGAAGCTTGGAATTCACGTGACTTGAAGTCGCGGC
>JADMIO010830149.1_pt1 | contig 72462 bp, 60 predicted proteins | sample 8958161 | NCBI WGS metagenome assembly JADMIO01 (sample SAMN16585339, study PRJNA669376) | soil metagenome | isolation source: Crop rotation soil | place: USA: Cullars Rotation, Alabama | collected 2011 | reverse complement strand
GCCGCGACTTCAAGTCACGTGAATTCCAAGCTTCGGATCCCACTGTGCTGGAAAGCGAGCTGCGCCTTCACGGGAGCCTGCCCGACGTAATCGGCGAGCGTGCGCGGACGAATGGCGCAATCGACTGCCTCGTCCTCGCCCGTCGGGGCACCCGTCACGATGCGTTCGGCCTCCACTACGGTTGTCACTCCCTTACTCCCGCGCGGCGTTCTGCAACGCGCGCCGGATCAGTTCTTCGGTCGTGTGTGTACCGGGACCGGCCGCCTTGAGCAAGCGCGTGGCCTCGGCGGGCTTGTACCCCAACGCCGTCAGGGCTCCGAAAGCTTCGACTTCCGGGCTCGCACCCGTCGGGATGACGCGCTCGCCGGGCGTCGAATCCCCGGGCGCCAGTTTGTCTCGCAGCTCGACGATCATGCGCTCCGCGGTCTTGCGGCCGATGCCGGGCACTTTGACGAGCGCGGCCACATCCTGGTTCTGCACGCATACGATGAAGGCCTCGACGCTCATGCCCGACAGGAGCGCCAGGGCGATTTTCGGCCCGATGCCCGACACCTTCAGCAGGCTCCTGAACAGGCGGCGTTCCTCTTCGGTGCCGAATCCGTAGAGGAGCTGCGCGTCCTCGCGCACGACGAAGTGCGTGAGGAGCCGCACGTCCTGGCCGACGGCCGGCAGATGAAAGAACGTCGACATCGGCGCTTCGAGCTCGTAACCCACCCCGCCCACCTCCACGGTGAGCTGCGGCGGGGTCTTGGAGGTGATGCGTCCGCGAACCGAACCGATCATCGCGTGCGGCCCGGCGCGCTCGTGCGCACGGAAACCACTGTTGCGGCGTGGCCGGTCAGAGCCCGCACGCGCCGCGTGTGCGCATGGCAAACGGCGACCGCGAGAGCATCCGACGCATCCGCCGAGATGCGCCCCTGCACGCTCAGCACCGCACGGATCATGTGCGCAACCTGCGTTTTCTCGGCCCCGCCGAACCCCACGAGGGCGAGCTTGATGGCGCGAGGCGCGTACTCAAACACGGGCATCGCCGACGGCACGGCGCAAAGCGCGGCGCCGCGCGCGTGCCCGAGTTTCAATGCGCTATCGACGTTGCGGTTCACGAATACTCGTTCGATGGCAATTTCATCCGGCCGATATCGCTCGATGAGCGCCTGCACGCCTTCGAATATCTGCCGGAGGCGCTCGGCGAGCGTCGTGCCGGTAGCGGCAATGCAGCCATGCGCGAGCTGCGTGTTGTTCCCGCCGATGCATTCGATGACGCCATAGCCGGTGCGACGCGAGCCGGGATCGAGCCCGAGGATGCGGGCCTTCGCAACCGGAGTGAGCCGCACGACCGGGGCCGACCGCGCGACCGGCGCGGCGCCCGGGTCAAACGCGCGCCAGGACCTCGTTGGGTATCGCGGCATTCGAGTACACGTTCAGCACGTCGTCCAGGTCTTCGAGCTGGTCGAGGAGGCGGACCATGCAGACGGCCGCATCGCCCTGAAGCGCCGCGGTCGTGGAGGCGCGCTCGGTGATCTCGCTTTGCGCGGGCGGAAACCCATCGGCCTCGAGCTGCGCGCGCACCGTCTCGAAATCCAGCGGATCCGTGAGCACCTCGATGGTGCCATCGTCGCTCGCCAGCACGTCTTCCGCACCGGCTTGCAGCGCCACCGCCATGAGCTGATCGAGGTGGGTGCCGGGCTCATAGATCATGTGCCCCACCTGATTGAAGACGTAGGCGACCGAGCCTCCCGCCCCCAGGTGCCCGCCGTTTTCGCTGAACAGGTGGCGCAGTTCGGCGACAGTGCGGGAGTGATCGTCGGTCAGGCAATCGACCATCAGCACCGCCCCACCGGGGCCATATCCCTCGTACCGCACGTGCTCAAGGCGCGCGTCGACTCTCGCTTCGGCAGCCGCCTGCTTCAACACCTGGTCGATCGCATCGCGTGGGACGCTAAGAGCGCTCGCGCGATGGAGAGCCACGCGGAGGCGCGCATTGGAACCGGGGTCCGCGCCCCCCACTCGGGTGGCGACGGAGATTTCGCGAATGAGCTTGCTAAAAATCTTGGTCCGCCTTGTGTCCTGGGCGGCCCGGCGCCATTGGACGTTTGCCCACTTGCTGTGCCCGGCCATGACTCGTCGGAAATTCTGGGCGCGTATGATAGCCGCAACCACCGCCGACTGCATGCAGAAAGCCTCCGTTAGCCGCTGATCGACCTTCGCGAATTTCGCCGTGGAAACCGCTCACTTCTGCCCGCCCGCCATCGTCGAGTCGCTCGCGCGCACGCGCGCGGCGCTCGAGCAGGCGAGCCCGCACGCGCGTGCTGCGTTGGGCCACGGTGCGGAGGCCGCCGAGGTGATCGGCGCGCTCACCGAGAACGCAGAGCTGGCGAACGCGCTGCTGCTGCGGCCAGTGCTCGGGCGCGACGGGCTCACGAGCGAAACGCTCGGGCACATCGCCGCTCCCGCCGCGACGAAGATTGCGATGGACCTGCAGCGACTGGGTGATGTCGGGCTGCCACGCAACTGGACACCGGCGCAGGGCCTCGATGCGCGACAAGCCGAGACCGTGCGCAAGATGCTGCTCGCGGTCGTGAGCGACCCGCGCCTCGTGCTGGCGCGCCTCGCTGAGCAGCTCGTGCGGCTCAGGCACGCACGCGAGTTACCCGCGGACGAGCGCGAGCGACTCGCCACCGAAGCGCGGGCCGTGCTGGCGCCGCTCGCAAATCGGCTGGGCGTGTGGCAGCTCAAGTGGGAACTCGAAGACCTCGCGTTCCGCTATCTCGAACCGGAGGCGTATCGGCACATCGCCGCTGCGCTCAACGAGCGGCGCGCGGATCGCGAGCGCTACATCGAGACGGTTTGCGAGACCCTCCGCGGAGAGCTCGCGAAGCTGGGCGTCCGGTCAGAGGTGTACGGCCGACCGAAGCACATCTATAGCATCCACCGGAAGATGCAGCGCAAGCAGGTCGCGTTCGAGGAAGTGTTCGACGTGCGAGCGGTGCGCATTATGGTCGCAACCGTGCCCGACTGTTACGCAGCGCTCGGCATCGTGCACGGGCTGTGGCCCTACATTCCGGGCGAGTTCGACGACTACATCGCGACGCCGAAGGGCAACTTCTATCGCTCCATTCACACCGCCGTGATCGGCCCGCAGAGCCGCAGCGTCGAAGTGCAGATTCGCACGCGCGAGATGCACGAGCACGCGGAGCTCGGCGTGGCGGCGCACTGGCAGTACAAGGAAGGCGGGACGCGCGACGCGCAGTACGAACGCAAGATCGAGTGGGTGCGCCGGCTCATCGAGCCGCAGGAGTCTGTAGACACGGATCGGGACTTCCTCGAGCGCATGCACAGCGAGCTGTTCGAGGATCGCGTGTATGCGCTCACGCCGAAGGGCGAGGTTATCGACCTGCCGCGCGGAGCGACGCCCCTCGACTTCGCCTATCACGTGCACACCGACCTCGGCCACCGCTGCCGTGGAGCGAAGGTGAATGGGCGCATCGTGCCGCTCACCTACGAGCTCGGTAACGGCGAGATCGTCGAGATCATCACGGCGAAGCAGGCGGCACCGAGCCGCGACTGGCTTGCGCCCGAGCAGGGCTACCTGGTCTCGCCGCGCAACCGCGCCAAAGTGCGTGCGTGGTTTCGGAAGCTGGATGTCGCGGACAACCGGGCCGCGGGGCGCGCTATCGCCGAGCGAGAGCTCGCCGGCATCGGCGCGAAGCCCGAGCATCTCGCCGCCCTCGTGCAAGAGCTGAAGGCGAACGATCTGGACCACTTTCACCAGTTGCTAGGTGAAGGCGAGATCACGGTGACGCAGCTCGTGCAGGCGGCCGAGCGCCTGATTCAACCGCCGGAGCCGCGGCCGATCCGCGTCACGCGTCCGGTCGGTCGCAAGAAGCGTGGTAGCTCGCCGGTGGACATCGAGGGCGTTGGCGACCTGCCGATCACGCTCGCTCGCTGCTGCGGGCCGATTCGTCCGCAGCCGATCACGGGCTACGTCACCTTGGGGCGCGGCGTCACCATTCATCGCAGCGACTGCGCTGCGTTTGCGCGCATGCGAGCAGTGAAGGCGGAACGCACGCTCAACGTCGAGTGGACATCGGACGAGACGGACACGCTGAGCGTGCAACTCGTGGTGTCGGCCTACGACCGGCGCGGGCTCGTGCGCGACCTGACGGACGTCGTCGCTCTGGAGCATCTCAGCATCGAAGAGCTGACGACGACCACCGATCGCGCGGCCGGCACCGCCCTGGTCACCGCGAAGCTGGCTGTCCGGGACCTCGAACAGCTCGCCCGGGTGCTGCGCCGGCTGTCCGCCGTGCCGAACGTGATTTCGGCCCGGCGGGTCCACTAGAGCCCTCCCGCACCTGACCAGTCTCTTGCGGACTTTGGCCCTAAGACCTGTTTTCCTTGGCAAAAGCGTGATGCAGGACCGTCCGCCGGCAGGCCCCGGCGCGTTACGTTGTGCATAGCGGCAGGACAGCCGCCACCCCGGTCCGTCGCCGCAAGGACGGCGGCACGGACCGCCGGTGTCAAAGGGATCGCAAGGATGATCGTGCCATTTTTCGGGGAACTGACGGGGTAGCCACCAGCGCCGCCATGCGTGTACTGGTCGCCGATTCGGATTCCGAGGCCCTCGAGGCCATCGGTCGCGCGTTCGAAGTGGACGTCGCCACGAGCAAGGTCACGTGCATCGACCTGCTGCGGGCGAACGAATACGACGTGCTCGTCGCGGCCGAAAGGCTCGAGGATGGCTCGGGGCTCGAGCTCTTGAGCCAGGTCGCCAAGCGCTGGCCCGATGTCGTGCGCATTCTCGCGATCGAGCCCGCCCGGCGCGCGATGCTTCGCGGGAAGCTCGGGGCCTTCAAGCTCTTCGACACCATTGCCTATCCGATTGATGAATCGCAGCTCGAGGGCGCGCTGCGTCACGCGGCGGATTTTTGCGCGCCCGAGCAACCGCGCGCCCGCCTACCGATGTCGAGCCGCGTCGCCGCCTCGCGCCCGAATCCACCGCCGTCGAGTGCGGCGATGACGGACCACGGCCGCTTGGGATCTGCGGCGCACGCGCGCCACGGTTCAGCGCCCACATCATCGGCAGACGCGATTGCAGCAGCATCGGCCAGCCTTTCCGCGCGCCTCAGCGCGTATCGTGCTCAGGCCGGGTCGAGCAAAGCCGCGCCGCCCGCGCGCGAACGTGCGCCGGCTATTCCTGATTCCCCGCCACTGCCGTCACGCGCTTCGATGCGCGACTACGTGCCGCTCGGCGCCCCGGAGCAAGGGCAGGTTCGAATCGTTCAGCAGGACTACGACAGCAGCCAGGATCCTCTGCTCGCGCGTGTTCAGCGCAACGAGGAGAAGGCTGCGCCGTCGCCTCCTTCGAAGGCCGCGGCGCTCGCCGCTGCCGTGTCGGCCGCTGTGACGCGCTACATCAAGCCCGAGCCGGAGCCCGAACCGCCCGTCCGCCGTCGCAAGCGCTGAGCGTGGCCGGCGGCGGAATCGCGGCACGGCACAGGCAACTTTCTCCGCTGCCGCCCGTTCATGCACAATCGCGCCCGTCCCGGCACGACTCGAAAGCCCTCATGGAATCCTTCACCGCACTTGGGTTTCTGCTGCGCTGGCTGATGGCGATCGTGCTGGTGCTCGTCACCTTCAACCCGACCGGGCACTCGTTCTATCACTGGGTGCTGACCTCGACGCCGCACGTCACACCGCTCAATGCGGTGCTGGGCATCGTGTTGCTCGCCGCCTGGATCGTGTATCTCACGGCGACCATGCGCTCGATCGGCGTGCTGGGCGTGGGGCTGCTGATCGCGTTCTTTGCGGCGGTCATCTGGCTCGTCGCCTCGTGGGGCTGGCTCGACGTGCACAACTCCACGGCGATGGCGTGGATCATTCTCGTCGTGTTCTCGCTGATCCTCGCGGTGGGCGTGTCGTGGTCCCACGTGCGTCGTCGCTTCACCGGTCAGGCCGACGTCGACGAAGTCGACGCGAAGTAGGTCGGCGCCCCGGTTGGGTGTCATTTCGTGCGCGGCCGCGCACCTTTCAGCATTTCGTCGAGCATGCGGATCAACGTCTCGCGATCGTACGTGTAGCGCTGACCTTCGTTGAGCTGCACGAGCTGATTGAGCTGCTGGTAGATGACCACTTCGACTTCCTGCTGGCTGGGGCAGACGAGGTAGCGGCGCTTCGGGGTCGGCGAAAACAGCGCGTCCTTCACGGCTAGCGAGACGTCGTCGGGCTGCGGGTACATCGAACGGTCGAGCGTATGCCGATCGCGCGAGGAACGGGCGAGCGCGTTCTTTGCGATCTCCGTGTTGTACGTGCCGGGATCGACGATGCTGACGAGCACGCCTTGGGGCGCGAGCTCCTGTGCGAGCGAATCGGTGAATGCCTCCATCGCGTGCTTGCTCATGGCGTATGCGCCGGAGATGCCGCTCGCGAGAACACCGGAGATGGAACCGATCGTCGTGATGCGCCCTTTCGCGGCAATGATGAGCGGCGCGAAGGCCTTGGTGAGGCGGTACGGACCAAAGAGATTCACGGCCATCACGCCTTCGAACTCGGCGTCGCTGCCGCCGACGGTCGTGTCGAGCGAGCCGATGCCGGCGTTGTTCACGAGGCCATAGAGGCCGCGACCGCCCTGCTGCACGGTCGCGACTGCCGCGGCGATTTCCTCCGGCTTCGTGACATCGAGGCGGATCGCCTGCACGTTGCGGATCGCGCCCAGTGCCTTGAGGTCAGCCTCTTTGCGCGCGCCCGCGTAGACGAAATAGCCGTCGGCGGCGAGGTGCTCGGTGATGTTCCGGCCGATGCCCGTGCTGGCGCCCGTAACCAGAATGGCCTTCTGGGCGTGCGCGGCTGTTTCAGCCGCTTCGCACAGTCCGCCCGAGAAGATCGCGATCAGCGCGAAGGCCCCGACGATGACCGGCCGCATGACTTGTTCCCCGGCACGAATCCGTTAGCAGCTACCTATGGTAGCGCTACAAAGCGTAGCATACGACGACGGACTAGTAACAGACGGTGCGGAGGGCCTCCCCGCAGGCGCTCTCGTGCGTTCGACTACGTCAACGGTTGATCGAATCGATGGCGCGTTTGTCCGCCGCCAGCGCGGCCTCGTGCACGGCTTCGGAAAGCGTCGGGTGCGCGTGAATCGTGCGCTGCAGGTCTTCGGTGCTCGCGGAGTACTCGAGCGCCAGCACCGCCTCGGCAATGAGCTCGCCCGCCAGCGGGCCGACGATGTGCACGCCGAGAATCTCGTCATCGTCCTGAGCGGCGATGATCTTGGTGAAACCCTGCGCCGCTTCCATCGCACGCGCGCGCCCGCTCGCGAGGAACGGGAACACGCCGATCTTGTACGCGCGGCCGCTGGCCTTCACTTGCTCCTCGGTTTGGCCGACCCACGCGATCTCGGGAGCCGTGTAGATGACGGAGGGCACCGTCTTGTAATTCACTTCGGCGAAGTGCCCCGCGATCAGGTCCGCGGCCATGACGCCCTCTTCCTTGCCTTTGTGCGCGAGCATCGGGCCGCGGACGCAATCGCCCACCGCCCAGACGCCCTCGACACCCGTGCGGCATTCGTGATCCACCTTGATGAAGCCGCGCTCGTCGAGCTCAACGCCCGTGCCCTCCGCGAGCAGGCCCTTCGTGAAGGGACGCCGCCCGATGCAAACGACGAGCTTGTCGACCGTGATCGACTGCTCGCCGCGCGAATCGGCGAACGCCACATTCACGGCGCCTTTCTCGACTTTGGCGCCGCTCACCTTCGCGCCGAGACGGATATCGAGCCCCTGCTTCTTGAAATGCCGCAAGGCTTCCTTCGCGAGCTGCTGATCGGCGATCGCGAGGAAATCCGGCAGCGCTTCGAGCACCACTGTTTCGCTCCCGAGCCGCCGCCAGACACTCCCGAGCTCGAGGCCGATCACGCCCGCGCCGATGACGCCGAGCCGCTTCGGCACGGCATCGAATTCGAGCGCGCCCCACGAATCGACGATGAACTTGCCGTCGAACGGCGCGCCGCGCAGCTCCATTGGCGAGGAGCCGGAGGCGAGAATGACGTGTTTCGCCGTGAGCTCACGCGTGCTGCCATCGTGCGCGGTGAATTTCACTCGCTTGCCGGGCAGCAGTTGGCCGTGCCCTTGCAGCGGCGTGACGCCGGCGCTCTTGAACAGCGCGAGGATGCCGCCTGTCATCGCCTTGACGATGCCCGCCTTGCGCTTCTGCATGGCGGCCAGATCGAGCCCGACGCCGGAGAGCTGAATGCCGTGCACGGCAAACTCCGACTGCGCGCGATGGAACAGCTCCGAGGATTCGAGCAACGCCTTCGAGGGAATGCAGCCCGCATTGAGGCACGTGCCGCCGAAGGCCGCCGCGCCATCGAGGTTCTTCCACTCGTCGATGCACGCGACGGTGAGCTTGTTCTGCGCGGCGCGGATCGCGGCCGGATAGCCCGCCGGTCCGCCGCCGATGACGACGACGTCGAATGAATCTGCCATGGAAATCCTTCAGATCTGGAGCAGCATGCGACCCGGATCCTCGAGCGCGTCCTTCACGGCCACGAGGAACTGCACGGCCTCGCGGCCGTCGATGATGCGGTGATCGTAGGTCACGGCGAGGTACATCATCGGCCGGATCTTGATCTCGCCGTCCACCACCATCGGGCGCTCCTGGATCTTGTGCATGCCCAGTATGGCGCTCTGCGGCGCATTCACAATGGGCGTCGACATGAGCGAGCCGAACACGCCGCCGTTGGTAATGGTGAACGTGCCGCCGGTCAAATCCTCGATCGCGATGGTGCCTTCGCGCGCCTTCACCGCGTACGCGCCGATTTGTTTCTCGATGTCGCCGAAGCTGCGCGCGTCGGCATCGCGGATCACCGGCACCATGAGGCCGCGGTCGGTCGAGACGGCGACGCCGATGTCGTAGTACTCGTGGTACACGATGTCGGTGCCATCGACGGTGGCGTTGATGACGGGGAATTTCTTCAGCGCCTCGATGGAGGCCTTCACGAAGAAGGACATGAAGCCGAGCTTCACACCATGGGCTTTTTCGAACTTATCTTTGTAGCGGGCGCGCAGGGCGTTCACTTCGGTGAGGTCGACTTCGTTGAACGACGTGAGCAACGCCTGGGTCGATTGCGCCTCGACGAGGCGTTGGGCGATGCGTTGGCGCAGGCGCGTCATGGGGACGCGTTGCTCTGCGCGAGCCGTGCGTGGCCCCGATGAAGGTGCCTTTGCCGTGCTGGGAGCGGGTGCGCGCGCGGCCGGCGCTGAAGCTGCGCTCGAGCCGGATGGCGCGCTTGATGGGCCACTTGCAGCGGCCCCGCCCTTCTTGTCGAGGTAGTCGACGACGTCGGATTTGGTCAGGCGGCCGTCGCGGCCCGACGCGGGGATGCCTGTCGGGTCGAGTTTGTTTTCCTCGACCAACCGACGCACCGACGGGCTGAGTCGGCTCGCATCCGTGGCACCGCCATTCGAACCCGCGCCGGTCGCAGCCGTGCCGGCAGGCTCACCTGATCTCGCAGCGGCGGCCGGCGCCGCTTTCGCCGCCGCGCCCGATACCGCTGCGGGTGCACCAGCCGTAGCAGCGGCAGTGCTCTCGTCGATCACCGCGAGCACCTGTCCGCTAGTCACGGTCGTGCCGCTTTCCACCTTCAGCTCGCGCAACACGCCATTCGTCGGCGCCGGTACTTCGAGCACCACCTTGTCGGTCTCGAGGTCCGCGAGATTCTCGTCGCGCTTCACCGCATCGCCGGGCTTCTTGTGCCACGCCACGAGCGTTGCGTCGGCAACGGACTCGGGCAACTGCGGTACGCGAATTTCAGTGCTCACGAGCTTTTCCTCAGTGGCGCAGCGGACGCCGTCGGCAACGTGACGGTTTCGGCCAGTGCGCTCGCATGCAGCGCTGCATGCACGAGCCCGGCCTGTTCCATCTCATGAATCTTGGTAAGGCCCGTGGCAGGCGCGGCCGCCGGCGCACGGCCGGCATACAGCACATCGCGCCCCTCGCCCGCGATCTCCTGCAGACGGTGCCGAATCTGGTACCAGGCACCCTGGTTCTGCGGCTCTTCCTGGCACCACACGAGCTCGTTCGCATTCGCGTACTTGCGGAGCACAGCCTCGTATTCGTCCTTCGGGAAGGGATAGAGCTGCTCGACGCGCACCAACGCCACTTCGCGCAGGTTCTCCTTGCGACGCGCCTTGAGCAGGTCGAAGTAGACCTTGCCGCTGCAGAACACGACACGCCGGATCTGCGCCGCCGGCACCTCGTCGCTGTCAGCGATGACGTTGCTGAAATTGCCGCGCGTGAGATCGTCGAGCGAGGAAACGGAAAGCTCGTGACGCAGCAGGCTCTTCGGCGTCATCACGATGAGCGGCTTGCGAATGGGCCGCAGCATCTGCCGCCGCAACAGATGGAACATCTGCGCCGGCGTCGACGGCACGACGACCTGCATGTTCATCTCGGCACTCAACTGCAGGAAGCGCTCGAGACGCGCCGATGAGTGCTCAGGCCCCTGCCCCTCGTACCCGTGCGGCAGGAAGAGCGCGAGCCCGCAGAGCCGGCCCCACTTCGCTTCGCCCGAGCTGATGAACTGATCGATGATCACCTGTGCGCCGTTCGCGAAGTCGCCGAACTGGCCTTCCCAGATGACGAGCGCATCGGGCTCGGTGGTCGAGTAACCGTACTCGAAGCCCATCACGGCCTCTTCCGACAGCACGGAGTCGATCACCTGGAAACGCGGCTGCCGCTCCAGCACATGCTGCAGCGGGATGTACACCTCACCGGACTTCTGGTCGTGCAGCACCGAGTGCCGGTGGAAGAACGTGCCGCGCCCGCTGTCCTGGCCGGAAATGCGCACGGAGAAGCCATCTTCGAGCACTGAGGCGTAGGCGAGCGTCTCCGCGCAACCCCAGTCGAATGGCAGCTCGCCGGCCAGCATCTTCTTGCGGTTCGCCATCACCTGCGCGACGCGCGGGTGCAGCGTGAAATTCTCCGGATACGACGTGATGCGCTCGCCGAGCGCCCGCAAGCGCTCGAGCTCGACACCCGTCTGCACACGCTCGGACCAATCCTGCGTGTACTTGCTCCAATCGACCGTGTACTTGTTGCCGATCATGCCGAGCGAGGCGCGCGCTTGCGGGCGGCCTTCGTCGAGGCCCTGACGGTATTGCTCGACCATCTTCGCGGCATCGTCGGCGGTCAGCAGGTTGTCGGCCGCGAGCTTGTCGGCGTAGAGCTGCCGCGCGGTCGGATGCTTGCGGATGACGCTGTACATCACCGGTTGCGTGGCGGCCGGCTCGTCGGCCTCGTTGTGCCCATGCCGCCGATAGCAAACGAGATCGACGACGACGTCCTTGTGGAAACGCATGCGGTATTCGAGCGCGAGGCGCGTCACGAACACGACCGCCTCCGGATCGTCCGCATTCACGTGGAAGATCGGCGCTTCGAGCATCTTCGCGACGTCGCTGCAATACATCGTCGAGCGCGCATCGCGTGGGTTCGAAATGGTGAACCCGACCTGATTGTTCACGATGACGTGGATCGTGCCGCCCGTGTAGTAGCCGCGCGCCTGCGAGAGCTGCATGGTCTCCATGACCACGCCCTGCCCCGCGAACGCCGCATCGCCGTGGACGAGAATCGGGACGACACGGTCGCCGCGCGCGTCACCGCGCCGCTCCTGACGAGCGCGCACGGAGCCCTCGACCACCGCGTCGACCACTTCCAGATGCGAAGGGTTGAACGCGAGCACGACGTGCACGTTGCCGGAGGGCGTGCGCAGATCGGCCGAGAATCCCTTGTGATATTTCACGTCCCCCGAACCCTTCGAGGCCGCGGTGTCGTACTTGCCCTCGAACTCCGAGAACAGCACCGACGGGGACTTGCCGAGAATGTTCACCAGAACGTTGAGGCGCCCGCGATGCGCCATGCCGATGACGACCTCCTCGACGCCGCCGATGCCGGCGCGCTGCACGAGATCGTCGAACAGCGGAATGAGCGAATCGCCGCCTTCGAGCGAGAAGCGCTTCTGCCCCACGTACTTGGTGTGCAGGTAACGCTCGAGGCCTTCGGCCGCCGTGAGCTGCCAGAGAATGTTCCGGCGCTCCTCCGGCGAGAACTGGTAGTGCATGCGGCCGGACTGGAACTGATCCTGCAGCCACAGCCGCTCGTCCGCGTTCGACACATGCGCGAACTCGGCGCCGATGCTGCCGGCGTAGATGCGCTCGAGCGAGGCCAGAATGCCGCGCAACGTGTTGCGCTTCGGAATCGCATCCGTGCGGCTGCCGGTAAAGAACTCGGTGTCGAGGTCGCTCTCGGCGAGGCCGAAGTAGCCGAGGCCGAGCACGCTCGGGCGCGGACGCTCCATGAGGCCGAGCGGGTCGAGCTTCGCGATGAGGTGGCCGCGGTTGACCCAGATCTGGATGAGCCGCGACACCGCGGCCTGCTTCGCGTTGTCTCCACCGTCGGCCGGCGTGCCGGCGGTTACGGGAGCCTGGCGAGCGCGTTCGGCGATGGCGATGCGGATGGCGCCGTGCGCGGGCTCGCCGGCGACAGCCGGAGCGAGGCGTTCGAAATACTCGCGCCAATGGGCTTCGACACTCGCCGGATCGCGCAGGTATTGCTCGTAAAGCGAGTCGAGATAGTCGGCGTTGCCGCCGTACAGGGGTGTGTGGTCGAGCATGGGCGAAAAATGCAAGCGGGCCCGTAGTTTAACGGAATATGGCCCACCGGAGAACGCGACCCACCGCACAGCTTGGGCGGGCCCGATGCCGGTCAAGCAGGAGGTGCGGCGACTAGATGGGGATCCAGGCCGGGTCGGGCAAGGCTTGCAGGAGCCAGAACTCGTAGCCGACGAGCGCGGCGTACGCGAGCAGCAGCCCGTAGAGAACGTAGGAGACGGGCAGACGCCCGAAGATTCGCGCCCGCGCGAGCAGGATCAGCACGACGATGCCGCCGCCGGTGAGCCCGATCTTGACGGCGGCGAACTGAAGCGCGTCGCCGTACACGAACGGCTCCATGACCGGGTTCGCCTCGCGCGCACCGCGCTGGAGCAGTTCCAGCGTCAGCAGCGCATCGGCGGTCGATAGCAGCAGCGTGATGATGGCCACCGCCAGCCACTGCGGATGGTGCCAGTCGACCGAGGCGAAAGTGATTTCGCCGTCGCGGCGTGCACCCTTGCGGCGCGGTGAAAAACTGCCGTGAACGAGAGCATGGAGCGTGCGACGGCGCCGGTCGTGGGGGCGGCGTCGGTCAACGGATTCGGCTTCGCTGGTAGCGGCCCGCAGCGGTCGGTTGCTCGTCATTCTTCTCTTTTCCCTGCCGTGGGGTCGCAGTCTTCGATGGGCATTGTAGCGATGCAGCAGGCGGCGCAAAGCGCGGCAGTGTGTGACCGGCGTCACACACCGGCGATTCACGCGTAACGCGCTTACTTCGGGGTTTGCAGCAAACCGAGTGCCCGCGCGAAGCGCTCGCCGTCGAACTGGGCATCGTCCTGCAGGGCATGAAACATATCGTCGACTTCGCGGCTCCTGGGGCCGTCGGCGTCGAGCTCGGCGAGCAGCAGCACCATCCCCATGGCCGCCTGCTCGGCGGCGGCGTAGTCGACGAAGGTGCCCTTCTTCGCCGAGGAGACGAGCGCATCGAGCTCCGCTTCGAGGTCGCTTCGCTGCCACGCGCGGCGAGCGGCCTTTTCTTCGATACGGGACAGCGCGGCGCGCAGGGATTCGTTGGCCGCGCGGATCAAGGCCGGGTTGCCGTTCGCCGATTGCATGGCGCTGATCGCGTTCCGCAACGGCTCGGCGAGCGAGGGCTCGGTCGCATCGAGCACGGCGAGCAGCGCGCGCGGATGCCCGTCATGCAGGCGCAACGTGCCGGGCGGTGTCGTGCCCTCGTCCGGTTTTTCCCAAGCGGCTACGCGCATCGATCGGTGGCACGAATAGCAGTTGAAGAGAGCGAAATCCGGGAAGCCGCCGTTGGCGACGGCGAGTCGCTGATCCACTAGCTCCGCTTCGCGACGCGTCGTTGCCGCGAGGCCCGCGAGCCAGGTCTGCACAGGCTCGAATCGGCCTTTGCGCACGAGATAGTCGGCGTCGCGTCGGAAATGCTCGTGCCCGCCGCTCGTGCGCCAGAGCTCCGTGTAGGTGTCGAGCTCGAACGCGAGGCGCGGATGGCCCGCCGCCATCATCTGATGCGTGGCGAAGCGATTGGAGTCTCCGACGTGGCAGCCCACGCAGAGTTGCGCACGCACCTGCGGGCGCTCGATCTCGCGCAGGCCGTGCGCGAGGTTGTCCGCGTGAGTGACGCTCTGGGCATCGTCATGCGTCGCAAGCCACGACTCCGAGCCACCGTGGCAGGCCTCGCAGCCGATGCCGTCGGACAACTGGAATCGCTCGCCTCGATTCGCCGTCGGCGTCGAGTCGGTGTGGCAAGCGAGGCACTCGGGCGCCTCGTACGCGTTCTTCAAGCCGAGACGACGCGCGATCTTCATCCCGCTTTCTTCGCGGAGCACGCGATACGCGTGGGCGTGAGGATCGAAGCGCGCCCAGATCACGTACTCATCTTGAGTCACGCTGCGCGCGGTGAGCGGCCGTGCAGAGCCGTGGCAGAGCGATGAAGCACAGGTGGCGACGCCAAGGTGCTTGCCCTCCACGGATGAGGTCTGCGCGATGGCATCGACCACGAACAGCGAGAACAGGATGACCGCCGCGTGACGAACGGTGCGGCTGAGCGTTAGGGTGGCGGTGCGTCCTCGACAAACCAAGGTTCACCCTTCGAATCGAGATACAGGCCCTGCATCTCGGGAACGGTGAATGGTCGCGCACCCCGGCGCCCGAAGACTGCGACCTGGCCCCCGGTTTCATCGACCGCGCGGTCGCGTTCGAGCGGCCGGGACAGCGAAAGCGCCGGATCGGACGTCGGATACGTCGCGATCAGCTCCGGCTGCGGGTCGGGGCTGAATCCATACAGGCGGGGCTGGGATTCGGGGCTCGTGAGCTGGATCACTTTCAGTCCGCCCCCGCCGTCGGCGACGTAGGCGAACAGCGAGGCGTTGGTCGTCGCGACGACGACGTCGCGAGCATCCCGAATCGAGCCGTTGGCGTTGAACGTGGAATACAGCTTGGGCTGCTCCGGCCGCTCGACGTCGACGATAGCAAGGCCCTGCGCTCCGGCCGCGACGTACGCGAACGTGCGCGCAACGAAGAGCTTGTGACCCTGCGCGACCGGCACGCGCGCGTTGGGAACGAGTTTCGGCTTGGTCGGGTGCGTGACATCGACGACTGCGAGACCGCCCGCATCGACGACGAAGAGATAGCGGAACTGAAGGGCCACGCTGCGCAGGTCGTTCATCGGCAGCGTCGCGGCGAGCTCGGGATGCAGCGGGTCCGTGAGATCCACGATGACGAGCTGCGTCGGTGTGGCCACGTAGGCGTAATTGCCACCCAAGGCGATGTGTCGCGCGCCCTTTAGCACTCCGCCGGGGTTCCAGGTGACCGCGCGCTTCAGGAAGTTGTTGCGGAACTCGCCGTCGGCGAGCGTGTTGACGTCGGTGAGGATCAACCCCTCTTCCGCATCGGTAATGACCGCGTAGTTGTAGATCGGTGCGAAAGGCTGCTCTGCGTTCTTCACCCGCATCAGCTCGCCATCGTTGCGCGGCGGATGCACGGGCTGCGTCGTCGGCAGCACGACGCAGGTCGCGTTCTTCGACGCAATCGCCGCGTCTTGGCCCATCGGCGAGAACGGCGCGCTGATGATTTTCTGGCTCACGCCCTTGTTGCCGATGCTCGCCACGTCGTAGATGCGCATGCCCTTCTCGCCCTCGGCGACGTACAGATACTCCCCACGAAGCTGCAGGCACTGCGCGATGCCCGACGATTTCACTTCCGCATTCTGCAGCCGCTTCTTGCGCTTCTGATGCTGCTGATACCAGGTCGGATAGGCGTAGCGATGCAGGTAGCTGCCAATGACGGCCTGCGGCTCATCCCACTCCGTTACTTGCACGGCTGTCACACTCCCCTGCGTTCCAACGTATGCATGAAAGCCGAGGAAATTGATGAACTGCGTGCCCAAGCCCAGCGTCTGCGCGACGATGGCGTTGTTGTCGCCGTTCTTGGCGAGATGGCAGTCGCTGCACGTCTTCGTTTCGGTCTTGCGCTCCGTGTGCGGATAGTGCGGATTCATCGCCTGCGAGCTGTAGCCCGACGCCGCGATCGGCGGCTGCTGCACGTAGATGCGCTCGCGATTGGCGTTTGTACTCGATAGCACCAGCGCGGAAGACGAACGGACCGGCGCGATCTTGTTGCCCTCCGTCGGGCCGCGGCGCCCGAGCATGAAGATGTCGTCGCGCGCGACTTGCGGGTTGTACGTGGCGTAGTTGCGCGTGATGCCGCCTTCGTACCGATTGCGGCTCGTCTTCCAGTTCGCCTCGATCGGCAGATGGCAGCCACCGCAGCTCGTCGTCCAAGAGGTGTGGCAGCTGTAGCACTCCATGTCGTCGTCGCGGTGCGCGAGCTTGTCCCACGGAATGTCGGGGCCGGACTTCTGGCTCGCGGTGTCGGTCGACATGAGCTTCGCGCGCGCCGCCTTGGCGTTGTAGTGCGGGTTACCGGGCGTCACGCTGTCCTTGACGAGAGACATCGTCCACTCGAGACCGGGCGTCACGGCGGAGCGCTGAATCAGCTTGCCGTCCACCCATTCGAAGCGGAGCTTGCCGTCGGGGTTGCGCAGCACGGAGAGGTCCGTGCCATACGGGCCTGCTGCTGAGCCGCTCGTGCGGAGGGTCGGGTAGCTGCGGACGGAGCCGTGGCAATCCTTGCAGTCGATCTCGACGGCTTGCGCTACCTCGCCGTGCATGTAGCCGTCGCCGTGATTGTCCTGCGCGAAGTGACAATCGACGCATTGCATGCCGACGTCGACGTGCACCGATTGCAGGTGCACGGCCTTCTGGAATTTCTTGGGATCGTTGCCGGGCACGCGCGCACCGTCGGCATCGAGGAGATTGCCCTTGCGATCGCGCTTGTACACGGCGCGGAAATTCCAGCCGTGGCCGTGATAGTCGGCGAACTGCGTGTCCTTCATCATCGGGTTCAACTCGGACACTTTCGCGAGGAAGTCCGGGTCCGACCACAAGCCACGCGGCGCGGCGCCCTCCGGATTCCGGTCGAGCACCTTGCGCATCTCCTGCGCCGTCGGGAAGCGCTGCTTCTGCGGCCACATGCGCGGCGCATCCGCCTCGTAATCCCACATCGTGTAGCCGAGGAAGCTGTTCACGAACATGTTCGGCTGGTGCATGTGACAGATCATGCACTGGCTCGTCGGGATCGAACGCGTGAACTCGTGCCGGATGGGATGACCCGGCTTGTCGTGCGGAATCGTCGGATCGGCCGTGTCGCTCATGCCCCAGTGGCCGAACTTGGCGTACGGACCGGAGTGCTGCGGATCGCGATCGTTCGCGTAGACGACGTGGCACGAGCTGCAGCCTGAAGAGCGATAGTCGCCCGGCTGATCGTTCGTGCCCATGAACCAGGCGAGCGGGTCGTTGAGGCGCGTCTTGTGGATGTTGAGCACCGGCACCGCAATGCGTGCGCCAGTGCCTGGGCCGCGGTTCGACTGCTTGAAATCCGGACGGCCGGGCTCCTCGAGTCGCTGGATGTTGCCGGCGACGTTCGGCAATCCCGTCTCGGCAAAGGTATTCGAGAGATTTCGGCCGCCGCGTTCGAACACGCGGAAGATATCCGCGGGCGCGAGATTCTCCCAGCGCGGGAGCGGATAGAGCTTGTCGATGAGGCCGTGAGTCTCCTTGTCCGCATCGGTTGCGGGCGGTCCTTCGAGAATGGCTGCCTGTCCGTCGCGCGTGTACGCCTCACCGAGGATGTACTGTTTGTAGGGCAGCAGGCCGTTGTTGTACGCCGCCCCGCCCCAGAACATCGTGGTGGTCGACATGAGACTGCGCTCCGCCGCCTGAATCGTCTTCAGGTGGCACGCGCCGCAGGACTCACGCGCGATACGGTAGTCGCCGGGGTTAATGAAGCGGATGAACTCCGGGCTCTCGCGATTGAGCAGCGAATACGTGCGTTCCGGGTTCGCGCTCGAGGGAAAGTGCCAGCTCTCGGGAAATCTCGGCAGAACGTGCGCTTTGTCGCGCGCCGCGGCATACGCCTTCGACTTCTCGTCACCGCCGCCCGCCCAGGCCACCTTCGCATCGCCGCCGTGGCAGTCGGTGCAACCCAGCTTCACCGCCGGGTTGTTGTGCATGCTCGACTGGTCGGTGGTGGTGTGGCACGAAAGACAGCCGCTGCTCTTCATCGCGGCCTCGTCGGCCGTCTGACGCTCGGGCGCCGGCGGCGCCGTGACGTACTTTCGATCCACCGGCTTTTCTTCATCTTCGCTCGCGAAGGCGAGCACGGTGAACTGCGCGATGGCGATCGCGACGAGAACGGCGAAACCGCGATACCGCTTGTCAGTACGTGAGTACGACATTGCCGAGCACCGAGTACGCGAAGTCATCGCCGAAGAGATCTTCGTAGCCGCTGCCCGGAACGAGCGCGGCAATCGACAGGCGGCCCACGATGTTCTGAATGGCGCGCGGCCGCCACGTGAGCGCAAGAGACGCATCGATGCCGAGCTGGCGGTCGATCGGGGCCTGCTGCCGCGCCACTTCGAGCACTGCCGTATTGACGAACGACAGGTAGTTCACGTTCGAGGAGATGCGCAGCGTGGGCGAGAGATCGAAATCGAGACCCACGCCGGCGAGCAGCAGCCCCGGGTTCACGAAGTTCGACTGCCCGAACTCCTTCGACGGTCGCAGCGAGTTGAGAAAAGCGTTGCGGCCCGAGAGGCTCACGCGGCCGCCGCCGATCAGCGGAATGGGTTGACGGATGTAGAAGCTGGTGTCGGCGCCGGCGATGAGCGGGTTCTCGAAGACCGCGTCGAAGCCCGTCGCACGATCGTCGAACGGATTGTCATCGGCCGTCGCGTAGACCGCCGAGGCACGCACTCGCGCCCAAGAGTAGTCGCGCGACACTTCTAGCGCGGCGAACCCCGCGCGAATGTCTTGGCTGTGGTCGACGAACATGCCGCGTTCGGTCGAGCCCATCGCGGCATACAAGGACGTGGTCAGGTTCCATCGGCCGAAGTGTCCGTCGCCGTTGTAGCCGGCGTAGACGACATCGTAGTCGCTGCCGCGACCGAGGCCGAGTGATGAGGGCCGCTGAATCACGCCGTTGGCGTCGTAGAAGACGTCGTCGCCCTCGCGATTGCGGTTGTAGAGCACGACGCCCTGCGAGGTGAAACCGGGCGTCGGGAAATCCTGCACGTAGAGGTTGGCGACGAAGATGTCGTCATCGCGCAAGGCGTCGCCGCCGAGCGAGACATCGTTCAGGCCGCTGTTCGTCTCCTTTTCTATGCGACGGAAGGCGGCGATGTTGTACTGGTAGCGGTTGTTGCCGCGAGTGCCGAAGAGCCGCACGCCGATGGGGCTGTCCTGAAAAAGGAACCCGCGAAAGTCCGTCGTGAAGGGCTGTATGCCGACGCGGATGCTGTCGAAGTCGAAGCGGTCGGAGACGTTGCGCAGATGCTTGTCGATGAAGAGCGCCTGCACGCCCACCGCATTGTCGGTGCGCGACGTGCCGAACGTCGGCGTCGACTTCACGAGGCCGTTTTCCTTCGTGTCGACGTACGAGATGTTGAACACCGGCGTGAAACGGAACTCGTAGTCCGGCGGTTTGAAGACGGTGTCGCCGCGATAGAGCACCGTTTCAAGAGCGAACGACTGCGACAGCACGATTTGATCGCCATCGCCCAGCGTGTCGTTGCTGCCAGGGTTGGCAGTTGCGGTGCCGCCAACGGGCACGGGGAAACGGCGCGGCTCGACAATGGTGTCGGAGACGCCGATGAGACTGACGAACCAGTCTGCGCCGAAGGCGGGACGATCGCCCTTCAGCAGATTGTTGCCGTGATACGGGTCGAGCAGATTCTCGCGATAGCCGAGGATCGAAGCCATGCGCCAGCGGTCGGGCAGGCCCTCCCCTTCGCGGAGCTGGTTGAGCGGCTCCGGGAGACCGGCGGGATTGCACGGCACTTCCTCGATGCGCGAGCGCGTGACCGAGGGCGCGCGGCGACGCGGTTCGGTGAGGGTTTGCTGTGGGCAGCGGTCGCTGGGAGCGGGTGGCCCGCGGCCTTCAATTTGGGACAGCGCTCGTTCGGTTGCATCCGCTGCGGCGGGCATTGGCGCCGACAGGTCAGCGGGCGCTGACTGCGGCGCCTCCGAAGCAGGAGGAGCAGGAGTCGCAGACTCCTCTCCACGCGCCGCTGCAGGAGCCGGTGCGGCATCCTGCGTCGCCCCGTGCGCGAGCACTGGTGCCGAGAGCACCACTCCAATCGCGAGCAGGGCGCGCCGCGTCCTAAAGTCCACGGCAGGGCTCACTCTCAGTCGAATCGAGGAAAGGCCCTTGCGGACACCCGACGTATCGCAGCCGCGCCCCTAGCGGCTGCAACTGATCCGCACGCATGTCGGCTGGTGCTTGCGCGAATCCGCCGAGCCGGTTCGCGGCATCCTGAATGCCGAGGAAGGCGATCATGTCGTCCTGATCCACGCCGTCGCCCGACACGCCCACTGCGCCGACGAGCGTCCGATCTCGATACACCGGCGCTGAGCCCGGGAAAATCTGCAGCCCATTCGCGAGACCCGGAATCGCCGCCGTCACCGTGAAACCGGAATCGAAGCCCGAGACGCCGGTGCAATTCGTCGGCACATCCGGCGCCGCGCCGAGCACGAAACCTACGTGCTGCACGATCGCGTTGTACGCAAGGTCGAGCTGAACACCGGTCGAAAACACGCTCCACTCGTTGACGGGCTTCGCTAGCGGGCCGGGAGGATTGCCGTCGACGCCGTCCGGATACACGGCACGTGCGAGATTGCCGATTGCTCGCGCAGTGAATGCCACCTGCCCGTCTGCGAGTGCGTTTGGCAGACCGATGAATGAGCGCAACGCGTCGACATACTGTGAGAGCGGCTCATTGCGAAGCACCGTGAGTCCGCCGTTGAGATACACCGCGGGCGGCAGTGCGTTGAGCTGGCTCGCCGCTTGCGCATTCGAGAAAAACGCTGCTGCGCGCGCCTTCTGCAGAGAGACGTCGATGCCAAACACCGGCGCGTCACGCGTGCGCGCGATGGCGAGAATCACGCCGCTCGAATCGACCAGCGAAACGGTAACGCGAGCGGGCGAAGTGAGGGGCCGCCGAATCTGGCCGCGCGAGCGGTTCGCGGTGCGCAGCGCGCCGCTCAGAATCTCGCGCGCTTCCGTTGCGGTCAGCGCACCGCTTGCCTCCGTGCCGGCGCGCGGCCTGAAACGCTCGACGTTGCCCGCATCGACGAGCACGAACGCATCTAGGCCGGCGTAGTCCTGCGTGTCCGGCCGAATGCCGGAGGTCGCCTGACCGAAAGCGGTGCCATCGACCAACGCCCCAGCGGTGTATCCCACGACACTCACGACGGTGCCGGCGCTGCCATTGATCGATGCAAACGTCGGCGGTGAGCTCGTCGAGGCCTGCAGGTCGGGCGTATCGGCATCGCTGAAACGCAGCGTTTTGCCATCGACTGTGATCCGATGCGCGCGCCGATCTTCCGGCGCGGCGCGACCGAACGTCGCAGCGAGCGCAATCGCTTCGTCGACGTCGAGGTCCTTGTCGGTGACGACGGTGTCGAGCGTGTAGAGACCGTCCGCCATCACGCCCACGGCACCGACCGGAGTGCCTCCTTTATATAGAGGAAACCCGCCGGGGTCGGCGGAAAGGCCGAGCGGCGAACGCTTTGGGCCGGCATCGGGCGCCGCCCCCGCGAAACGCAGGTTGAGATCGGAACACGGCAACTGGCTGAACTGCACACCGCTCAGCGGGCCGCTCGGTGACAACGCCTCGCCGGGATTGAAATGCTCCTGCACGATCTGGCTCGCCGTGCGCGTGCTGAAGGCGTTGCCTTCGCTGGAGAGATACGCGCCGGTCACCGCCTTCGCGATGGCGGCAAGCGTCGAGGGCACGATGTTCACGCCCTCCAGTCCACCGTCGACGTTCGGGCGCGAACGAACGGTGAAAGTGGACGGCGCACCATTCATCGCGAACACGCCGAGCACGTTGCCGACGCGATCGACCACGGCGATGGTCGCCGGCTTGCTCCGGGCTTGCGCTTCGGCCACCGCTCGCGCGATCACGTCCTGCACGTCCGCCACGGTCAGGAAGCTGCTCGCGTTTGCACAGGATCCATCGCAACTCTGTGTGTCCGTCGAAACGCCGGGCGCTTCAGGCGTGCTGGAGCCGCCGCCGCACGCAGCGAGTGCCAAACACATGCTCGTGATGGTGATCCCCGTGCGACGCATCAGTGTGTTCCGCTGAGCGCCTGCGCCGTCTTTTTCATCCAGAGCGGATTCGGCGCCTGATGGAACGAGTGGCACGTCGGGCACGTGCTTGCGACGAGGCTCTTGTTGCCTGGGTGAGATCGCTCACCGCCGTGGCACGTGCGGCACGTGTCGATGCGCGGCATCAGCACGTCCGATTCTTTCTTCGAGTGCTCGGCATCGTGGCATGTCGAGCACGGCGTGAGCGATGTGCCGTGACGCGAATGATCGAAGCGTGCGTTCGGCATCCACGCCTCGGCGCGCTTCACCGCCGCCACCTGCCATGTCGCGCCTTCGGTCGCCTGCACGCGAAGCACGTTGTGACATTCGGAGCACACGCGTCGCTCGAACACATCTCGCGCCACTTCATTCGCACGCACGCTCGCGAGCTGGAGCAGCCGATTGCGCTCAGGCACCGATAGCGCGATGGCCGGAAGCTGAACGCGCCGCCCCGGCTGCGCCGAAGCCCGCCCGTCCGGATACCCCGCGAGATAGCGCGCGCTGTAGTACTCGACGAGCGTATCCATCACGCGCTTCGGATCGCCGTGCGGCACGGTGCGGTCCGGATCCGCCGGATCGAACTCGAGACGATGACAGCTCGCGCAATGCGTCTCCATTCGCACGGGCAGCATGCGGGCACCGCCCGGCTCAGGCCGGTGGCAATCCGCGCACGTCATGACGACTTTGCCATCCGGCGCCTTGATGCCTTTCGGATCGAGATGCACGTCGTGCGCGAAATGCAGCCCCGATTCGCCTTTGAGTCGCTCGAATGGGTCTGTGGTCTGCGGGCGCACGTCGAAATCCGGGTGATCGAGCAGGAAGTCAGTGGCGTTGAGCGCGCGGCCCGCGGCCGCGGCGCTGATTGCATTGCCGCTGTGACAGGTCGCGCACAGCCGCTGATCGGTCTGCACGAGCCGCGCAGGCTCTTCGTGCTCGGCGTGACACGAGGTGCACGCGAGTCGCTCCATGGCGACAGGCGCAGCCGCCGTGGTTCGTACGTGCGTATGCAGGTTGGCCGAGTGGCATGTCAGGCAGGCCTCGCTGCGCACGCGCACGAACGGCTTTTCGTGGCAGGCCTCGCAGCGTCCCTCGAGCGTCGCATGACTCGAGTGCAACGGCCCCGGCAGCCAGGCGTGATCGCTCGGCAAATTGAGCCCCCGTAACGTCTCACTCCCGTCCTTTCTTATGCTTCCCGCAAGCGGAATCAGCAGCCCCAGGCTCAAGAAAGCGATGAACGCGATCCACGCCCAACGCCGTTTGTACAGGCCGAGTTGATTCAGGGAAAGACGTGGCCGTTCGACGACACCCTCGCGCGCGTCCGCTGCGGCATCGAGCTCGAAGGTGAACGCCAGGTCGAGACCTTTGTCGGGCTCGATCAGCCGCAGCGTGTTCGCACCGATCTGCACGGTGTCGCCAATTTGCAGCTCAGCGTCACGACGCACCGTGCCATTGACGATTGCCTGCGCCGGCGGCTTGCACGTCATGAGCGTGCGGCCGCCCGAGCGATAGATGCGCGCGTGCTCGAGCGCGACGCGCGAGTCTTTCAAATGCAGCGTGCGATCGGTGGCGCGACCCAGCGTGATCGCATCGCCATCGACGATTCGATCGCGCGTCTCGACTGTGCCGCCGGCGGTTCGCGTGAGGAATCGAATCAGCGTGCGCACGGCGTCACCAGTAGAAGAACACGCTGACGATGTGCGCGATGAGCGCACCGAGAAGCCCGAGAGACAGCGGCACGTGAACGTAGAGCCAGATTTCGAGCCAGCCCCGAATCTGCGCATCGCGACGCAGACGCTTCAACACCACACGGCGCGCGCTGACGATCGAGACGAGCTCGCCGATCATGCGAGTGCGATCGCCGTCGGTGCTTCGCGCGAGCTCGCGGCCGAGCCAGTCGAGCAGCCGGGACTGATCCGGATTCCCCTGAATCACCGCCGCGCCACCACCGCCGGGGAGCATGACCTGCGATCGATCTTTCGCGGTCAGCACGGCCCACGCCGAGCCGCCGATTCGCGTGCGATCACGATTGCTCGAGGCGGCGTCCGCGAATGGCGTGGGCAGACGCGACGCGGCTTTCGCACACCGTTGGTCGAGGTCCGCGAGCTCCGCCCACATCTGATCGAGCGTGAGGCTCGCGCGGTTCTGCGACATCTGTGCCGGCAGTCGCAAGTAGGCGCTGATGCCGACGAGGCCGCTGCCGATCACGAGCATCATCAGCACATACGCAACCGTATGGATGTTCCAGCCAAACTGAAACCCAGTGTGAAGCGTGACGATGATGATGAGCGCGAGCCCGAGATACACGTGCGCCGACACCCACCCCTGCACTGTGCCGAGCCGCGAGCCATAACTGCGCTTGCGCACACCGAGCAGCGTGAGCCACACGATCAGCACAGCGCCGATCGTGCCCAGCGTGTAGCCGAGCCACGTGCCACCGTTAGGCGTCGATCGTGGCGTGTGCCACGCGTACCCGAAGATCGAGGCCGCGCACACCGCGAGCGCTACCCAGAGATAGCGTTTGCGGCGAAAGCTGAGGAAGGATTGATGCATGAGCCACGCGCCCGAGGCTTCAGGAGCGCCCTGCCGCCTGGCTCACGAAATCGACGAAGGACTCGGGGCTCACGCGAATCGCTGCGCCTGTCGGGCAAGCGCGCACGCACGCCGGACCGCCGGCGAGGTCTTTGCACATGTCGCATTTCACAGCTTTCTTCGGTGCGTCCGCAGTCTTGTCGGCACCGTTGCTGCCCTTGTGCGGCTCGCGCCGCGCTTCGCCGGGACCCTCACCGAGTCCCAAGAACAGCCACGCCAACAGGCCGGGCTTCTCGGGCGGCTTCGCCGCCATATGAATGACGCCGTACGGGCAATTGCGCTCGCAGTTGCCGCAACCGATGCAGTTGTCGCGGATGTAAACCTCGCCGTTCTGCGCGCGCCGGATCGCATCCGGCGGGCAGTCCTTCATGCAGTGCGGGTCTTCGCAGTGCCTGCAAGACGTCGGCACGTGAACATGCGCGAACGTCGGACCGGCCGCGCGATCGAGGCGCGACGTGCCGCCGTGCGTTTCCGCGCACGCTTTCTCGCAGTTGTCGCAGCCAACGCAGAGCGTTTCGTCGATGAGCAGAACGTCGGTTGCTTCACCGAGACCTTGACGCATCAGGAACGAGATGAGATCGCCGCTTTGCGCCTCGCCCTCCATGCGTGCGTTCGCCGCGATGCGCTTGCGCACCGTGGACTCGACCTGTTCGCGGAGCAGCGGATTGCGCTTCATCAGCTCATCGAACGCTTCGGCATCGAGGCTGATGGTTTCGGTAGGCACCGTCGCGCGCACGGTCGCATTGCGACGGGTACGGCCGATGAGGCCCATCTCGCCGACGTAGTTGCCCGCCGCGACATACGAGGTGACAACTTCACGCCCGCCTATCGTTCGCGAGACCGCGACTGAGCCGCTGCGGATCAGATGCAGCGTGTTCGCTTCATCCCCTTCGCGAAACAGCGGCTCGTCGGTCTTGTATCGCTCGAAACGCGCCCGCGCGGCCACCGGCTGCAACTCACCGTATGAAGCCTCCGGCGCGAATCCCGTCTGGATCGCGCGAATCACGAAGTGCTGGTCGACGACGCGCTTCACCGCTTCGACCGAGCTCATGAGCTTCATGATCTCGCGGCGCGGCGATTCGATGAGCACGCAGTCCTTGCCCGCGTAAACGGTGCCCGAGCGGCGGCGCCCCGAGAGCAAGCTCATCTCGCCGAAGAACTGCCCTTGCGGGAGCGATAGCCGATGCCCGCCCTCGCCCACTTCGATCTCGACCGTGCCCTGCAGGATCGTGAAGAAACTGTTGGTGTAGTCGTTCTTGCGAAAGATGACGTCGCCCGCCTTCGGCGTATGTACCGAGCTGCCCAGCAACAGCTCGCGAAACATCAGCGCGTTCACGTCGGTGAACAGCGGAATGCGCTCCTGCATCAGCGCAAGCGTCTTGCTCACCGAGAGATTGAACGGCAGCCGCGCGAGTTTCTCCGCGAGCAGCGGCTCATCCGCCGGGCTGACGGGGCGACCGAGAATGTACTCGACCACCTCGTAACCCTGATTCATCGCCTGCTTGATGAGCGGATAGCCGCCGAGCGCGCCGATGATGTAGAGGCCCGCGACGTTCGATTCGTACTGCGGCGTCAACTCCGGCAGCGCTGTCGGGTCAGCGCTCGGAAAGCCGATGCCGCAGGATTCGACGAACTTGCGCGGCGGCACCGCACCGATACGCGCGATGATGCGATTGCACGGGACCCGTGCCTCACCCTTGTCCGTCGCGAGCACCAGCACATAGGGCCGCTCGGCTCCCTCCGGCGCGCGCTCAACCTTCGCCACCTGCGCTTTGTAGAAGCACTCGACGCGGTTGTCGTCGATGGCCTTGAGAATCGCGCCGAGATTGCCTTCCTTCACCCGGACGAATTCGTCCGAACGATTGACGATGAAGACGCTGTTCTGTTTCGTGAGTCCGAGCGCGTTCTCGATCGCGGCATCGCCGGCACCGACTACGACGACCGCTTCGTCGCGATATTCGTCCGGATCATCCAGCGTGTACTGCACGCACGGCAGGTCATCTCCCGGAACGCCGAGCCGGCGCGGATTGCCTTGCACGCCGATCGCGAACACGACCGACTGCGCCTGCAGCGTCTCGCCGGATTTCAGCCGAATCTCGAAGTGCGGCTTTTGCCCGGTGATCGCAACGACTTCCGCGCCGGTGCGAAGGTTCACGCGATGGCGTCCCAGTCCCTGGCGCCAGCGCTCGAGGATGGCCTCGCGCACACCCGCCGCGAACTCGAGCGAGCTGCGCAGCGGCAGCACGTTCGGCTCGGCCATCACGTGCTTGCCTTTCTGGTAGCGCTGGATCGTGTTCGCGTGCGCGGGGCTCTGCTCGAGCAGCACGTGCGAGACGCCGTGCTCGGCCGCGCGGGCCGCGGCGCTCATTCCGCCCGGCCCGGCCCCGATGACGGCTATCTGGAACGGCGCGGTCACGGCCCCTGGAAGACGATGGCGCCGTCGACGGTGCTGAGGCCCTGTCCGTCCTGGAGCGAATACGTGAGGCCCACGCCACCCGGAATGCCGGGTGTCTTCGCGCCCGCAGCCGAGAAAAAGCCTGCGAATTCGCCGCGCACCGTTCCCTGGATCGGATTGATGATGCCCTGGTTGTAGATGCCGGCGAACTGATGCGCCGGCAGACCCGACTGGCCGCCGATCGCGCCGACACCACTCGCCACCCAGTTCTGATTGTTGATCGTGAGATCGACCGATGTATTCACGAGTTGATTCGTAAAGTCCGCGTCGAACGTTGCAGCGTTCAGTGTGCCGACGTTGCCCGCGCGATCCGTCGGCGATGTCGAGCCCAGAAGCGTGTAGGTCGCCGTGCCGGTCGTCGGCATGACGGGCGGACCGCCCAGATCGGCTGTCTCGATCCAGTGCAGGCTGCTCGTCTTGAGATTGATGATGCCGGTTTGTCCGGTGGTGACGCCGGTGTACGCGGCGTTGGCGCCGGCCCAACGGCCCCAGCGCATCATCGTGATCGCGGAAACGTGCGACTCCGCCATCGCGCTCGTGTCGATGTCGATGATGCCGTCCTCCGCCGGATCGGTAGGAATCGCGACCGCTGTCAGGCTCGTGAGATTGAAGTTGGCATCGACCGCGTACCCGCCAGGCGCCGTCGTGCGCACCTCAGGCGAGCCGAGGCCGGGTATCGGCGCCATCACGGCGATATCGCGTGTCTGCAGTGCCGGAGGCGGCACGGGATTGCCCTGCCCTTGCGCGAACGCGAGCACACCGTTCACCGCGCCCAACTCCGGCGGATTCGATTGCAGGATGTATTCGACCGCAGCGCCCGGCGTTGTGCCGCCGCCGACTCTCGGCACTGTGAAGAACCCACCGAACGTGCCGCTGCCGACGAGCAGATTCTGAATGCTGACGGCGTTGTAAGTACCGGTGAACTGGCGCGTGGCCTGTGTGAACGTGCCCGTGCCGCTCGCGTACCAATTGAAGCCGCCGACATCGATCGACAGCGCGCTCGCCACCGTTAGATTCGTGAAATCGGCGGAGAAGCTCGCCGCGCCGAGCGTACCGAGATTGCTACGCGTATCTGTGGGCACTGTGCCCCCCACCAATGCGTATGTCGCAGTGCCGATCTGCGGAAGCGACGGAGCAGCACCAAAGCCCGTGCCGACGATCCAGTGCAACGCACCGCCGCCGAGATCCGCCGCTGTAGGACCACCGGGCGGCACGGTCAGGTTGATCGTCCCACCGGCCCAACGGCCCCAACGAAGGCCCGTCGCCCCATCGGCACCGGTGTCGAGCATAGTTGCCTGGCCGATCTGGAACGTGCCCGTCGCACCACCGCGCGCCACCGGTGCGACGAATGTCGTGAGATTGCCGTTCGCGTCCAGACCGAGCTGCGCAACGGTATTCGTGTTCGATACACCGGCCGGAGCGCCGCCGTCGAGTCCGCCGACGGCGTAAGCGAAATCGCGCGAGACGATCGGTGCAGTCGCGGCCTGCCCCGTGCCGGGCACGAACGCAATCACGCCGGACACCGTGCCGAGCTGATTTGAGCTATCGACCAGGCGGTAGCTGAAACCGACGCCGTTCAACTGATCCGGCGTGTTGGCCGCGGCAGAGAAGAAGCCGTTGAACGATCCGGTGCCGGGCACGCGACCATCGATGAGCACACCGTTGAACGTGCCACCGAAACGCGGCGTGCCCGCGGTGATCGTGCCTGTACCGTTCGCGAACCAGTTGTAGCCGTTCACGTCGAGCGAGAGCGTACTAGTGACGGTCTGCGCGGTGAAATCAGCCGCGAACACGGCGCCACCGAGCGTGCCGACGCGAGCGCCGTCATCGGTCGGGTTCGTGCCGCCCGCGAGCGTGAAGCTCTGCGTGCCGCTAACCGGGAGAACAGGAACGAGCTCGAACGCCGGGCCGATGATCCAGTGCAAGCTCGCGTTCGCGAGATTGATCTGCTGAATGCCACCGGCCGTATTGACCGTCGCCGTGCCGCCCGACCAGCGACCCCAGCGAATGCCTGTAGCGGCGTTAGTGCCCGCATCGACGATAGGCGCTGTGCCATCGACGTAGGTTGCGGACCCGCCGGCGAATGGCGCGTCGAACTGCGTAAGACCGGTGGCCGGCGCCGGCGCGAAACCGAAGGTGCTCTGAAGCTGCGTCGCGCTCGTCGTCGAACCCGCTTGCTGACCGGCGGCCGGAATCGCAGCCGCAAGGCTCATCTGCTGCGGCAGCGGCACTTGCGGATCCGTGAAATCGACATCGCGCCCGAGCTGCGACACAGCCGCGACGCGCAGTTTCGACGGCTCACCATCCTGCTGTTGCTCCGCCTGCGAAGATTCGCCCGACGTCTGCACCGTGCCTTCAGGAGGGGCTCGCCGCTCGTTGATGCTGCTCAACGGCTGGCTGTTCGCCGCCGCGATGCGAACCGTGCGGCCCGCGAGTTGCAACGTGCCCGCTCCATCATTACGAAGGAACGCGGGCGGATTCGCGAGTGGCTGCGGATCACCCGTTTCGAGCGGGATGAATTCGAAAGCCGGCGCGGTGAGTGTGAGCGATAGGCCGCGGCCGTTGAACGTGATCGTGCCTTCGTCGACCGCAATGTAGAGGCCATCGGCGATCGGCTGCCCGGGCGGGAGCCCGGGCGCGTCTGCACAATCGCCGCGACAAAGCACGGCGCTGTAGAGCGTGCCGCGGATACCGAGCGTGCCAACCGGCGTGCGCATCTCATACGCGGCCGGATTGCTCTTTGCGATGGCGCCGTCGCGCGTGCTGAAGCCGCCTTTCAAAAGAGTCGTGACACTCTTACCTGACGATGCGACAGCCACGGCGAGGCCCGGCTGCTGTACGTTCGTCGGCAACGCAAGCTCATCGACACGGAAACGGGTGCCCGCGCGCAAAGCGATGCGCGCACCGTCCGCCATCAGCAGTTGCGCGCGCGAGCGGTCGCCGGTCGCCACCACGTCGCCGACGTTGACTGGATCGTTCACCTTGAGCGCACGCGTGCCGTTGCGCTCGAGATTCACGGTGCCTGACACGAACAGCGCCTTGCCGGCCGCAGCGAGTGCGCTTTGCGCGGATGTGAGGAGAAGCGCCGTCGCGAAAAGAAGCCCGAGGCGTCGACTGGGATTCTTCGTTTTCATGGGATGCCCTCGCGCCTCAGAAGCTGCGACGGATGTAAACGACCGCTTCGAACCGGTCGTATTCGTAGAGGGGGATGCTGGAGTCGTTCTTCATGTAGCGCACACGAGGCGCGACGCTCCACTTGGCCGCAGGGAAGTTCTGGAAATCGAGCGACACCGTTGCACCGAAGAGATCGTCGCTGCGATCGACGCCAAAGAACGCGCCGTCGTACTCGGTGGTCATGTAGCTCGCCTCGACGTAGATGCTCGACTGCGGCCGCATCAGCCAGCTCGCGTAGGCGCGCGCGCCGTACCGGTCGCCGCCGTACGGCGAGCCGGATCGCTTCGCATCGTCCGAGCCGCCGAGTAGCGCGAGCCCGATGCGGCCCGAGCGCTCACCGATGTTGAGCCTCGTAAACGAGACACCCGCCAGATAACGATCGACGTCGAGCACGTGAAGCGCCGTCTGCTCGTACTCGAGCGAGCCGCCCCGCAAACTGAGCGCGCCCTCGTAGTCGCCGAAGCGCCGCGCGGCACCGAGATTGAGATTCACGCCATGCTCGTGATCTTCTGCGTCGAGCCACCCGGCGTAGCCATCGACACCCGCGGTGAAGCGCGAGGAGCCCACGGCCCAGATGAATCCGCTGCCGAGCGAGACGACGGTCTGATCGATGAACGAGGCATCCGGATTCGCACGATGCGTCAGCTCCAGATTGGAGATGAGACCGCTGCGCTCGCCGAGCGCCACGGTGTTGCCCACGCCGAGCGTCAGCTCGCCGAACGACGATTCCGTCTCGACGTTGTGCGGGTTGAGCGTGAAGCCGAGGAAGGTCTGCCCGCTCGTCGAGCCGTTCGCGTTGCTGTCGTAACCGGCACCGAACTGTGCCAGAGCCGACCAATGCGCCCGCGCGAGCGTCGACTGCTCATTGATCGAGGTGAGATACCGCTCGATCACGTCACGCGTCTGCGCGGGCGGCGATTGCCCCAGCAGATACTGGAACTGCGTGCGCGCCGCAGAGTATTGGCCGCGCTCGAACTCAGCTCGGGCAAGCTCCATGCGCGCGCCGGCGAAATCCGGCTGCGTCGCGACGACGCGCTCGAGCGCGAAAGCCGCATCGGCAGCGTGCCCGCTGTCGAGCGCCGCAACGCCGAGCAAGTAGTCGAACAGCGCCGTGCCCCCGAGATCGAGCTCGTTGGCGCTGAGCAGTCGGTACGCCTCGTCCGCTTTATGCTCTGCGAGCAGCGCTTCGGCCTGCTTCAACACCGGCACGGCGGCGGGATCGGATTCGGAGACCTGCGCGAGCCGCAGATCGGCGTCGGCGGCCACGGCGGGCGACTCGACGGCGAGGGCCGCGAAGCCTGTGGTCAATAGCACGAGCCACGCGTGAGCCCGCGTGGCTGGGTAACGAGACCGTTCCATTCGCTTCCTCCCTCGAAGGAGGCCGCAAGCGTGGGCGAAACCCTACGCTCGTTGCGCGAATTGGGTTCACATATTGCGCCGCCGTCCTACTTCGTCTTGTAGACGAAGACGCCGTCCCAGTCCTCTGGCGGGGCCGCGGTCAGAAAATGTGTGACGCGTTCGTGATACAGGCTGACCAGTGACTCCTCGCGCTGCCGCGCGAGGTCGTCGAGGAGTCGCAAGGCCGCGACGAACTGGCGCGACCGGTAGAGCCGTAATACCTCGTGAAATTGTTCGGCGCGAGCGGCCTGCCCCGCCTCGACGCCCGCGCGCGGACCGAGCGGTTCGTAGATCGATACGGGCTCGTGCTTGCCCTTCACGCGCACCGCGTCGAGCTCGCGGAAGAGCACATCGGGCACGGCTTGCGCGGTTGCGCCGCTCACGATGATGTCGACACCGTACTGCTTCGTGAGCCCTTCGAGGCGTGAGCCGAGGTTCACGGTGTCACCGAGTACCGTATAGGCTTTGCGGAATTCCGATCCCATGTAGCCGACGTTCATCGGGCCCGTGCTCACGCCGACACCGATGTGCACGGCAGGCCAGCCGCGCGCGGCAAACTCGGCCCGAATGCGCGACGTGCAGTCGATCATGTCGCGCGCAGCGAGCACCGCATTGCTCGCGTGCTCCGCATCCGCGAGCGGCGCGCCCCAAAATGCCATGATCGCATCACCCATGTATTTGTCGATGCTGCCGCGCCGCTTGTGAATGGCCTCAGTGAGCGGCGTCAGCATCTCGTTCATCAGTCGCGTGAGCTCGCGTGGCGGCAGGCCCTCCGAGATCGTCGTGAAGCCGCGGACGTCGGAGAACAGCACCGACATCTCGCGAAGGTCGCCTTCGAGCGAGATGTCCGCTTCGGTCTCATCGAGCTCGCGCACCAGCTCCGGCGGAATGCATTGGCTGAACACACGCGACAGATGCCGCTTGCGACGTCGCTCCATGAAGTAGCCGTATCCCAATAGGACCACCGCCGTAACGATCAGATAGAGCAGCGGGCTCGCGAGCGGCAGCACGATGCCGGAGCGCATCCACGCGCTGAAGTTGATCGCGATGACCGCCACGGCGAGCAGCGACACGCTGACCATCGATGCCTGGATCGACAATCGCGGCACGATGAATACGAAGAACACGACGCAGACGAGCAGCAAACCGAGCGTAAACCGCGCCGCCCACCACGGCTGCGCGAGCACCGTGCCATCGAGCATCCCGGCCACCGCATTCGCATGCGCCTCGACGCCGATGTACTCGCGATCAACCGGCGTGGGCCGTATGTCGTTCAAGCCGGCTGCGCTCGTACCGATGAGCACGATGGCATTGTGCAACGTTGCGGCATCGGCTTCCCCATGCAGCACGCGCGTCGCGGACACATAGGGGAAGCTGCTCACGTGGCCGCGGAATGGAGCCAGTATCGCGCCGCGTCCGTCGACCGGAATCCGCGTCCCGCCGACGGCCACGAACTGCAGTTGTTGCCGGCCCGAACGTTGTGCGAATCCGAGCTCGATCGGCTTGCCGTCGCGCACCAGTCTCGTGGTCGCGAGCGCCAACGACTCGTACACCTGGCCCTTGTACCGTTGCAGCAGCGGAAGTCGGCGCACGACGCCGTCCGCATCGGTCAGCGGTGTGTCGAAGAAACCGGCAGCCGCGGCATTCGCTTGCAGATCCACGAGATTGCCGGTAAAGCCCTGCGCCTCGAACCACGGCACCGAATCGAGCGCTTCGCCCGCCAACTGCAGCGGTGGCGGCAAGACGCCTGCCTCTCGCGGTTGGCCTTCAGGCACGACATGCTCGAACGCATATCCGAGCACCACGTTGCGCGCAATCAAAGATTCGGCGAAGCGCGCGTTCGTTTCGTAGCGGGCGCGCGCGTCCTTCAGTTGCGCCGCGAGCTGCGCATCGCGTGCGACGGCTGGTGATAGCTCGTCGATCAACTCCAGCGCCGAAGGTCGCTCGGCCTCCGGGAACTTGACGTCGAACGCCACCACACGCGCTTCGTACTTGTCGAAGAGCGCATCGAGCAAGGAGGCGAGTTTGCTGCGCGTCCACGGCCACTGCCCTTCGCGCGCAAGGCTCGCCTCGTCGATATCCACGATGATGATGCGACGGTCCACACCGCCCGGCATCGCGAGTCGCACACGCAGGTCGTAGAGGTAGTTCTCGAGCCGGGTGAGCGCATCACTCGACGCCCAGCCAAACGTCGACGGCAGAAGCAGCAACAGAGGAACGACGATGAGCGCCGCACGAGCTAGCGCCCGCGGCCAGCGAGCGCGCGGCTTGGGACCCCCGTCCGACATGGCCGCGGATTAGACCATGCGCTCGAGGGCCGGCCTGTGAGGTAGGGCACGAACGCGCGACGGAGCCGGCACCTCATCCTTTCGGGAGTGGCGCGGCGCACCCTTTTCCCGTCTACTGGCGCCACAAACTCGAAGAAGCACTGGGGAAGCATGACCGTTCGCGTATGGGCCGCCTTCGTGGCCCTGGGTCTCATCTGGGGGACGCCGTATTTCTTCATCAAGACCGCCGTGCACGAAGTATCGCCGGTGTGGGTCGCGTGGGGCCGTCTGGTTTTCGGTTCGCTCGTGCTGTTGCCGATCGCGTGGCATCGGGGCTCGTTTCGCAATCTGTCGAAGCATCGCGGGGCGATCATCGCCTTCGCGTTGGTCGAGCTGGTCGGCCCGTTCTATCTCATCGCGCAGGGCGAGCGGTGGGTGAGCTCCTCGCTCGCCGGCATCTTGCTCGCAGCCGTGCCGCTCGTCGTCGTGATGACCTCGCCTTTTATCGGCGTGCACGAACGCGTGGGCCCGCGCCGATTGTTCGGGCTCGGCGTCGGGCTTGCGGGGGTCGTCGCACTGCTCGGCATCGACTCGCTGCACAGCACGCAGGAGTGGCTCGGCGCGGCATGCATTCTTCTAGCGACGTTCGGCTACGCCCTGGGTCCGCTCATCGTGCAGCGACACCTTTCCGATGTCGATTCGTTCGGCACCGTCGCGGCCAGCGTAGCGATCGGTGCGGCCGTGCTGACGATACCTGCCCTCTTTTCCGTGCCGGCCGCTACGCCTTCAGGCAACACGATCGCGTCCGTGATCGTTCTCGGGATCGTGTGTACGGCATTGGGACTGTTGCTGTTCGTGTACATCATCTCGAATGCCGGCGCCTCGCGGGCCACCGTGGTGACGTACGTGAACCCGGCGGTCGCGGTGCTGCTTGGCGTGTTCCTGCTGGGCGAGCACTTTGGCGTCGGCGCGGCCGTGGGGCTGGTGCTGATCCTGATCGGGTCGTGGCTCGCGACGAGTGGCGCCAAGGCCGCTCACTGAGTTGTTCTCGTGTTCTCGGGCGTGTAGCGTGGGAGCCGATGTGATGTGCGCCGATGCGAATCGCCGCAGCACCTCGTTGGATCGCCGCTCCGAGGGGCGAACCGCGTAGAAACCCAAGGCTAGTTCTTTCGTCTCGGTGTACGGGCCGTCGAGCAGGAGCGGCGGCGCGCGTCGTTTCATGTTACCCGAGAGCCGAAAATGCACATGGAGCACCGCATTGAACGTCACCCTGTTTGATGCAGAGTATGCCGAGCACCGAGCCGCGCCGGTCGGGCGCCGCTCGCGTGGACAAGGCATCTCGTCGATTTGTTCCCTCCTGCGCGCAGCATTCGCTTGTGCCTGCGCGTTCGCGATTAGCCTGTGTTATGCGGCCGACTCCGACAGTGCCGGCGCGAGCGCGGATGAAGGCGAAGCGGAAGTCATCGTCAGCGGCGAGCAGCCCGGGCCGGGCCTGTGGAAAGTGACGAACGGCACGCACGTGCTATGGGTGCTCGGAACGCTGTCGCCCGCGCCGCGCGACATGACTTGGCGCTCGAAGCAGGTCGAGGTCGTGATTGCGCAGTCGAAGCAAATCATCGAGCGCACGTCGATCAACACGAACATCGGCTTCTGGAGCCGCATTCGGCTGCTGCCCGCCGCGCTTCGCGCGCGCAAGAATCCCGACGGCGCGAACCTCAAGCAGATCCTGACGCCGGAGCTCTACGCGCGCTGGACGGCGCAGAAGCTCAAGTATCTCGGCAACGATCGCGGCATCGAGGAATGGCGGCCGATGTTCGCGGGGCTGCAGCTCTTTTCGAAAGCCTTGAGGAAGTCGGGGCTCACGGACAGCACGCCGGTCGTGCCGGAGGTGCGCAAGCTCGCGAAGAAGTACAAGGTGCCCGTCCTGACACTCTCGGTGAAAGTCGAGCTCGACGATCCGCGGCAGGCGATTCGCGACTTCACGCAGACGCCGCGCAGCCTCGATATCGCCTGTCTCGAGGCGACGATCGAGCGACTCGAAACCGACATGGAGCCGATGAAGCAGCGCGCGAAAGCCTGGGCGGTGGGCGACGTGGATGAGCTCAAGCACATCGGATTCCCGCGCCAGCGCACGGCTTGCCAAGAGGCATTGATGAGTGCGCCCGCGCTGCAGGACGAGTTCAACGACGTGAAGAATCGCGTGATCAACGAGTGGCTGAGCGCTGCGGAGCGCGCGCTGGCCAAGAACGATGTGTCACTCGCGGTGCTGCCGGTCGAAGAAATCCTCGCGCCCGACGGGCGCTTCGCGAAGCTGGCGCAGAAGGGTTACGCGGTCGAGTGGCCGCAGAGCTGAGCGTCGACTAGCACGTCTAGCTACGCGCATGCCACGCTGGAACCGGGCCACGTTGCTCGGCGTATCAGCCCTGTCGGTTTCCGCGATGCAGCCGGCCACCCAGCCAGGCACACGGCAGCGAGCTGATCACGAGCGCGATCGGATACCACGCCGGCCCCATGTTGCCGGCCGAAATGCTCGCAGCCGCGCCTACGGTCGACAGCACAAAGCCGACGATGCCCAGTATGATCGCGTGCCGCATCGGCGAATGCGGCGCCAGGCGCGCCGTCAGCCAGCACCCGAACACCTGAATGACGAGGCGATAACTCAGCGCCAGCACGAAGAGACCGTTGCCCGTCATCTCCACACCCCACGGCGGGTAGATGCCGAGCAAGTGACACACCTCATCCGCGCCCAGCGAGAGCACGATGATGGCGACGAGACCCGCGAGCACGGCAAGCGTGCTGCGACCTCGACGGGGCGCGACGAGAACGGTGGGTTGAGCGGTCATGGAGGACGCACCCAGGCGGAGAACCGCCCGATACTCGCAACGTCATGACCGTCCCACGCTCTCTCCCAGGCTGACGAGAAGCTCATCCAGTTGCGCGAATGTCTCGACCATCGCATCCGCCGCCCCGGTGCCGGCAGCGTCGAGAGCTTCCTTCGAGGGATAAAGCTCGTGCATGACGAGCAGCGTCTTGCCACCTTTTTCCTCGAAGGTCACCGTCGTGACCGAACCCTCGGCACTTTCCTCATTGGTCCAGACGAGGCGCGAGTGCGGTGTGACTTCCTTGTACGTGCCGAAGAACGCCGACTGTGAGTCCCCGTGTGCGAACGTCAAACGGTACTTGCCCCCGACACGAACATCCATCTCGCAGGAAAGCAGGGACATTCCCATCGACTTTGGCACCCACCAACGCCTGAACAGCTCGGGCTGGGTCCACGCCTCGAAAACGATGCGGGCCGGGCCGTCGACGGTTCGCGTAACGACGAGCTCACGATCCGACTTCCGTTCCACTGTCATGGGGTTTTTCATGGGGGTGGGCTCACTCTCTCTTCTTGCGGCCATCGGCCTTCTCCTTCCGTTTCAATTCCTCGACCACTTTGTCCAGCTCGTCGAAGCGGGCGTTCCAGAGCTGGCGGTACCTCTCGATCCAGGCCGCCTCCTCCTCCAGTCGGCGCTGGCCGAGCTTGCAGGTGCGCACGCGGCCGACCTTCTCGGTGGTGACGAGCCCCGCCTGCTCCAGGACGCCGACATGCTTCTTCATGCCCGTGAGGGTCATGTGAAACTTGTCGGCAAGCTCCGTGATTGACGCGTCTGCACGGCCGAGCTGCTCCAGGACGCCGCGTCGGGTGGCGTCCGAGAGCGCGGCGAACGAGGCATCGAAGCGAGCTTGGGTATACTGAACCATACGGTTCAGTATGTAACAGACGGACTGGCGACATGCAAGCCGAGGCGACGCAGATTCGATCGGCTCGGCGACCTCGAGCCCCCTTGGCAGCTAACCGCAAGCCCTTGTTCACGGACGTTTTGTGGCGCGTTAGAAATTGGTTAGAGCGCCGTGAAGACTAGATAGCCCATTCCCTGCCAAAACTCGCCCCGCAACGCTGCGAGCACCGCCGCAGCCAACAACGACAGGGGAATCGCCGATGATCACTCGCGCTACTTTGCTCGCCGCCCTCGCCTCTTTGGGCCTCGCCGCCCCCTTCGCCCACGCCGCCGCGCCCGCTGCTGCCCACACGCCGAAAGACAACTGCGGCGGCAACCCTCGCTGCTACGACGCCGGGGCGTTCGTGGCCGAGGTGATGCAGGTCTCGGCCACCGCGATGACCGCTGGCGCCCGTCATCAGGGCGTGGTCATCAACATTCGTTTTCGGAATGTCAGCGACAAGCCGGTGATCCTCGCGTACCGGTCCGGCAGCAGTCAGGCGCTCGACAATTTCGGCAACGGCTTCACCTGGGGTCGCCCCGGGACGCATGACACGAGCGTCAAAGGCATCGGCATGATCGTGGGACGATCGGTCGACACGCAGTTCGGGCTCAACCCCGGACAGGCGCGGAGCGCGACGTTCAACATCATCCGCTTCAACGCGAGGCCGCCGATCGGCAATGCCTGGAACTACGACGTCGTGATCGATGAGATCGAGATCCTGCCGGGGCAAGTGGTGCGGTCCGCTCGGCAAAACAGCCTGAGCTTCCCGAATCTCACGGCCGGCACGTTCACCGCGAACGCGGGCGGCGGATCGCCGCTCGATGCGCTGGCCGGCACCGGTGCCCCGCCTGCTGATGGCGCCGACGTGGCGAACAAAGTCATCGACCTGTTCAATCGCGTGCACAAGTCGAAGAAGAACTAAGCGAACCTCCGCGACGGTCGGCCATTGTGCCCTTGCTGGCGTGTTTGCAGTGCCGGCAAGGGCGCAGCGGTGCGCACTTTCAACGGCTCGAACAAAGGGTGATGGCGCCCCGGGCCGGAGTTGAACCGACGACCTACCGCTTAGGAGGCGGTTGCTCTATCCACTGAGCTACCGGGGCGCTGTCGTGTGGCAGGAATGCCCGACGCGCGTAGTCTACCCTGCCTCGCGCGTGCCGGGCGCGAAAGGCGCGCCGCGGCAGCATCGGCCGCATCTGCGACTCCGCGATCACGAGCTCTCGAAGCGCGCGACCGTTTCAACGTGCTCGGTGAACGGCATGAGGTTGTACGCCGTCAGCGCGGCAAGCCGCAGCTTGCCTCGTGAGACTAAACGCGCGGTGTCGTCGAGAAACGATTCGAGCCCGCAGCTCACGTAAACAAAGCGCGCGGGTGGCTGCTCGCTCAGGTGCTCCGTCAACTCGGCATCGAGGCCTTTACGCGGTGGATCGGCGATGACGACGTCCGCGTCCAAAGCCGCGAGCCGTGCGGCGCCCGCGTCGCCAGGCACAACCGACACCTTCCCACGCTCCGCCGCGCTGAGCTGCGCGAGGCCGAGCTCGAGCCCGCGAAGCGACTGCGGGTTGACTTCGTTCATGCGAATCTCGCTGACACGATCGAGCACCGACAGCCCAATCGTGCCAACCCCCGCGTAGAACTCCGCAACTCGCGCCCCAGCACGAATGTCGCCGCGCACGTGCTCGACGATGCGCTCGAACACATCGAGGTTGCTCTGCCCGAACGCGCCGGGCGGGTAGTAAACGGGAGCTCCGCTCCCAAAGCGCTCGACGACCGCGGCAGGCCCGCACCAGTTCTCGAACACCGGCCCCAGAATCGTATTCGAACGCTCGCAGTTCGAGTTGAACCACAGACTGTGCAACTCGCTCCCCAACTGCGCGCGAATCAGATCGAGACACGCGGCGAGCGGCTCTGCAGTCGTGCAGTTCCCGACGAGCACGACTTGAGCACTCTGCGTGCTTCGCTCGACCACAACCTGAAGGTACCGCGCGAGCCCCAAGTGCGCCGCCTCCGAATAGCTCGTGACGCCCGCATCGACGAGCGCACGGCGCACGACGGCGGCAACGCGGTTGATCAGCGGGTGATGCACGCTGCAATTCGGGATGTGAACCACGCGATGCGTATCGAGCTCGAACAGCCCTACTTTCGGCGATCCCAATCGCCCGCGAATCGCAAGCCGCGCTCGATGGCGAAAGCCGGCCGTCTTCCCTAACACAACGCGCAGTTCCGGCAGCTCATGAGCGTGTGCGAGCTCGCGAAGAGTGCCCACGACGGAAGGCGCCACATCGGGCTCACCGAATCGCGGACACCCCGGACACGGCGGACGATGCGGACACGAAGGCAGCGCTCTGCTAATGACGCTACTCGCCCAACAAATGCAGCACGATTTCGCGCTCGTGCGCACGACGGCGGTGCTCGAAGAGATAGATGCCCTGCCACGTGCCGAGCGCGAGCTGCCCGTCGGTCACCGGAATCGACAGCTGCACCTGCGTGAGCGCCGTGCGAAGATGCGCCGGCATGTCATCCGGACCTTCGTCATCGTGCGCGTAGCGACTCGGGTCTTCCGGCGCGAGCTGCTCGAAGAACGCCTCGAGATCGGAACGGACTTCGCGCGCCGCGTTTTCCTGAATGAGCAGCGAGGCTGACGTGTGCCTGCAAAACACCGTGAGGAGTCCGGTGCGCATGCCTTGCGCCGCCGCCCATCCGCGCACGTCGCGCGTGATCTCATGAAGCCCGCGCCCGGGGCTGCGAACTCGAAGCGTATGCGTAGCTTGGTGCATGATCACGTCGAGGATGGCGAGAACGCTCACCAAAGGCAAACTACACACCCGCAACCGAGGAGCGTGAGCGCCATGAAGCCAATCGCCATCTTCACGACGGCCGGCAGCGCCGATGAAGCGCGTCGCATCGCGCGCGCAGTGGTGGAGCGCCGACTTGCCGCCTGCGCGCAAATCACCGAGATCGAGAGCTTCTACCGATGGCAGGGCGCCGTGCAGAACGAGAACGAGTGGCGCCTGCTGATCAAGTCGACGGAAGCGCAGTACGCCGCGGTCGAAGCCGCGATTCGCGAGCTGCATTCGTACGAGCTGCCTGCGATCTACGCGGTTGCCTTCGATCAGGCGCTCGCGCCCTACGCCGACTGGATTCGGCAGGAGAGCACCGGCACAGATGTGCGCTGATCACGACCCGTCGCCAAAATTGACCCGCGCGCGATAAGCGATGCTAGAATCGCGCGCCTTTTCGGGGGCGCCCGGCGCTCCGCCGGGCGGCACAGTCCGAACAACGTGGGGCGGTAGCTCAGCTGGGAGAGCGTCGCGTTCGCAATGCGAAGGTCGAGGGTTCGATCCCCTTCCGCTCCACCATCTACCTGTCCTAGGCTGTACCCGGTAGTCTCCTGACGTCGCTAAGTACCGGTTCTGTCAGGAAATCCGTCCGACCTTGTCCTGAGCTGTCCGTTGACAGCATAGCACGCGCGGGGGTATTCCTGTGGGTACTTAGGGTCTCAGGGAAGGCGACACCCCCAGTGCTCTCCGATACCGCTGTCCGCAATGCCAAACCGCGCGAGAAGCCGTACAAGCTTTCGGACGAGCGCGCGCTCTACCTGCTGGTGAATCCGAACGGGTCGCGGCTGTGGCGATTCAAGTACCGCATTGGGGGTAGAGAGAAATTGCTGTCGTTCGGCGGATACCCCGATGTCTCGCTGAAGCAGGCGCGCGACTGGCGCGACGAAGCGCGGCGGTTGCTTGCTCAGGGAATCGATCCGGGAGCAAAGAAGCAGGCGGAGAAAGTTGCCGATGCGGAGACCTTCGAGGCGGTCGCGCGTGAGTGGTTTGCAAAATTCTCCGCGAACTGGGCGGCAAGCCACGGCGAGACCCGCATTCGTTCTCTGCGAGTACATCGGTTGTCACAATCGCACAGCAGCTACGTAGCGACACGACATGGCTCGCCCGCATCCTGAAGGAGTGGAACGGCACGCCGACCGTCACCAGCGCACCGCGGTTCCTCGTAGGACCCATGGCATCAGGGTCGGCTGTCGTAGCAGACCCGCAGACTGTGCGGGACATATTGGCGAAGAGTCGCAAGACGACCGCGATCGATATGGAAGCTTACGCAATCTACGCCGCGGCGGCTCTAGGCGGTGAGCCTGTTCCTGTCTGTTTTTCCGTCAAATCCGTCTGCGACTTTGCCGACGAGCACAAGGATGATTCTCATCAAAGCTACGCAGCATACACAAGCTCTCGAGCGGTTGGCGTATCTGCTTGGAGCTTTGTGCGTCGCTCGAGTCGCGGAAATAGAACATCTCCGCACGCGCCGTCGTACCAGGATGCGAACCGAGAACGCATCTAGCCTTCGATACACGCGGCCCCAATTGCATCGAGTCTTTGCCCATTCCCGCCGAGAGTTCGGCTTGCGTTGCGATCTGAAGGCGAGTGAAAGCCACCTTGCCTGAGACTCTTAGCGCGAGGGTGACTCAGGTTGTCGCGCCTGTCCCGCATGTAGCCTCCCCTCGAGGAATCCCGATCGCTGTTGGCCCATTTCACCTCCTCTGCGAATCGCCCATGCCTCTTGCAGTTGTGCAAGGAAGTAGCGCACGTCGGCCGCCAACGAGATTTCGGCTTGGCTGTCGAGAATATCCGCGACCGTCTTCCAGCGCGCGAAAGTGGTCTTTCTCATCTGCTCAAGCCTCGCGTGATGCGCACCGTGAATCCGGTCGGCAGAGCTCGGTCCCGGAGCTCTCGGTTGCACCTCGGAGCGTATCGAGGTCGACTGGTTGTGTCGCGCGACTGGGTACCCCGCATCCTTCTTCTCGCTCTTGCTTCGTCCTCGATAGGCCATCGGTGTCGCGTTCGCCGCTACACCTTGCTCGCGCATCCTCCGCGCGAAATCCTCACGCCACTCCCGCAACATCTGTTTGTCGATGTGAAGGCGACGGCCGTGCTCCCCTTCCGCCTTCACGACAATATGAACGTGCGGATGCGATTGGTCGGCATGCAGCACCATCGCGTATCGATGGCTCGCTCCGAACTTCTCCCGCGCGAACTTCTTGGCGGCAGCCAGCACCTTCTCGGGAGGTGTCGGCGCGGGCATGGACAGTGCGATGTTCTTAACCAGCTTCACTGACCGTGCAGCCTCTTTGCTAGCGCGCTGCGGCCGATAGTGACCCACCGTCAGGTCTAGGTGCCAATCCTTCAGCAGCGTCTTCTGCTCGGCTCGCCCCATGACCGGATCGCCGTAGTCCGATTCGATCTCAAGCTCTCCGTGGCGACTGATGTAGCTAAAGTGGGCCGCGACCGCCCCAACAGTTGAGCCGCCACCCGTCACCTTGACCATCACTTCCGGCATCCGCCGTACCGTGCGCGCGATCTGCTGAATCTCCGCCGGCGTGAACCGATCCCGCCTCGACGGACCAGCCCGCCCGACACTGAAGAGATCGAACAGCCGTTCCCTGTCGCGAGGAACGCGCACAGTTCTTCTAACCACTGCGGCTCTCCCAACTGATCATCGCCGCCTTCACGAAGTCGTGCATCCTCTCCTCAAAGGTCGCAACGACTTCCCGAGTGCGCGCAAGCTCCTGGTGTATGTCGGCCGACAGCGCGCCCGCCTGCTCCAGGCGCCTCCAGTGCTGGGCCAGCAATCTCCCGAATCCGGCCGTGACCACGATCCCCTGCTTGAACGCGTGAAACTCGGCCGCCGCGAGCGGCGGATTCGCCGCGATGTGTGCCCGAACCAGCGCGGCGATGTACGTGGCCGCCTTCATGTCCCGCGCACTCGCCCGCCCGGCGATGACACGCCGATCGCCAGGACGCAGCCGAATCGTGATCCGATCTACGGCGGACTCCCTGAGTGGCGGCACCGGCGCAATCGATGGAGGCTCCGGGTTGAAACGAAGCAACAAGCGCACGGCTTCCAATCCGAGATCCGATTCGGACTGTCCACTAGCCGCCGCCAGTGCCGTGAAGCGCACCTTCTCTTCCGGCGTCGGACGAACCGTGATCGTTGGGCGGGGTGTTGAGGCTGCGTCTCTGCTCATGACACGAGCCCCATTTGTGCTGCAGAAAGCGGACGCTTCGCTATCCTGCCATCACAAAATATCTGACCCATTTGACCACACTCCATTTGCGCTGATTGCGTGCCGGCTAGTTGTCGCGCGAGCGACGATGCGCTCTTGCGGACATGGGCAGAGGAAGCGGAAGAGATTCCTGAGTCGCCTTACGGCTGCGCGCTGAGTCCTGAGACGGACTGGCCGTTGTGGTGGCGGCGCTAATCAGCTTCGCGATTTCTGCGGCTGCAATGAAGCGACGGCAGCCCAGGACGACGCTTGAGAGCTGCCCTGCTCTGAGCATCAGGTAGATCGTGTTTCGAGAGATGCCGCCGAGACGCTCGCGCGCCTCCTCGATGGAATACAGGTCACGATCCGTCATACGACCTCAGCCTCCGGTCTGCTGAACCCGTGATCCGTACGAATCGAGAGATTGTCGGATCACACTGCGGTGGCAAACGCCCAGTGTGAATCTAGGTGCGAGTGATCAGAAAAGTCGAGGGGGAGTTTCGGGTGTCTTTGCCCACAAACTCGACATTCGTAAATTCCATCGTGCGGGCACGCGCCCCAATGGGACGCCCTACGGCGACGAATCGAATTGCGTGCCGAGTTTCGGGTGCAAAACACCCGAAACTCGCACCGCGCTCGGAGCCGACTAGAATCCGAACGGGCAGATGAGGCGGGAGGAAGGCGTGTCAGAGCGAACATTGAGAGCGGCGCTTGAAGCCGCGAACGCACGGCTGGAGCGCGCGACGAAAGTGCTAGCGCCTAAGCACAAGGGCGGCGAACTCGAGGAATACGACGCGGCACATGAAGCCGTGCTTGTCGCCGAACGAGCTCTCGCCGCGGCACGTGGGGAGCCCTACGCGGTGCCCCTGGAGTTCGCTGTGCAATGGGACATCGGCGCGCCTCTGCCCCACGTCCTCCAGAGCGACAACAAGACGTTCCTGATCTTCCTGCTGGCCGCTACTTCGGCCAACTGGGATGGATCCTTTGCGACGGTCGTCACTCCGCGCGATGCCGGCAAGCTCGCAATCGTCGAGTTCCACAGATGCCGCTCCGCGAAGATGGGATGTCCCAACGACGAGGTCTACGAGGGCCACCCGCTCTACGGCAAGGGCTTCAAAGGCTATCGTCCCCTGAGAGTCGTGAATTCCGCGTGGATCGACGAACTCCGGACGATCAACTCAGTGCATCACCGGTACAGCCCTGAACACTGGAGGACAGCCAACCACTACATTCTCGGCTTCCACGACTCGACGTTCGAGTGTGTGGCCGACTCGTTCACCGTGGAAACCACGACTTCATCTATCCGCGAGGCGCTCACGGCGGTCTGCCGACGGTTAGTCGACTAGCGCTGAATTCCCAGGCATCAGCCGGAAATGCGCGTTCCGCATTCGGCACAGAGCTTCGCGCGCGGTGTACGCAGGCGGGCGCCGCAGTTCGCGCATGGCGGACCAGCAGGGCGCCATTCCTGACTCCACGAGTGCGCGACCCAAAGCTTGCACTCCGCGAGCGAGGCGCCGCTCACATCCCGGAGCCGTCTGATCGCCGAGACCGGCTCGCCTCGGGCTACCAATTCCCGAAGCTCCGCCTCGATTGACTGAGTCACACCTGAGAACGCAGGGATTTCGGCGTCGCATCCGGAGCACTTGCCGCCTGAAGCGGGCGAGATGTCCGTGACGCACTCCCAAGGTCGGTGGCCGCGCTTGTTGCCGGCGGGCGTCTTCATCGGTTGGGCCGTCCCTGATGAGGGTCGGTCGTGACAGCGATCGTCGGCTTGAGCCCCGCGCGGGCGGCGAGTCGAATCAGCAGATCCAGACTGAACTGGCTGATCTTCCCGCGTTTGAGGTCCGAGATCCGCGCCTGAGTTACTCCCAGGATCCTCGCGGCCGCTGTCTGCGTGAGGTCGTTTGTCGCAAGCCACCTCTCCAACCCTCGCAAGAGCACCGCGCGACACTCGAGATCGACCGAGTCCTCCTCGGAGAACAGCTCGAAGGTTGCGCTGCGCCCTTTTGCGGTCGTGCGGTCCATCGCGTGCGCGCTTCTTGTCGAGGTTTTCGCTCTCAAGGGCGTCTCCCTGTCCCAATGCTCTATAGGCGAGTTATGCAGAATCTCGCATGGTATGCAATCCCGCGCATAGTCCGCAGTTGACAGCATCCGGACCCGGCGTAGACTCCCGCGCCCCTATGCATCTCAGTTTACGCAAGCAGGCCCTCTCGCCGAGGCCGCGGCAAGACCGCACCTCTGGCCGAGGATCTCTGATTGAGAAAGCCGTGCGAGCTCGCGCGGTCGGCTACCCTATTTGCGACCAGCATGAGGGTGCCATCCACTAGCCAGGCCGCGAGAGCGGAAGGCTAGCGAAAGCCAGCCTTCCGGGAAAGCCATCAAGAGGCCCCGGTCGGCACTGCCAACCGGGGCCTCGTCGTTATAGCGACGCGATTTTCGAGTTGGTTCGACGAAGGAAGAGGACAGCGGAACAAGGACCAAGCGGACATGTTGCTGACGATCACGACGAACCACTCACCGGCTACGGACATCGGGTTCTTGCTCGAGAAGCATCCCGGCAAGGTGCATGAGTTCGAGCTTTCCTCGGGCCGGGCGCTCATGTTCTATCCCGAGGCGACGGATGAACGGTGCACGGCGGCGCTGATGCTCGATGTGGACCCAATCGGGCTGGTTCGGTCACAGGCGGCCAAGGCGGGCGATGCCGGCCTGGATCAGTACGTCAATGACCGCCCGTACGTCGCGTCTTCGTTCATGAGCGTTGCCATCGGAATCGCCTTCAAGTCCGCGATGGCCGGCAAGTCACGCCACCGCCCAGAGCTTGCGGAGACGCCGATCCCGCTCGAAGTCTCGCTTCCGGTGATTCCGTGCCGAGGCGGTGAAGACCTGCTGCATCAGCTATTCGAGCCCTTGGACTACACGGTGGAAGCGAGCCGACACACCCTCGACGAGAAGTTTCCCGAATGGGGCCCGAGCCCATACTACGCGCTGAAACTGAAGGCCGTCGCGCGCCTGCAGGATGTACTACGTCATCTGTACGTCCTCATTCCCGTACTCGACGACCGTAAGCACTACTGGGTCGGCGAAGCGGAAGTCGAGAAGCTGCTACGGCATGCCTCGGAGTGGCTGCCCAGTCACCCGATGAAGGAATGGATCGCCCGTCGATACTTCAAGCAGCGACGAAGCCTGGCACGGATGGCGCTCGAGCAGCTGACGCTCGAAGAATCTGCGCCGGACGAAGCCGAGGCCATGACTCCGCTCGCGGCCGCTCAGGAGGTGGAGCTGGAGAAGCGCGTGTCATTGAACGAACGCCGCATGGAGAAAGTGACAGAGCTCGTCTCGGCGCTTGGGGTCAAGAGTCTCGTCGATCTCGGTTGCGGTGAAGGCCGACTCCTCTCGCGGCTCCTCGACGTGAAGTCGCTCGATCGCGTCGTAGGGATGGACGTATCCATTCGTTCGCTCGAACACGCGAGCGAGCGTCTGCACCTTGATCGGATGGCGCCCCGGCAGCGCGCACGCGTAGACCTGCTCCACGGATCGCTCGTCTATCGCGACGATCGACTGAAAGCGTTTGAAGCAGCAACGTTGATCGAAGTCATCGAACACCTCGCCCTGCCCAGGCTTGCGGCGCTCGAGCGCGTAGTCTTTGAAGCAACCCGCCCGACGTTCGTCGTTGTCACGACGCCAAATCGCGAATTCAATGTGAAGTTCGAGGGGCTTCCTGTTGGTCGCTTCCGCCATGGCGACCATCGATTCGAGTGGACACGAGAGGAGTTCCGGTCCTGGTGCACGCGCCAGTGCGAGCGCTTTCGATATGACGTGGAATATCACTCGGTCGGGGATGAAGACCCTGCGCTGGGCCCGCCGACGCAACTCGCGCTGTTCAGCGCTGTGAAGTTGAACTGAGAACACTATGGAAGTTCGATTCCCCGAGCTCTCGCTCGTTGTACTCGTGGGCACGTCCGGCTCCGGCAAGTCCACGTTCGCGCGCCGGCACTTTCTGCCGACGGAGGTCATTTCCTCCGACTACTGCCGCGGGCTGGTCTCCGACAACGAGAATGACCAAGCCGCAACGAAGGCCGCGTTCGAAGTTCTGCACTTCATTGTCGGGAAACGCCTCGAAGGCGGGCGTCTCACGGTGGTGGACGCGACCAACGTGCGTCCGGAAGATCGCAAGTCCCTTGTCGAGATCGCCCGCCGGTATCACATGCTGCCGGTCGCCTTGGCGTTCGACCTGCCGGAAGCTCTGTGCCAAGAGCGCAACCGCACGCGCCCCGATCGCGATCTCGGAAACCATGTCATTCGCAATCAACGGCAGCAGTTGCAGCGCTCGCTTCGCGGGCTCAATCGGGAAGGCTTTCGCCACGTCACCGTCTTTCGCTCAGTCGAAGAAGTAGACGCAGCGACGCTCGTCCGTGAGCCGCTATGGAACAACAAGAAGAGCGAAACCGGCCCTCTCGATATCATCGGCGACGTGCACGGTTGCTACGACGAGCTGGTCGATCTCCTTACAGCGCTTGGCTACGCCGTAGAGAACGGCGCTGGACGTATCCGCGTGACGCATCCACAAGGTCGCAAGGCAACGTTCGTCGGCGACCTGGTCGACCGCGGGCCCAAGACCCCCGAGGTGCTCAAGCTCGTGATGAGCGCCGTTCGGGACGGCACCGGCTACTGTGTTGCCGGCAACCACGACGTCAAGCTCGCCCGCAAACTCAATGGCCGGGACGTGAAGGTTACGCACGGGTTGGCAGAATCGCTTGCGCAACTTGAAGGCGAAGCACCGGACTTCCGCCGAGAGGTTGCGGAGTTTCTGGATGGGCTCGTTAGTCACTACGTGTTCGACCAGGGCAAGCTCGTCGTGGCACACGCGGGATTGAAGGAAGAGATGCAGGGCCGTGGCTCCGGCGCTGTGCGCTCCTTTGCCATGTATGGCGAAACGACCGGTGAGACCGACGAGTACGGTCTACCTGTTCGCTACAATTGGGCGGGCGACTATCGCGGCCGCGCGAGCGTCGTGTACGGCCACACGCCCGTTCCGTTTGCGGACTGGCTTAACAACACGATCTGCATCGACACCGGCTGCGTCTTTGGCGGCAAGCTGACCGCGCTCCGCTATCCGGAGCGCGAGCTCGTGTCCGTGCCGGCTCGGAAGATGTACTACGAGCCGATTCGACCGCTGGTTGTTGCGCAGCCCTCTGCGCTCACCGCTCAACAACAACAGGATGAGCTGTTGTCCGTGCAGGACGTCCTTGGCAAGCGGATCATCGATACGAGTCTCGAACGTCGCATAACAATTCGCGAGGAGAATGCCAGCGCCGCGCTCGAAGTCATCAGCCGCTTCGCAGTGAATCCGAAGTGGCTGGTGTATCTGCCGCCGACGATGTCTCCCACGGAGACACATCAGTCTGACGACTGGCTCGAGCACCCGGCGGAGGCCTTCGCATACTTCTCGCGCAATGGTGTTCGGAGTGTCGTGTGCGAGGAAAAGCACATGGGCTCCCGCGCCGTGGTGATCGTCTGCAAGGACGAGGACGCTGCGCGCCGGCGATTCGGGATCGAGGGCGAGGGTCGCGGCGTTGTCTATACGCGCACGGGTCGTCGATTCTTCAACGACGAGCAGACAGAGCGTGAGCTGCTGGCGCGGGTCTCTGCCGCGTTGGACACTGCAGGTCTGTACGCGCAGCTGAAGAGCGACTGGGTCGTCCTCGATTGTGAACTGATGCCGTGGTCCGCGAAGGCGCAAGACCTCTTGCGTCAACAATACGCCTCAGTGGGATCCGCCGGGCTTGCGTCCCTAGCGGACGCGGAGGCAGTTGTATCCAGGGGAGCGGAGCGTCATCCCGAACTGGCCGGCGCATTGGCGTCGCTCCAGAAGCGGCGGTCGATGGTCGCCAAGTATGTGGATGCGTACCGCCGATACTGTTGGCCGACCGCGGGGCTTGCCGGACTGAAGCTCGCTCCCTTCCATCTCCTCGCCTCAGAGGGCGCGGTCCACATAGATAAGAGTCACGAGTGGCATATGGAAACCCTCGCCCGCGTTGCCGCGAGTGACTCGGAGTTGCTGACGGCGACGCCTTTCCGCCTTGTCGATCTCGAGTCGCCGTCCGCAGCGCAGGCGGCCACCGACTGGTGGGTTGAGCTGACACGCGCCGGTGGCGAAGGAATGGTCGTCAAACCATTGGACTTCCTTGCGCGCGGCTCCAAGGGATTGATCCAGCCGGCGCTGAAGTGCCGTGGCCGAGAATATCTGCGAATCATCTATGGACCGGAGTACGACCTGCCGCAGAATCTTGAACGGTTGCGGCAACGTGGACTGTCTGGAAAGCGCAGCCTTGCGATGCGTGAGTTCTGCCTGGGCGTCGAATCGCTCACGCGGTTCGTGAGCGGCCAACCATTGCGCCACGTGCATGAGTGCGTTTTCGGCGTGTTGGCGCTTGAAAGCGAGCCGGTCGATCCGAGGCTCTAGCGCCACCGATTCAGGCGCAAGAATGATAAGGAGCTGACTGTGACGACCACTGCCGACGACAACCAACGCCTGCTGTTGCTTCTGTCAAAGGATCTGTTCCGCAGGGGAAGCGAAGCGGCGCGAGAAGGCTCGCATTTCTCGCATGGTGTTGCCGTAAGTCATTTTCATGATGCCGCGGAGATCGCCGCGCGCACTTCAGCACTTAAGGTTGGCGCTCCGATCAAGCCGGACACGAACTTCCTCGACTATTGGTCGAAGACGAACGAGTGTTGCGTGCGACAGAACCTTGGAATACAGCTTCGGCACCATGCGGAAATGGGCGACCTCAACGAAGCGCGGAAGTATTCAAGCACCGCGGCAAGCTGATGCAGCCGGAACACGTCATCGGCTACCAAGCTACTACTCGTGCGTTCCTTTCCGACACCTTTCAGGACTTCTTCTCGGTATCGTTCGAGTCGATTAGCGCAGTGACGTTCTTGCGGGAGCTACGAGTAAAAAGCAGCTTAGAGGACGCTCAGCACGCCCTAGCCGCGCAGGACGTGAAGATGGCCCTTGAGCGCTGCGCGGACGCCTGGGCCGTTACTAGTTCTCAGCAACGCGCATTCTTTCCCGCAGAATCTGACCATGGAGTGTCGGTCACCTACGACAAGCAACTAGAGGCCATCCTGCAAGCGACCCGTGGAGATTTCGCCAACGTCTTTGACCATTTGCATCGACTCGCGCGAATAACATTTGCCGCGTTACTCGGGTTGAACGCCGCGGACGTATTTCTGCTAGTCCAGACGCTGCCGGTGAAGCAAGGAGATCACTACGAGTATCCAACTAGACCGGAAGCGGTTTCTCCCTCCACCGTGGCACATATAATCGAGTTGATCGCGGGCTATTCGACGTCGCTACTCCGCCAGATCGACGGCTTCACTCGAGCTGAGTGGATGGACACGCACTGACGCGAAAAAGGGCCGGGCGTACGCCGCGAGGTGCTGGCGCTTGGTACCTCATGCATTCGCCGACTAGGGCTTACGCTTCCGTACGTCTTGGGGCCGCCTGAATCTCGGATCTCGATATCGCTGCTCTATCTCCGCCACTACTGCCTTCCCGACGTGGTAAGTGAAGACCGGCCGGAGCCGATCAAACTCGGTTTTGTTGAACCACTCCGGAATACGCGCGCGCATGCCTTGGTGTTGGGGAAGATGCTCCAAGAATCCGCAGGCAACGGCATTCACGGTATCGCCATCGCGAGCGTCCCAACACCACTTCGCGTACTCGATGAACCGCCGAATGCGCGGTAGGTCATCCGCATCGAACGCTCTTCCAAATTCGAAGTGCAGGTCGATCCAAAGCGCCATCGGCGAATCAGATGCGGAGATGATCTGCTTGCACTCTGGAAGCGCGGAAAGGGCTTGTCGACGCCACGCGCTCACAATGCGTCCTTGGCGCGGCGCAACCTCACTTCGCTGTATCGCATGCGCGTCAAGTCTCCCTGCGACTCGAGGAGTCCACGTGCCACCAGTTCTCTGACCCGTTCGGCGTAGTACACGTCGGGAATCCAATGCACGCGGCCCGGCAGTGACGACATAGTCGTGCCAACAATTCTTGCAACCTTTCGCCACTGCGTTGACGCGTTACTCAGCAGCGCTTCGTCGATAGTGAGGACCGCGTCAGCGCTCAAAGCACCGACTAGCGCACGCTGCGCAGCGCTCAACGATGGATCAGGCGGCTCGTACACGGTGCTCACGGCTAGGGAATGTTGATGCGGGGACGCACACGCTTATCCACGGGAAGCGCCCAAAAGGTACTCAGTGCCTCATCCGCGCTCTTGGAGAGCCAAGGACGCGAGTGATCGCGAAAACACTCGAGAAACGCAACCACTGCGTGCTCTTGCGAAGCCGTCAGCTGCTCAAATCGGTCGAGAACGTACCCTTGAAGGGGCGGCTTATCGTTGTACGTCAAATGAAAGATCACAGAGCTCGGCAAGTCCGCTGCCTCCAGTACGTCAGCAGCGAGCAGTTCGAGGGCGTATCGCATGTACGCAGGAAGATAAAACAACCAGCCTTGCGGGGAGGCGTGTGACAGCGCCGCAGGACACTCATCGATAGAAGTAGCCGGGACGTCGCGCCAGTTTGTTTCTGGATCGCGGAGCTTTTCGGCATCCCACTCTTCCTGCGAGATTTCCCGACTCAGAGATTGGTCGGCGAGCTGCGCCTGGTGAAGGGTGCAATCCTCGTCTCGCTTCGTGCCAACGAAAGCGCGGTCGAGAAGACTCAGAGCAGTCTGGTACCTGTTTTCCATTTTTCGGGCTGAGGGTTCGAATCCGACGAAGACCTACTCAACCACTCCCTGTGCGCGCTCAGCGCTATGCAGCTTGGACCACAATTCGGCCGTGAGATCGGACCGCCCGCCGTGGCGTGATGCGAATCTCGACGTCTTGCCCGAGGGCCAACAGGAAACTCATCAGGCGCTCGACCGAGAATCCGTCGAGACGGTAGTTCTTGAGCGCCGAAATCTTCGGTTGGCTAACCTCCAGCCGTTCCGCGGCTGTGGCCTGCGTGAGCCGCTGCTCTACAATGATTCGGTTGATCTCGACGGCAAGGCGAGCTTTCGTGTCGAGTTCGGTTGCATCCGGCAATCCGAGGTCCGCGAAAACGTTGCCCGAGCTCGCTTCAACTCGCATGCGTTTAGGTGCCTTCTTTGCCATATCGAGCCTCGTAATCTTCTTTGGCTGCGCGAAATCGTCGCGCTACCAAATCTACATCGACCTTCGCAGTTTCAATCCCACGCGGCGATTTCTTCTGAAAGCAGTGCAGCACGTAGATGGCCTTTCGGAACTTCACGGTGTACACCGCGCGAAACGTACTGCGGTCGTGGTCATCGACGATCTCGCGGACTCCCGGCCCCAACCCCTTCCATGCTTTGCTGGCCGGGTGAGTGCCACCTAACTGCGCCACTTCGAGCGCCATACCGATGCTTCGAACGACCGGCCCCGGCATCGCTAACAAAGCCTTCTTGGACGAGCCAATCCAGAGGAGCGGGCGCTCGCCCGGCAAACGCGTGGATCGCATGGAATAATATCCCAGTTTAGGTATATGCGGCAACCCGTCCATGGATAGCGACGTTGCGGTCGCAACGTTCGAGAGAATGACGAGTAACGGTCAAATGACCGTTACTCGTCTCAGCGCCGATTGATGGCCTCAGTTCTTCTCACTCGTCTCTTTGTGTTCCGCTATTCGCGACTGCCGCCCCAACTCTTCGACGATCAGCTCGAGATTGCCCGTCGCGTCGTACATCAACTCGTACGCGGCTTCGAGCGCGGACATCGTGTCGGGCCGCCAGTCTTCAGACACTCGTAGTGATTCACGGGCGAACAGGCAGCAATCGACGACTGCCATGGCGCGCGTAACGCGCCCGCTCTCTCGCGATATGCGAGCGCCGAGTGATGCGCGTCCACCGTCAGCCTCAGGCGTCGCCGCCTCGGCGTCGCCGCCGGCGCTCACGGCCGCACCTCCCGCACGGCCACATCGAGCGCGTTGTAGGCGCGACGCACACACCGCACGCCGTGCAGGAGCGTCGTGATCTCATCCCCCACGTCCGCCCCGGTCGTACTCCCCTCGCGCTCCTGCGACCCGAGCAGCGCATTCGCTGCCGTCGCGACCACCGAGATCGCGTCCGACAATCTCCCCATGATCTCGTCGATATCCGGTTTCACCGGCGGAGCCTTGCTCGCGCGCCCGCTCGGGCGCGCGTGCTTTGCACGTCGCGCTGACCGCGTCTTCCTCTGTTCACGGCTAGAATCAGTTCGCTTTGCTGAACCCATGGCTGCCTTCCTCGTGTAGGCGGTTGTGGCTAGCCGTCCGGGGCTGTCGTAAGCAGTCCCGGGCGGCGCTTCTTGGCTCAGCTCAAAACACTGGGGGTATCAGTGGGGTAGAAATTCGATCCCCGGTTTTAGCGCCGCGGCTACAATCAGCCGCTTAGCCTTCCGTTGGATTGCCTTCCGCCCACCATTTACCGTTCGACATCAATAAGTTACTGTCGAATCTTACCGCTGATTACGAGCGCACAGTTCGAGCGGGCGATCTGCGGAGTTCGGTGACGGGTAGCCGCGCACACCAAGTGCCCGATCTCTCCTGTCGATCCTTCGAAACCAACCCGCGCTGAGCGCAAGCGTCGGCCGAACGTGCGCCCTAGCTCCGGGCGCGCAGCGGCAGGCGACGCCGCGCGCCCGGTCTCCATCAGAACTTCATCGTCGTTGCCACGAAGATCTGCCGCCCGAGCAGGTCGTACGTCGGAAACGAGTTCGGGCCTCCCACGCCGGAAATTTCCGTCGTCACGAGCGGCGGGTTGCGATCGAGCAGATTGTTGACGCCTAGGCGCACATCAATGGATGTCGTTGGCGACCACTGGGCCGTGAGATCCAAGTAGCTTCGCGCGGGGAGCTTGCCGTTGAGCTCATCGATATCGCCGCCGCTGGTGAGAGCGGGCTGTGCGGTGTTGCCCTCGAACTCCACGGAGTCGATGAACCGCCATTGCAATGAGACGAGCAAGTCGTGCGGCAATCCAAGCGTCGAACGCAAGGTGTGACGCCACTTCGGATTGAGCGTCTGACACGTATTGCCGTAGAGACCGACGCAATCGTAGGTTGGGAAGCCCGGGGATGGCGTAGACGTCGCCTTGATCGCCTTCGCACCGTTCAGCGCGAAGCTGAGCGTACGGAAGGGCGCCGGCAGGTCGATGGCGTAAGAGGCTTGCACATCCACACCGCTCGATTGTCCCTTGCCGATGTTCATCGCGTTGCTGATGACATACCCGCCTCCGGCAATGCTGGCGCCCGTCAGCGCACCCAGGGGTGTTCGAACGATGAGCGAGCAGTATTTGGGGTCGCCCGAATCGAGGCACTGATCGAGTGCAAACTGTTGCGGGACAGCGCCGATCGCGTTATCGAGCGAGATGCTCCAATAGTCGATGCTGCCGGAGAGTCTCGGCACGGCGGCGGGCGTGAACGTGAGACCGAGAGTGTAGGTCTTGGCCTTCTCCGGAGTGAGATCCGGATTGCCACCCGTCACCTGGCCGCACTGAGCCGCCACACACTGCGGAATGGTGTTGGGATTGGCACCGCTGTCCGTACCGTTTCCGTACTGTGCAGCCGTTATGCCACTGTGCATGCACTGTGCGAGTGTTGCGGTAGCCGCGCTGCCATCAGGCTGCACCGCGCACGGATCCACGGAGAGATTGGTGGACTGTCCGTAGCCCAGCGGTGAGAACAGATCGATGATGTTCGGCGCCCGGATCGCGTGCTGGTACGAAGCACGGAAGCGCATGTCGCTGATCGGTGAATACTGCACTTCGAACTTGTACGCGGAGACTCCTCCCGAGACGGAATAGTCGGAGTGACGATAACCGGTATCGAAAACGAGATCCTGCACCCCCTTCATGCCGCGAATCAGCGGGACGCGAATCTCGCCAAAGGCTTCCTTGACGCTGATGCTGCGATCGATCGGGCTCGAGGCGCCACTGAACCCCGCGAGCACTCCGGACAGTTCCCCGGCGTCAGGAGAAAACGAGAACGCTTCTACCCGGTGTTCGACACCCAGATTGACCTTCGCACCCTCGTCCGTCCACGGCGTCTTCAGATGATAGGGCTCTAGATCGCCAGTGAGCTCGGCGTGGATGGTTCGCTGAGTCACGCTTCCGAATGCGGTTCCGGGCGAGTAGAGGTACGTGAGCTGATCCGGCGAGACTGCCCCTTCCTTGAAGATGTTGTACGGCACGCACGGCGGGCCGCTGATGCACACCGGGCTGGTTGCGGTGCCCGTCACCTGCAGTGCATTGCTGATACTCAGGAGATTGAGATAGTTGTTGTTCGAGTTGTAGAGCGAGGTGTAGTAGTACTGCCCGTACGCATCGTACGTCCAGGAGCGCCCGAGCTCTCCTGAGAGACCTCCGACCGCGCGGTAGTTGGTGTGCTCGAAGAGCGCCTCACGTCCACCGCCTTCCACATTGCGGCGCCCGATCTCGACGTTGGCGCTCACCGAGCCGGGATCGGCAGCATCCGCCGCGATCTGCGCTGGTGTGCATAAAAGCGCCTGCTGTTGTGCGCTCAGCAGCGGATTGCTGCAGTTGACGTCGTACTGGCTGTTCGTGCCGAACGGGTTGCCTCCTCGGAAGAGTCCCGAGGGCGCTACGACCACGGTCGAGCGATCCCGCATGAAGCCGAACTCGAAATAGGGCTTGGCGAAATCATTCAGATCGACGTGTCCGATGAAGCCGGCGTTGTATCGCTCATCGCCGCGCGACAGGTAAATGAACTCATTGGAGTTGAACACCGGCGGCGGATTCGAGTTGGCCTGTGGCCTGGGAAGAAACTCGCTTCCCACGACGGAATATGCGGTCGCAGAGGTGATCGGCCGGAAGTAGTTGGAGTTGGAGGTTCCTGTACAAGCCGCCGCGGTTAGCGAAGCCCGCACCAACTGGCATCCGGCGAAATCCCGGTCCGAACCCGTGATCGGATCGGCCTTCAGGTAGCTCAGGTAGCCGGTGACATTGCCACGGCCGTCCGCAACGCTGGTCCCGCCAATCAACGAGAAGCTGCGGCTCTTCCCGTCGTAGCCGTTGCCGTGCGCGACGGGAAAGCCGCCCTCGCTCGCGAGGCGCTGCGCGTAGGAATCGGAATTGTCATGCTGGTACGTGCCGAGCTGCGCATCGAGCTGCAGTCCCTCGAAATTACGCTTCATGATGAAGTTGACGACGCCGGCGAGCGCATCCGAGCCGTAAGTGGCGGAGGCACCGCCCGTCACGACCTCCACGCGCTCGACGAGCGCGGCGGGAATCTGATCGAGGTCCGGCGCGGGATTGGGGTTCGCCGTATTCGCATCCGCTGAGCCGAGCCGTCTACCGTTCACCAGCACGAGCGTGCGCTGCGGACCTGCGCCCCGCAGGTCCGCTGTGGTGAAGCCGCCCGGCGTCGACAAGGCGTTCGACGTGTTCGAGAAATCGACCGACGAGTTCTGAAAGTTCTGCGGCAGGTTGTTCAAGAGGTCGATCACGTCCGTCTTTCCCTGAAGGCGGATTTCCTCAGAGGTAACGACCTGGATCGGGCTGGTGCTCGTGATGTTCGGCGCCGCGATGCGCGAGCCGGTCACGACGACTTGCTGAACCGCAGCGTCATCGGCCGGCTTTGCCGACTCCTGCGCAAGGCTGGGTGATGTCAGAACGACAAGCGCAGTCGCGCCTGCGATCGTGGCGTAGCAGAAACGATACGGCATGGGTGACTCCCGAAATTTCCGAAGTCACGCATGCTATGAAGCGTCCCGCCGACGAGTGTTTCAGTTGTTGCGCACTCACTCTCACGGGCGGCCGCTCGTGCGAGGAACGTTGACACGCACCCGCTCTAACCCCGTTCGCCGCTGCATCGGTTCAGGACGAACTGCTCGCTTGCGAGGACGAGCCGCTCGGATCAGCGCGCCGCACCCGCGCTCGGCACGCCGTTGCGACATCTCGTGGTCTCGTCGCGACGGATCGAACCCACCGCTCGCGCAAGAAATGAAACAAGGGTGGCGCGTAGCGCTCCTATGATCGGCCGCAAGTGTGCGCGCCGTAGAGCGCTGAAGTAGTGGCTCAAGTGATCTACACCTATATGCCTCCCATCTGGGAAGCTGGATTTCGGTCCCGGTTCTACGAGCGCTGGGGCCGCGAAAGTGCGGTGATTTCGGCGCGCACGCGGCGCGCCGAATACCCGGAGTTTCGTCAGCTCCTCTCGGTGAAGGCCGCCTGGGGCGGTGCAGAAGAGTATTTCGTGGACCGCCAGCGCATCGCGGTCGACGACGACACGTTCCTGATCCTGAATGCAGGCCGCACGTACGCGAGCTCGGTCAAGTCGAACGAAGCGGTTGCATCGTTTTCGGTGTTCTTCAGAACGGGCCTCATCGAAGGCGTGCACCGTGCACTCACGGCATCGGCGGAGAGCCTGCTCGAGAATCCGGCCACCGCCCCTTCGGATGAGATCCAGTTTTCCGAGCACCTGCGCGAGCACGATCGACTGATTACGCCGGTTCTGCGTCATATCAAGCAACACATCGACGCGGGGTTCACTGACGACCTGTGGCTCGAGGAGCAACTGCAGTTTCTCGCTCAGCGGCTACTGCGCCTGCATCTTCGCGACGCGCAGCGCCTGACGAAGGCGCCGTCGAAACGCGCGGCGACGCGCAAGGAGACCGAGCGTCGCATCGGCATGGCAGTGAACTTCATGCACACGCACTATCAGGAGCCGATCGGGCTGGACGAGATCGCGAGCGCGGCGCATCTCTCACCCCATCATTTCCTGCGTGCCTTCAGGGCGAGGTACGGCACGACACCCTGGGCGTTTCTGAACCGCAAACGCACACGCGTTGCGCTGCGACTGATTCAGAACTCCTCGTGGCCCCTGACGACGATCGCGTACCAGGCAGGCTTCGGCAGCCGCACGACGCTATACCGTGCCCTGCGCCATTGCCGCACCCTGATTGCAGAGGACGCTCGGTGGATACGATAACTCGACGATGGCTGCTTGCGAGCGCTCTCGGTACGTCCGCACTCGCGACGGTGTCGCCGCTCGTTCGAGCACAAAGCGCTAGTGGAACTGGAGTTCTGCTGCAGCGGCTCGCATGGGCGGGAGTCAAGATCGAGTCTTCCGGTGTCGCGGTGTTCATCGATGCGCGCGCTCCCGATGCGGAGGACGACGCGCCCGGGCCGGCCCTGGCGACGAGCGCAGAGCGCGCGTTCGCGCTGGTGACGCATCACCACGGCGACCATTGCGATCCTGTGGCGCTCAAGAGCGTCCTCGGTGAAAACGGGTACATCGTGGCGGAGGATGCCGTCTCGCGGTTGTTCGATCACCACGACGTCAACGTGCAGAGCGTGCGTGTCTACGAGCCGGTTTTCCTGTCGCGCGGACGCGCGGAGTTCGTGGCTTGGTGTGTCCCCGCCGTCGATGGACTCGGAAGCCCACAGGTGTCGTGGGTCATCGACACCGCAGGGCACCGTATTCTTCATTGCGGAGATACCGCCTGGCACGGCGCCTGGTGGGACATCGCACGCGCGTATGGCCCTTTCGACATTGCTCTGCTGCCGATAAACGGGATGCAGCAGCAGCTAGGGCGTTACACCGAAGTGAGCCAACCTATGAGCCTCACGCCCGAGCAGGCCGTGAGCGCAGCCCGCATCCTGAAGCCGCGGCTGACCCTTCCGATCCACTACGGCGCCCACCGCAATCCGGCTTATCGTGAAGAGCCGAATGCAGAGGCGCGATTTGTGAAGGGCATGGCGACTGCCGGCCTCGCAATACGGCTGCTGAAGCCGGGTGAGAGCCTCACGCTGTGACGATCGCGATGGCGCTGCACGGTGGAGCCGGTGCGACCCGCCGCAATCACTACGCCCGTGAATGCGCCAACATGCTGGGGCTCGTCGAGACCGGTCGCGATGCGCTTCGGCACGGGGCTAGTGCAGTCGATGTCGCCGTCGGAACAGTCCAGGCAATGGAGGCGAGCGCACTGTACGTAGCGGGCCGAGGCTCCTGGCCGAACCTCGACGGCCAGTACGAGCTCGACGCATCCGTGATGGAAGGACGCACCCGACGCGCGGGCGCAGTGGCCGCGCTGCAGGGATTTCGCAGCCCGATCGGTATCGCGCGAGCCATCATGGAGCGAACGCCGCATGTTCTCGTCGTCGGCCAGGGCGCGGCAGCGATCGCAGATTCGCTCCAGCAAACGCGCATCGACGATACCGCCACCTGGTTCATTCCCGCAGCCGCCGGTGAATCCAATCATGGTCCAGCTCGGACGACCAGCACCGTAGGCTGCGTCGTGTTGGATGCCGACGGACACCTCGCCGCCGCGACGTCATCGGGAGGTGTGTTTCACAAAGTACCGGGACGCCTCGGCGACAGCCCGATCATCGGCGCAGGTACGTGGGCGGATTCGCGAGCCGCCGTGTCCTGCACGGGCCAAGGAGAGTATTTCCTGCGCTCGGCGGCGGCCGCGCAGGTCGCATTTCGGATCGAGCTCGGTGAGACGCTGGCACAAGCCTGTGCGACGGTGCTCGCCCAGATCGAACGCCTCGGGGGCGAAGGCGGCCTGATCGCGGTCACTGCGCACGGAGACATCGCAACACCCTACTACGCCGAGGGCATGAAGCGCGCGACCCTGAGCCGCGACGGCGAGATGCGGGCCCTCGTTTTCGATTCATGACGGCAAAAAGCCTGCCGGTCTTGATGCTCCTCGTCGTCGGCGTGACCGGCGCAATGCCTTTGCGAGCCGAGGATCCGCCCGCGCTGACGGATGCCCTGGAACTGCTGCAGAACGGCGATGCGAAGGCCGCGGTCGCGCGGCTCGAGGCCATCACACGAAAGACACCCTCTTCCCCCCGGGCCTGGCGAGCTCTGGGTACTGCGCATCAGCAACTGAAGCAACCGGATCAGGCCCTATCCGCATTTCAACGCGCCCTGAGCGCAGAGCCCGACTCACCGCAGACTCTCTACAGTCTGGGCTCCGCCTTCGCAATGAAGGGCGACATCGACAGCGCGCTCAAGTGGTTCGCACAGGCTCGGGACACTCGCCGTTTCGACATGACGCAGCTCACGGTGGACCCGGCTTTAGTGCGGTGGGCGCACGACCAGCGCCTGCTGGCATTGGTGCCGAAACCGCAAGATTTCGAGCAGCCGTTTGTCGAGCCGGTTCGCATCCTGCGCGAGTGGCGCGGCGAAACGGCGAACGACCAGTTCGGCTGGATCGCGCGTAACCTCGGGGACGTGGATGGCGACGGCGTGAATGACGTGGTCACATCCGCGCCGACACACGGCAAAGCGGCTGCCGCCGCTGGACGGATCTATGTCTATTCCACCCGCAGCGGAAAACTGCTGTGGCAAGCCGATGGGCCCGAAGGCTCGGAGCTGGGAAGCGGCGTGGAGTGCGCGGGCGACACGAACGGCGATGGCATGCCGGACGTCGTCGCGAGCGGTCCACCGCGCGGTGTCGCATTCCTCTATTCCGGTCGCGACGGGCGCGTGCTCCGCGAATTCCGCTCGACCGACGAGCGGGAGCTCTTTGGCAATCACGTCGCGGGCGTGGGCGACATCGATGGCGATGGATCGGCCGACGTGCTCATCGGCGCACCGGGAAAGGGTAGCGATGACATCCCGGGCCGCGCCCTCCTGTATTCGGGCAAGACGGGCGCGCTCATCTCCACGCTAACCGGGGAACGCGCGGGCGACGGATTCGGCAGCGCCGTCGCCGGCGGCCATTCCGCCGACCATCGCTACCTGGTAGTCGGTGCGCCGCGTGCCGGCCCGAAGCGCCACGGTCGCGTGTATGTCTATGACCGCACCTTCGACGCGCCGGCCTTCACGATTGACGCCGATGACACGGGTCGGGCGCTAGGGTTGATGTTCCTCTCCGTCGTCGGAGACGTCGATGCCGATGGTGTCGCCGATGTCTACGCATCGGACTGGTCGAATACGGCCAAGGGTTATATGACCGGCCGCATCGTCGTTCACTCCGGCCGCACTGGCGCCCTTCTGCTTACGTTGACCGGTGATACCGCAGGCGAAGGTTTCGGGATCGGCCCGGCCAATGCGGGCGATGTCGATCGAGACGGTCACGCCGATCTGATCGTTGGCGCATGGCAGTTCGGTCGCGGCGCCGTCTCGGGCGGACGCGCCTACTTGTTTTCGGGTCTCGACGGCCACCTGTTGAAAACCTATACGTCACGAGTGCCAGGGGAGACGTTCGGCTTCGACGCCACGAATCTAGGGGACATCGATGGCGACGGCACAACCGATTTTCTCATCACGGCCGCATGGAGCGCCGTTCGCGGCCATCACTCGGGGCGCGTATTCGTGATCTCGAGTGACCTACGAGTGAAATGACCCGGCTGCGCGTTTTACGCTAGCCGCAATGGGCGGTCAGTGCTTGGCGTATACCTCGAATGTCGTAGCGTGCCGCAAGGCCGCGCATCTCCTCGCAAAACCCCTTCGCCGCCGGATCCCTCGCGAGCGCTGCCTCGATGCGTGCCGCGAGGGCCAAGACGTCACCCTGTTTGGCGAGGTGCTCAAGCTCGATCGCCAGATCCTGCGGCAGACTGAACGCGGTTTGCGTCGCGGCGATCTCAGCGTTGGGCGGCACCGTTGCGGCCGTGCGGTATCGCCACCGCAAGTTGAGCTGCTCACCGATGGCGGTGGTGAGCTCCGTCAGCTTGAGCGGCTTGGGTACAAAGCTCGAACAGCCGGCCTGCAAGGCTTCTTCACGAGTGTAGTCGGAGGCGCTCGCCGACATCGCAACCACGGGAAGCGCATGCGTTTCCGATTCGGCACGCACGCCGCGGACGAGTGCCATGCCGTCCATCCGGGGCATGACCAGGTCCGTCAGTAGAAGATCGGGTCGAACGGCGCGCAGCCGCTCGAGCGCCTCCCGACCATCGCTTGCCTCCTGGACCAGGAATCCGATCGATTCGAGGAACTCGCGAACGAGCCGACGGTTGTCACGATCATCGTCCGCAACTAGCACGCTGCACGTGGGCCCTTCGTAGCCGTCGACTTCGACGGCCGAGAGCAGCGTCACTTGCGGACGCGGAGCGATAGCGAATTCGCAGCGCACCTCGAACGTACTCCCCACCCCGCGCTCGCTGGCAACGGATAGCCGCCCGCCCATGGCTGCGACCAATCGCTGCGTGATCGTCAAGCCGAGCCCCGTTCCTTCGACCGTTCGAGTCGGATTGGACACCCGATGGAAGGGTTCGAAAATGCGCTCGAGCTGCTCCTTCTCGATGCCGATACCCGAATCGGCGACCACGAACCGCACTCGCTGACGATCGGCATCCGCGGGTTCGGCTTCCGCGCGAAGACTGATGCGACCGCCCGCGTCAGTGAACTTCACGGCGTTGCCCAGCAGGTTGAGGAGGATCTGTCGCACGACGCGTTCGTCGGCCATGACGAGGTGGAACGCCGCCTTGTCCATGGCGACTTCCAGGTCGAGGCCGGCGTTCGCGGCGCGCACGCGCGCGAGGCTCGCCACATGTTCGAGCAATTCGCCCAAGTCGATGCGCGTGGGCATCAGCTCGAGCTTGCCCGCCTCGATCTTGGCAAGATCGAGCAGGTCATTGACGAGCTTCAGGAGGTGCTCACCGGATCGCTCGATGACCGAGAGCCCCTCGCGCATTTTGTCTGCAGTGGGGCTATTTTCTCTTCGCAGCAGCTGCGCGAATCCCAGAATTCCGTTGAGCGGTGTGCGCAGCTCATGGCTCATCTGGCTGATGAAAACGCTCTTCGCGTGATTCGCGCTCTCGGCCTGTGTCTTGGCTGCGGCGAGCTGATCCTCCATGGCCTGCCGCTGCGCCACTTCCGCCGCGAGTCGCTCGTTGGCCGCGCGCAGAGCACCGTTCGCCTCTTCGAGCTCGCGCTGGTAACGGGTACGCTCGATCTCGGCTGCAGAGCGCAAGGAAAAGAGCCGCAGCACATCGACGTCGGCTTCGGCCCAGTCGCGCTCGCGAGTATCCATCACGGCGAGGTGCCCGCAGACCGAGCCCGTCTCATCCTTCACCGGAATGCCGAGATAGCTCTTCACGCCGAGCTGTTCGAACCATGCCTTGTCGACGGGAAATACTTCACCGACGTTGCGAGCGTGCGCTGTTATCTCACCGCGATACACGAACTCGCACGGCGTGCCTTCGAGGGCGTACTCGAGGCAGGTCTCATAGGCACCCCCCACCCAGAAGGCCATCATCCGGGCACGCCGGTTCGGTAGCAGCCGCGAAGTAAACGCGCCATGCGCACCGAGGGCACGGGAGAGATCGCAGACGATCTGACGAAAGAAGGCCTCGCCCGTCTTGCCGGCGACGCCTTCCTCGATGCGACGAAGTAACTTCAGCGCGTCCAGTTCCGCCATGATTCCACTCTTTCGGATCACGCGATCGATGAGTGATACGAGTTGCGGCGGGAGTATACGGCGCGTCTTCGACTTTGATACGGGTGCACTGAAATCGAGCACCCGCAGCCGGTTGCGGAATGAGTCCGACGGACGAGTGCCGCGAACCTCTCGACGACTGCCGTTAGTCGCTTGCGCGTCCACGACACTCCCATCGCGGCTGGGTGGCAACTCGTTACAATCGAGGCGCCCCTCCCCTTCGGCGCAGCGGTCAGCTCCCGGTAACGAAACGCCCGTCGTGAACGATGATCCCCGTGGAAGTATCGTGACTTCGGCGGAACGCGAACAGCAGTGGACGACGCTGATGGAGCAGTCGCTTCAGGGGGACTCGTTGGCCTATGAAAAGCTGCTGGTGCTGCTCACGGTCGCGCTGCGTGCGACGGTTCGCGGACGGGCCGGTAGCGCAGGCCTCGAGCCCGAAGACCTGGTTCAGGAAGTATTGCTCGCGTTGCATCTGAAGCGCAGCACTTGGGTGCCGGGCACGCCCGTCGCCCCCTGGGTTGCGGCGATCGTGCGCAACAAGCTCGTCGATGCCTTGCGACGCCGCGGTCAGCGGATCGAGGTGTCCATCGAAAGCGTCGTCGACACGCTCTGGGCCGATGGGGGTGAACACGCCGGCCACACGCACGACCTCGACCAGCTCCTCGGCGCGCTCAAAGACAGGCAACGCGAAGTGGTCGAGGCGGTGTCACTGCAAGGCTATTCCGCACGCGAAGCGGCGGTGCGCTTGCAGATGACCGAAGTTGCCGTGCGCGTTACGCTGCACCGAAGCCTCAAGGCACTCGCCGCGATGTTCCGCGAGGGTTGCTATGAAGACTGACGAGCTCATTCAAGCATTGGCCGCGGACAGCGCCCGGCCCGTTGTTCCGATCAATCGGACGCTGATCGCTGCGCTCGCGATCGGGGTAGCCGTCTCGGCCGCGCTCTTCGGCTTGATGCTACGCCCGCGCGCCGATATCGCGGCCGCGATGCACACCACAGCATTCGTGTTCAAGGTGCTCGTTTCCGCGTCGCTCGCGGTGACCGCCGCACTGCTGCTCATCGAAAGCGCGCGCCCTTTTCCGCGTTTGCGACGGGCGCAGTTGCTCAGCCTCGTGCCGTTGCTCCTGATCGCAGGTGTCGTTGCGGAGCTCACCATCACCCCAGCCGATCTCTGGTCACAGCGTTGGATCGGTCACAATGCAGCGCATTGCCTATCGCTCATTCCACTGCTGTCTCTCGCGCCTGCTGCCGCTCTGCTCGTTGCACTCCGGCGTGGCGCGCCCGCGCGACCGGCCCTCACCGGTGCGTTCGCGGGTCTCGCTGCGGGAGGCGTGGGTGCGGCGTTGTATGCATTCACCTGCCCTGACGACAGTCCACTCTTCGTCGCGACTTGGTACACGCTTGCGGTCGCATTCGTGACCGGTATTTCATCTTTGATCGGAGCCCGCGCTCTGCGCTGGTGACGGCAATACTCGAGAGTGGAGCTTTTGCGCTCGGCGGATTGCCCTACTGCGGCTCGCTCCAGTTCGGGCGCACGTACGCTACCGCGAATCCGGCGCGCAGGACGTTCGAGTACGACGGAGCAGGCTGTCCCGATTGCGGAACGCCCGTTTCCGTCGTCGCATGTCGCGCGCCGAGCCGGGCCGCTTCGGCCAAACGGAGGGCAAGAAGGGCGGACTGGCTGCCGCGCCTGCGCAGTTCCGGCCGCGTTGCGCCCACGCCCAGCCATGCAAAGTTACCGCGCACATACAGCGCGGCGGCGCCGACCGGCTGATCGCCCGCAAAAGACAGGTATGTGTGCCAATGCTCGCGGCCCACGAGCTGTGCCAGCCACGGAGCCATAACCGCAGGCATCCCGAATCCCGCTGTTGCGGTGGCAGCAAACAAGTCCCGCTCGCCGTCTCGAACCCCGCGGAGCATCAAATCGGTCTTCGCAGTTGGAGCGCTCTCGGTGGTCCGGTAGAACTTGGCCCAAGCCAATGGATGCTCCTGAAGTCCGGCCGCGCGAGCCTGCTCTTCGCATCGCGAAGCATTCGGTCCGGGTGGGATCTGAATGATGAATTTGCGCTGCCCAGCCGCTCGAAAGCGTCGCACGGCCTCGTGGATCGCGCTCCCCTCGTCGCCGTTCAAGCCCGTCCCCGACAGCCAATTGAACTGAAACTGTGGAATTCGAGCGGCCATGAGGAAGAGTGCGTGATGAATCTCCTCACTCTGCAGTCCAATCTCCTGTGCGAGCCGCGCGGGCATCAACTCGATGAGGTCGGCCCAGGCATTGCGCTCGATGCCCTCGAGCTCCAGCAACAAAGGATGCGTTGACGAAGGCAGGAGCGGTGGCCGATTCATCTACAGATTCCTCGGATTGCCCGCCAGAAAAGCAAACGGCCCTTCGACGACGCCGTCTCGGCGATGGTATTCGATGAGGCCCTTGCGCAAGACGACGCTCACGCAGCCACTCGCCATCGGATCCTCGTGTTCGAAGCAGATCGCATCCGCGCCGAGTAGGCGCCAGCGTGCCGTGTACGTCCCGTGAACCGACGAATATCCTCGGATAACCCCATCCGGAGCGAGGAACTCGAAAACGTGCTCGGTTCCGCTCTGATAGTGAATCGTATTCCCCACCACACGTGTCGCGAGCTCGGCGCGCGTGAGCTCAGCGGCCCGGGCGCTCAGGTTCCCACAGAACAGGCTCGCGCAGGCAGCGAGCATCATCACGCGGCGGCCTCTGACGACGACATCGATCAATGACAGGTTGGTCTTCATATCGAGGTAATCGCGAAACGCGGTGCGTTCGTTACGCGACACCGATCTTCAGCCCGCGATCAGTTTGGGTAAGTGCGCGGCAGTCGCACGCGGAAGGTGGTCCCCGTGCCGGGAGCGGACTCGAGCTCCAGGCTGGCATCGAGCAACTCACACAGGCGCTTCACGATCAACAAGCCGATGCCCTCGCCTTGAAGGTCATGGAGTGACGGCGACCGCGTTTGTGAAGACAGAAGATCCGGTGGGCTCGCTTGTGCCGACGGGTCGCCCGCCCTTTCGGCGCGTTCTTCGACGTGGTGAGACTCTTCGGTCGCCTCCTTCAATGCGCGCTCCACCACCGGCGCAGACTCGCGGCGGAAACCCGGGCCCGTATCCTTGACGCTCAACTCCCACTGCGCCAGGTCCGCTGTCGCTCCCTCCTGCCAGCGCACCACGACGCCGCCTTCCTGGGTGACGTTCAGTGCATTGAGCACCAGGTTCTGGGCGATCCTGCGAATCTTCGCCGAATCCCCTTGCACCGGCAGAGACTCCGGACCTTCGCATCGCAGGAACAGGTTGCGCTCCGCGGCGAGTGGGCGCATGGCATCGCAGAACTCCCTGATCAGGAGTGCCGCATCGAAAGCGGCGACGCTGCGCTTCTCATGCCCGGCCTCCAGGCGTGCAAGGCTCATGAGATCGCTGAGCAGGTCGTGGAGCGATAGGACGCCCTTGCGGAGTACTTGCGAGAAATGCGTCCGAGCGGGGTCCGGAATTCCTTCGCGATTGAGTAACGCGGCAGCCGAGGAGATCACGCTGACGCTGCCGCGCAGGTCGTGCGCCGCCTCACGCCAGGCTTCCGCGCGCTCCTTCTCGAGCGCGGTGAGCTGTGCCAGGGCTTGTTCGAGATTCCTCTCGCGGCTCGCCGCCTCCGCTCGCTGCATCAACGTAAAGCGAGCTGCACTCTCGCACACCGCGGCATTGCACAGGCGCACCAACGCCCGGCGGGCGCGAGGCAGCACACTTCCATGCAGGTGAGGTTGCAGCGAACCGAACCGCTCGATCTCCTCCAAGACACACAGATGCAGATTTCCCCATTCGCGCATGGTCTGCCGCTGATCGTAACCCTGCTGCCAGCGATGCAGACCATGCTCCGCCGCACCCTCCTGCTCTTGCGCGCGCACGCTCTCCTTCGCCGCAAGCCCCACGGCCTGCAGCTCGCGCTCGAACGCATCGAGTACCTGGGGAATGTGATCGTTGAACTGCGCGCGCGAGACGGTAGAGACCGTTGTGAGCTCGGGGTCCTCATCGACGGCCTGTCGCCAGGCATCGAGAATCATGGCCCGCCGCTGTGCGAGGTGCGTGGCGAGCGCCGCAAAGTGCTCCGCCAGGTGCGTCGAATTCGTCATGACCAGGAATCCTCACGGGGTCGGGCGAACTACCAGAGGCGAATCCTGAAAGTGTAGTCGCAGGCGCGTCAATCAGAGTTTGCGCAGAGCCGAGAGCTTGGACCCGGCCGTACGGCCGCTCTGCGCGAGACTGCGTGGGCATCTGCGGCTTAACCACTGCAGGACTCCGACGCTAGTGGAATTCTTGAGCAAGACATCCGAGGATGCCATGCACTTCCCCGCCTCCATCAGTGTCACCCGCCTCTCGAGGAATACACCATGAGCAACCATTTTCACGCTCTCGTCTGGATCGATCACCGCGAGGCGAAAGTGTTTCACTTCAACGTCGAGGAAAACGAGACGACGGTCGTACGTAGCCATCACCCGGACCAGCACCTCCACCATAAGGCCAATTCCGGTGATAGCGACCACGCGCCCGTAGACAACGAATTTTTCGAACGCGTGGTGTCGGCGCTGGGCCAGGCGGGCGCGATTCTCATCACGGGTCCGGCCGGAGCCAAGACGGAGCTCGCCTCTTACATCAAGCGCTCCCATCCGAGTCTGGTCGAGCGGATCTCCGGTGTCGAAACACTCGATCACCCGAGTGACGGTGACTTGCTGGCGCACGCCAGGAAGTACTTTCGAGCAGACGACCGCATGCACTCGCAAGTGCATCGATGAGCAATTTGGCAAGCAAGTCAGGTTCGAGGACGCGTACCGCTAACTCTCGTTCGTCCGAAAAACGCGTCGCCCCTGTCGTCCTCGGTCATCGCTACGCCACAGCCCGCGAGGTGACTGTTCACCGCGCGTCAGTGCCTGCCTCTGTCGGGTCCTACGCGCGGCGAGATGAGGTCCGGTTCAGTGCCCCGGACGATCGGGGCCCGACCGAGCAGCGCGGACTGGGCAGCGATCACCTGATCTAGCTGCGCACGAATCGCGGCCAGCTCTCGCTCCATGGTGACGCGCAACGCAGCGGCGCGAGATTGCTCTTCGGGCTCAGCTCGCAGTCGCGTTACTTCGAGCTCTTTCCTCAAGGTGCGACGCTCGCGCGACCAGGCTCGCTGGCTCAGCGCATGGACCGCGAGATCGCTCAGCAGAATCATGCCTCCGACGAGCAGGATGAGCACGATGAGCGGCGTTTGCACTCGCGCTATCAACAAGTTCAGCTCAACCGCCATCGCGAACAGCGTCCAGTTCGCCAGCACGAACACGCCGATCACGACAGCGCCTACGATGTAGGCGACGCCTTTGGCTTTCATGGTTGGGATTCCTTGCGAGTACCGTATCAACGTTTGGCAGCCCGCGCGGTTTCCCCAAAGCTCTAGACGTCAGCCCTAGGCGCGACTCGAGCCGCGCCGGGCCGCCTCGATCGTGGCGATGTCGATCTTCTTCATGTCCATCATGGCCTCGAAGGCGCGCTTGGCGGCCGCCTCGTCAGGGCTGGTCACTGCCTCCAGCAGCGCCCGAGGCGTGATCTGCCAGGACAAGCCCCATCGATCCTTGCACCATCCACACGCGCTTTCGGCTCCGCCGTTGCCGACGATCGCATTCCAGTACCGATCGGTCTCGGCCTGATCCTCGGTGAGGATCTGAAACGAGAACGCCTCGGTGTGTTTGAAGGCCGGGCCGCCGTTCAAGCCGAGGCAGGCCACTCCGACCACCGTGAACTCGACCGTCAGTACCTGTCCCTGCTTGCCATCCGGGAAATCGCCGGGGGCGCGGTGGACCGCGGTGACCGCGCTGTTGGGAAAAGTCTTAGCGTAGAACCCGGCGGCTTCTTCGGCGGTGCCGTCGTACCAAAGGCAGATCACGTTCTTGGCCATAGTCGTCTCTCCTCGTTCGTCTGTAACGGGGCCGTCATGCTGAAGACGAACGACCGCCACGGAAACCGACAAACGGCCCCGAAGAACACCGGTTCCGGCGCTACTGGGCCGGCAGGATGTTGCTCCAGGTTTCGGTCAAGACGTTGTCGCCGCTCTGCAGGAACCCACGCAGCTCAGTGGGCTCATCGGGCTTGAGCTGTCTCACGCGCACCGTCATGCGCCACATGCCCGTGGCCTCGACCTGATACGCGTTGCTTTCGAGAATCTCCCCGTTCGACGGCGCCGTGACCACCGCGCGCACCGGCGCATCGGCCGGCAACGCCGCAAACGAAGGCCCGGTGAAATCCACGACGAACTGCTGCTGATTGCTCGGCAGCGGCGCGTAGCCGCGGCCGACGCGGGTCTGCGTCACCCACGCGCCCGGCGGCCGTTGCATTTCCTTGCCCTGCCAGTGCAGGCGATACGACAGATCGAGCGGCTTGCCCTTCGCCGGAGGTTGCGCGGGCACCCAGTAGGCGACGACGTTGTCGTTGGTCTCATCCGGCGTGTTGAGCTGCACGAGCTCGACGCGACCCGCACCCCAACTGCCCACGGGTTCGAGCCAAGCGCTCGGCCGCAGCTCGTACCGAGCCTCGCCGTCCTCGTAGCTCGAGAAATCGCGGTCGCGCTGCATGAGACCGAATCCCTTGAGGTCCTGCATCGCGAACGATGTGGTCAGCGTCTGCCGCGGATTGATGAGCGGTCGCCAGATCCACTCACCGCTCCCCGTGGCGACCATCAGACCATCCGAATCGTGAACCTCCGGGCGGAAGTCCGTCCGGTGCGGCTGGTTCTCGCCGAAGAAGAACATGCTGGTGAGCGGGGCAATCCCGAGCGTCGCAACCGGGGCTCGCAAGAAGAGCCGCGAGCGCACGTCCATCACTGTGTCCGAGCCCGGATGCAGATCGAACTGATACGCCCCACTCGCGCGCGGCGAGTCGAGTAGCGCATAGAACGTGAGCGTGTTGGCGTTCTGCGCCGGCCTCACCGCCCAGAACTCGATGAACCGGGGAAATTCCTCGCGCGTCCCGCCGACCGTGTCGATGGCGAGCGCGCGCGCCGACAATCCGTAGCGCAGCCCAGCGCCGAGCGCGCGGAAGTAGCTCGCGCCGAGAAACACGACGACCTCGTCCTTGTACTGCGGCCCGTTCAACGCATAGTGCGCGCGAAACCCGGCGAAACCGAGGTCTCCCCACTTCTCGGGAGAGAGCTTGTTGTGACCGTAGGTGAAATCGGCCGTGTCGTAAGGAATGTGCTCCACACCATTCGGCGTGATCTCGTTGATGCGCACCGACAGCGTCTGCCACTCACCGCCGAGATGGAAGAACATCAGCTCGAACGGCAGATTCTCCGCGCGCCAGAGCGCGTGATCGGGCCGAAAGCGGATGTCCCGCGCCTGGTCGTAGTTCAAAGCCTGCAAGTCGGGCGGCGACACCCGGCTCGTATTCTTGAACGGCGCGCGCGCAAGCTGCTCGGCACGCGCGGCAACATCGTCGAAGCCGAACTCCCGCGCAGCGACCGGACGTGCGAACACGCTCAGCAGCGCCAGAGCGCAGATGAGGCTAAAAGAAGCTTGACGGTAAAGGGATGCGAATCGAGCTCGGGTCGACATTCGACGGCGAAGCACTTGTTGGTTTTTCAGGCGCCGAAAGATAACACGACCGCCTCGGCCGGCGGTTACGTCCCTTCGATGTCCCGATTCTGCGTCGCCTTGCGGTGCGCGATTTCCTGCTGATAGATCGGCGTGCGGTACACATTCCCGCGCGTCAATTCGGGCGGCAGCGGCTTGAACGCCACCATCGATTCCAGCAGCGCGTTGCACCGAGCCTCGACGCCAACGCGGTACTCAGGCTGCAGCACGATGTACAGATCGTTGTTGAGGATGCCATTCAGCACGAAGCGGGCAACGACCATCGGGTCCTGCGGCCGGATGTTCGCCGGGCTCGTGCCCGCAGCGGGCGCCGGACGCGGCGGCCTCGGCCCAGCGGGTCCGCCACCCGGCGGCCGCGGCTGCGCACCCGGCGGGAAAG